>Ga0209589_1005078_pt1 | contig 22495 bp, 7 predicted proteins | sample CowpeawhiteBW_FD_187525 | JGI IMG/M metagenome (GOLD analysis project Ga0209589, IMG submission 187525) | Root nodule microbial communities of legume samples collected from California USA - Cow pea white BW (SPAdes) (version 2) | ecosystem: Host-associated > Plants > Roots > Nodule | place: USA...
TATATATATATATATATGTGTGTGTGTGTGTGTGTATATATATATATATATTACTATATTTTTTTTATTTTTTTCTATTTGTTTGGTTTGTCATAAAATTCATTTGTATCTCCAATATATTTTTCATCTTATCTGATAGAGATGTGACAATGAGTAAGGACAATGATCCATTGAAGAACTTCGAGGACCAATGACAAAGGCTAGAGTAAGGAAAGCAAAAGAAGCTTTGTAGCAAATGTTGTCCATATTATTTGAATACAAGCCTAAGTTTCAAGGAGAAAGGACCAAGGTTGAAAATTGCATCATGGTCCAAATGGAGAAGGACTAATATACCACTTTGCTAAAGTTTCTTAAGTTATTAGTTTGTTTAAATAAGGGCTTCCATAATTTGTGTGATGCCTCCTTTGGAAAGAGTGATTATTTCCTTCCATTTTTTATTCACCTCTTATTTCTTTCTTCTTCACCCAATTTTCAGAAAGAAAACTCAACTCTATACAGAATTATCTCGTGGTCATAACTCTCATTCTACTCATCCAAAATTAGTGATTTTTAAGCCTAAACTAAAGTTAAGAACATGAACTTTCATGACGTTTTAGAATCATCTCAATTGGAGTTTTATACCACAAGATATCAACGATTTTAAATTATTGTCCAAACTGAAATTTTAGCCTCTCCTATTTACCTTTTCAATAATTTTCCAAGTTTCCTACAAGGTTCTAACCCTAAAGATCTTAAGGTAGCCCTTGTGCAAATGGGTTTCACATCATTTGGTATCAGAGCTTTGGTTTAAGGGTTCATTAATATTTGCAAATTTAATAAATGTTTTTGTTCTCATGAAATTGTACTTGTTATTCTAATTTGAAATGTATACAATTATAATTTCTTTCTAAATATTTAATATCGAAGAAACAACCTTCCTCTTAATATTGAATATTTGATAATATTATGTGTACTATATGACGGATAAGACAAACACGAACTCAATACCCGACCTTAGCCGCTAAGACAAAACACTTAAACCTAACCACTAACTTATATTGATAATATGAACAAGCTTAAACAAGATAACTATACGAAAGAACAACGCGTACATAGCGGATAAAGACATATCGATAAAAGTCGTCTATCCCAAACTTAGGATATAACAAGTTGAAACCTCAAGTCAAATAGCATACATGAAGTTTAGGCTTGGGCCAGACCCATATGAGCCCAATAAGGACCTAGCCCATAAACACATTAAAACATAATTAATGCTCTATAAATAAAGGCGGACCCCAACAATTAAAGGTACACAATTCATTAATACTGAAAATTGAGATTTGACTTTGAGAGCTTTTGCTGACTTGATCCTTAGAGTCCTTTTTGCAGGTAACCTCGAAAATGTTCCATCCAGCGAGAGGATGTGAAGACAAGTCGAATAAAGTTGTAGAATACCCATCTAAGAGATTTCAAGGTTCGGGTAAGATAAGATTTAAGTCTCATAATATTCTATTATTGTTTATGCAGGAACATTATGTTTCCTTTATCATAATTTTTATTATTTTATAAATGTTAATTAATAAATATTGAAACAATAAGAAAGCGAGTACATGTAGGGTACATGTATAAGGGTATATGTATATACTCATTATTCGGTGGGGATGCAAATGATACGAAAGTTTGATACCTGTTGGGTTTGGGGATTGAGATGAGGATGAATTTTTTCTATGAGGATGAATATGAGATAGCGAAACCAGTCTCCGTCCTGTCTTGTCTTGTTGTCATCCATATTCTTGACTGTCATCTTTTACAATAAAGCAAATTGCTTTTTCAATTACTTTTTTAGAAAACATAGAATTTATCATATGATCCATTTTTGAGAATATTTACTTAATATATTTTTTATTTAAATTAGTTTTTCAAAAATATTTATATTTTTAAAAATATCTTTTAATTTTAAAAATTACTTATTATGTTAGGAATAGAAAATATTTTATGTTTTATACTCTATCACATTTTGTTTTATATATATATATATATATATATATATATATATATATATATATATATATATATATATATATATATATATATATATATATATATATATCATAGCTTTCATAGTTCATAAGTCCCTAAAAATTCCCAATATTTCATATTATAATTATTCCACTCTTAAAATTTCATAAGTTCGCATCTCAATTAAGTCCGTATCAAATTCTTAAGATCAAAATGCATACTTAAGCGAATGTTTATTGTAATTAATATTTAGTGATTAATTTCATTTGGTAGCTAAATTTTAGAAATCAATTAAAAAATCAATTATAAATTTTTTTATTTATTATAGTAACTATTTTATTAACTGGTAATTTTTTTATTTAGTAAATTGGTATCTAAATTAGTTATTATAATAACTAACAATTTTTTGTCATTAAAATTGATCGTTAATGAGACATTTTTTTGTTGTGTTCATTTCTATCAATTTTTTTTTTTATTTTCAAAAATGTTTAAGAACATACAATTCGAAATACAAAATTTGTATTTCCAAAATAAAAAAAATGCAATCTAAAATTCAAAACACAAATTTTACATACCAAATTATATAATCTGAAATACAATTTTTAATTTATATTCTAATATATAATTTAGAATGCATTTTAAATTTTTACTCTACGAATTTATAGTTCGAAATATTAAATTTTGTGTCATGAGTTATACTTAGAGTAAGAAAGACGACTATGTACTTGGAGCAGGAAAGGGGACTATGCCTAGAGGGGAAAGATGGTGGGAAGATGAGGAATAACATCGTCATGGTGGGAAGATGCCTAGGTGGGAAGATGGTGGGGACTATGCCACCTGTCTATTTTCATTTCCCCATACAACTTTCTGTCATTTTCTTTAGCTTTATCTGTAACTTAAAAAAAAAAAATAGATAGGGATTAAAGATGGTGGGAAGATGAGGATAAGATAGAAGTAAATTGCCTTTTCAATTTATTCATCTATAGAGGCGTTAAAAGAAATTATGGAAGAAATGCCTTTATATTTATTGAGACCGAACTGTGTAGAAAAATTGGGGTCTGTCCATAAATTTTAATTTTTGATAATAATGGGTTAAATGTCCAATACAATGCGTTCATAAAAACATTCAAATTTGTGAGGCTAATCATGAATTTGCATTCATCCAGACCAACCTAACCATTATCATGCATGCACTAAATGTCCCTCTCAATTTAATTAAATAAAGTTTTCTTTTAACTCTTAATTATTACACAACTATGTATGTAACTAAATTAGTACGCACAACACTAGTTAACTAATTAATGATATTAATAATGAGAGAAAAAAATAATTGTGATAAAAATGTGGGTATTGACAATATTATTTAAGTTATTTATGAAACATTTTTTTTATTTAGGTGATAAATACAACTCATTTTTATGATATTAAAATTATACACACAATCTATGTTAAGTTAAATTTAAGTTACTATTTATTGAATTTAAATTGAATTTTGTTCTTTAAAAATAATATTGTTAAAGTATATAAACATTTCTAATTTTTCTTCTTTATTTAATGCGCAAATTTAGGTAACAAAATTAAGATTTAAAACCACTTCAACATCCTTGCTTATTTATTTCTATTTATAGCTTCTGTTTTGCAAACAACACTCTCCTCATCATAGTTTGAAAAAACAGTTTAAACTACTTCTGTTAACATTCTTGTTTATATATATAATTCTTTCCTCATACCACAACTTCATATAAAAATATTAGAAACCCACCATTCTCTTTCATCTATTGATTTTCTCTTCATTAAGAACAAATATTCTTCATTATGGCCATTTCCAACCCTCAACACTTATTTTTCACTCTTATGGTTTTCTTTTTTATTTCACACCTTAGTTTTGCTATACCATCTAAGATAAACGGTTTGAAAATGAATGCTATTGATCGATGTTGGAGACCAAACTCTGAATGGATGAGACATCGTTCTCAATTGGCCACATGTTCTGTGGGCTATGCTGGCAAGATGATAAATAACATCGGTTCTGACCTTATTTATTATAAAGTTACTGACTCTAGTGATGATCCTATAAACCCAAAGCCCAACACCTTGAGATATGGAACTTCTATTATTCAAGGTAAAGTGTGGATCACATTTCAAAAGAACATGATTATCACATTAGAGAAACCTCTTCTCATTAGCAGTTTTACCACCATTGATGGTCGAGGTGTTAATGTCCATATTGCTAATAATGCATGTTTAATGATCTTTAAGGTAATATTTACTTACTAATAATTAAACTTGCATGCCTGAAAATTAAGCATTACAAAATTATTTTCATGAGCTACCATATTGTATGAAACTTTACTTATTTTATTATAGGCCACCAACATAATCATTCATAACATTCGAGTTCATCATTGCAAACTTCAAGCTCCTGGGATTGTAATGGGGCCTAAAGGAAAGGTGATTCCTTTAGGACATGTAGACGGAGATGCAATAAGATTGGTTACTGCTTCAAAGATTTGGATTGATCATAATACACTTTATGATTGTCAAGATGGTTTGCTGGATGTGACACGAGGTTCTACTGATGTGACTATCTCCAATAATTGGTTCAAAAACCAAGATAAAGTTATGCTTCTTGGACATGATGATGGATATGTGAGAGACAAGAATATGAAAGTTACAGTGGTGTATAACCATTTTGGACCTAAATGCAATCAACGTATGCCAAGGTGAATAATTGCAAAACTAAGTACTAAAATATACACAAAGTAAAAGTATGCAATACAATTTGCTTTTATTAACAAACAAATTAATCTCTCAGGATTCGTCATGGATATGCACATGTAGCAAACAATCTTTATCAAGGATGGCTTCAATATGCTATTGGTGGAAGCATGGAACCTAGTCTGAAAAGCGAAGCTAATCTCTTTGTAGCACCAAAAATAGGGAACAAAGAGGTAATAAATTTTAGAATTTTCATTCCACCTATTTCATATCCAATCGATAATTAATCACTTAGTAGCACTATACTAATTGTTTATTATGTGTAGGTGACATGGAGAAAGAGCAATGATACAAATGGAGATAGATGGGATTTTCATTCGGTAAGGGATATGTTTGAAAATGGAGCCTCATTCACTGTAACAAAAGGAGGAAGTATGCAAAAACCGAATTATAGCAAGGAACAAATTTTCAAAGTTGTAGATGCCAAATTTGTAAGATCGTTGACACGTTCATCGGGCGTGTTACGTCTCAATAAAAATTATATATATTGATTACCGAATGTAAAAGAGGAATAATGTTCTAAGTTATTTTAAAATTGTTGATATTTTATAATAGGTAACAAAATTGTAGTCATAAAATTTTGTCGAAAATGAAATGACAGTGATGGAGAAACAATTAAACAACAATTAACATATTAAAGTATGTTTCATTTAATCGGTGAGGAAAAACAATAAAAAATAACAACAATAACAAAAAAATAAGACACTGAAACTTTTAACATGAGAAAAATCTCTTAGTACGAGAAATAAAAAATCATGGTACAAGTTAGTCAATCAAACTTCATTAAAATTATATATGTATACAAGAGAGTCAAATCAAAATCATAAACAAATTATTTCCTTGCATTATCAAAACATGGACATGAGGACTTACAATTACCATTCGAGTAAGTTTCCAAACATTCACATGTAAACATTTTTAAAACCCACAACACACTAGGAAAATGATGTAAGTATCTTTAAAACTCAATCACTTACAAGATCCCATAGCAACAACCAAGGCAAGTGCTCATCAAAAGACAATGCTTGATGCTGAATTGGATCTAACATACAATTTGAAAGTGTTTTAATCCTAGAAAAATGTATTTGTCACTTTTGTTAATTTAATAACTTGTTGGTGTGATAGGTTGCAATATTCAACCTCAAGCGGTCAACATACTACCTTAACATAATAATATACAATGTTCTCAAGGTTTAACTTTCATGTTAGGAAATTGTAGCATGGGGGTGGTGGTTGCATTTACATTGTTAGTACTTTTGAGCCTCCAATTAAGGGTCTAATACATGTGTCAATCCCAAAAGTTTGTTCTCGACCTGTTTTGACCAAGTATGTGATTACTACTCGAAATAAGTGGAAGATATTGAATAGATTTTGAAAATGTAATTGCAGATCCAAAGTTATTCAAACTATTGAATAAGAAAGAGGCTGACCAAAAAATACACAAGTGGAAGAAATAGTAGATAGATTGTAATAAGTGGTTATAAGTAAGAATATGTAATCGTGAAAAAGGGTTGTCATTGTTATAGTTGAACTAGTTTTCTAATGCTTTTATTGTTCAGTGTTAGTTGTTTACTTTAAGACTTCAATGATATTCTTAAAAACGTTTCTATTAATGTAACTATTTAATTGTAATTCATGTTGCCCTGCCATGTTTATTGCTAACATTATTGACAAACCAAACTAATACGGTTATTGCCTAACATTATTGTCAAACAAAACTAACTTAATTTTTCGATTAGAAAGGATCCTTAGTCCGGTCAAAATAGTGGTCAGGTTGAATTTTAGTAAATACATTGTGTGTTAACTTCCATTTTCTACACTTCCCAACCACATGAAGGTTAACATATTCATTGAGTACGTTAGTAACTTACATTCTACTACAACAAAACATATATGATATTATGTTTCTCTAGAAAGTACAACAATGTACTAGTTGTTTTGGCTACCTTGGTCTCTAAATTAGTCTCTAATTAAAAAATTGGTTGCTAAATTGGTCTCTAAATATATTTTTTGGTCATAAAATTTGTCATTATTTGATAGTTTGTTTGTAATCTTAATATAGTATCCCTAAGCATTTATCTATTTATTTATGAATTTATGAATAAATGATATTTATAAATTTTCACTTTTGATATAGTTTATATTGAACCAAAAGTCTGATTTATAGAGTGTAACTCAATCGGCTAAAATTCATTGCACAATCAAACTATGAATAGTAAAATCAAATATAAGACAACCTCAAGTAATGTGTTTAAAATTATACGCCCCAACAAAATATTACTTGTATATGACAAAAACATTAACTGTACCACCAAAGTAGCCTCAATACTAATATGAAATCTAACACAACGTCAATTACATCCAAAACATAGATGGAAGTAAAACAAAATGTACAATAGATAAATCATAATTATAATAAACATTTAAACCATAGATTTCACACAGTTCCAAATGACATCATTCATTTCTCAATTTTGATATATTTTTGTCCTGAAGGTCTGGTAACTCATCGTTTGGCACATCTGAAGTAGTACAACAATATTTTTTAAAGGGATTTTATGCTTCATGATTACTATGATCAATTTCTACAATGAGGTCTACAGTTTAGCTAACCATCTTCCTCACTCTTCGCTATTAGTAAAATCATTAAAAAATGAACATAGCATATTCATTAGCATATTCAATATTCAATCTTTGTAACATAAATATTTATAAAAGTAAAGATATAAGGTTTAAATATTTACAATAAAGTTGTATTTGGCATCAACAAACTTTTGTATGATATCTTCATCAATACAAATTTTCTTGGGATGGTGAATAATTTCTGTCGAACAACCTAAGCAATATAGAACTGATGTACGTTATATAATTATATCATTTTATCATTGTATATAAGATCAAGGCATAAATGATCATGTAACATCCTAGATGGATATTACTTGATAATATATAATTTTATTGTAATTCAAGATAGTAAATAAGGTTCCCAAATGCGGGAAAATTCAAAACTTATATCGTTGTAGTTATATTACGCTGTGACATCATTATTACAAGCTCATATTTGAGAAAAGCCTCATAAAGTTTATTACAAATGTATGAAATTAAAACATAGAGTAAATCATCTAGTTTGTCCCGCTCAATGCCTATGCATCAGCATGCTCACTTGGATTCCCATATGCTCCCGCATGACAAGTCACGCGATCATCGTCAAACACAAATAGAAAGGGTGAGTTGAGAAAGAAAATATAATATACTCAATGAATAATAATAATTACCACTCACCTAATCTATCTTAGCCAATTTTAATTTATTGACTTCTCTGTATTAGTTCCCACCACAATCTCAACCTATATGAGAAAGATCCATTTACAACCTTGATCATTAGGAATTGTCATGCTCCCACGAACCTACACGCTCGTGATCCAACCCTACGGACCTCCTTGCTCGTAGTCCAGCTCTACGAACCTGCCCGCTTGAGTCCAACATGTGTGAACACCTACTATGAACCTCCCCGCTCATAGCAGCCTCAAGTGTGAGCACAAAACATACGAATCTCCCCGTTTGTATCCCCACACAGGAGTACAAAAGATACAAACATCCCCTCCCGCATAAATCACACATCTCACATCTCCGTTATGAACCTCCCCGCTCATAACTAATCTAGCATATCCCTGACCAAGCCATCAAGGTCAAACATGCAAATCCATCTGCGATAGACCCTTGCCTCTACACTATCGCTTGGCGTTGCCTAAGCGCCGCCAAGCGAAAACATGCTCTTGACCTCCTGGTAGTAAATTCCTGTCGCCAAGCGTTACGCACACCATAAATCAGATTTCTACTGGTTTAGGCACAACAACACATTTTCTGGCACACCCAAGCATATCAATCACACAACCATAATGCTAAATTCATGATATCACAGTTCTCATGCTACAGATTCCATCATCACAATTCCTTAAGGACAATGAAACATAAATACTCAAGCAATTCAACTTAAAATTATGCATCAATTGGAAGTAGTTAAACATGTATTGAACCATATGATCTTAAGTCCAACAACACCATCAGTCATACAATCTCATCATCACCAATCGTTAATACTCATACATCCATATAGCTTATACCTTTTTTCACAATTCATATTGCCCCACAAATAACTCACACACACAGACTATCTCAAAAATTATTTTATTCATTTAGTAGTTCACACACACACACACACACACATATATATATATATATATATAAGTGAAAAGCCTCTAATTTGCCATTTTCTAGACTCTTAAGGTATAAAACCAGTTTATCAGTACCAACAATGTTCCTTCTACTCTTTTTCCTAATCCATGACTCAACCAATATAAGTTCCACATGTAAATATGTAACTTTAACCCATTGCATCAATACCACCAGTTGAACACCTATACATCATACAATCATGCCATACTGAAATCAACAACATACCCAATAACTCCCAAGTTCATTTTCTCATTGAGCCAACCCAAAACTGAGCGTTGGCCAACCTTTATTGCCTGGCGGCACCTATCCACCGTCAGGATTCTAGATATTCCAGATTTCCTTGCACCTACTGGAAAACCCGAAAACCCAATTTTGCAATCAACATTCTAGATGCAATTAAACCACAATATTCACACATCCATTCATGCATTCAAATTTTGATTCATCCAACCCAACATTACAACTATCAATTTTCCAACTTCTACACATTATAAATTTACAATCAAACCTAAATCCATATTAATCCTGTATTTGCCCACAAACCCCAATTTATCAAATCACCCCAACAACATACATTATCATCCAATTATGCCAAGAAACATGTTACGAAGATCATACAATTACAGAACGCCAAACACATCACGAAAACATAAAAAATGCATCGAACTATACGATTCCAGTGCATATGCCTGACAGTTCTTCATTGTCACCAAGAGGTTCATCACAGAATCTAAAAAACCATGTGAAAATGGTTGTGTTGCCTGGCGGGACCTTCTTAGCTGTCAGGCAATTTCTGGACAAAATTCCAGAATTTACGAAAAATCGCACAAATTAGAAAAATAATCAAGCATTCAAGCCAATCATCATCCAAAACAAAATTAAAGGAAGATAAAAAACATAAGGACAACTCCCCTTACCCGATTTCCTTGCTCTTAGTGCACTCCCAATGATCCTTTCTCGCCCCCAAAGCTTCAACTCTTGTTCCTACTCTAAAACTCTTTTCCAGGACGCCCTTTCTCTCCCTAAATTGCAAATTTCGTTTCTCTCTACCTTTTCTTGATGCCACACTCTATGACCCTTTGCTTTCTCACTCACTCTCTTCTCCCTCTGAATTTCTAGCCTCCAAAATAAATAAAAAATATACTAAAATGAAAACTTAATTAAAAATTAAAAAATATACTTCCCCAACAGCTACCTCTACGCTACCCTTCTGATTTCTCAGAGGAGCTCTAGAGTTTCTAGGCTTTTCCTTCGTTAGCAAAAACATTAAACATAAAAATATAACTTGTTCCTGCAGAGAACAAACATGAGATTAGACACAAGCGTCACCTTACCATGTAGTCCGCTATCTCTTCAGTTGGCCTCTTCCCGGTCAATACGTGTCGGCTTGGACCCAGGAGGGGTTACCTGCAGAAGGGTCTCCGAAGCTCAAGTTAGTCAAAGCTCTCAGAGAGTCAAATCAGTGATTAATGAATGCGTACCTTTAATTACTGGGGTCCACGTGTATTTATAGAGCATTAAATGACGTTTGACCATTTCATGGGCTGGGTTTTGACTTGGGCTCTAGTTTGGGCCATGAATGGGCCTGGGCTCCAAATCAGGCCCTTGAAACCTATTGAAGGCGGGACATCGATGTTAGTTAACGTTCTAGGCAAGTAGTCGGTCTCGACCGGCTACTTGCCTAGATGGCTTGTGCTGGTGGTGTCCGGGTACTAGATACTAGGTGGTTTCGATGTGTATACTGTTTACTTGGTTGAGTTTGGTTAGGTACGGTACAAGAATATATATTAAGTTTAAACCTATATTGAAAAAAAATGGTTAGGATCAAGTGTAAGAAGCTCTTTGTAAATTTTTTACATGTTGTAGTAGACTATGTAGGAGCTCTAACATAGGATCAAGACACACAAAAACAAGCATTCATGTGGTTGATTGTTTCGAAATGAAAATGCATAATTTAAGTGCATGCCCAAAATTGCAATCAATAAAAAACTACTCTAAAAAACTCCAATCAATAAAAAACTACTCTAAAAAACTCCAATCAATAAAAAACTAATCTAAAAAATAAAAAATCACCTTTTTAATATAGGTATATTTAATGCGAATTATTTTAAAATTTAAATTATTATATTATGATTTAAGATAGTGTAATTTATTTGTGTTATAAATATAATAACAATCGTCAAAAAATTTAAAAGTGTTTCTTCAAATTATAATATTATATTCTTTATATAATATTTAACAATTTTACAATCATAAAAAATTGTAAAAAGTAATTAAAATTAATGTACAAAATACATTATGGATTTTTATATCAAATTAAAATAAAAATAAATAATATTTATTTTTTATATTTGACTTAAATACTCTTTTCAATAAAAATTAAATCAAACTAACCAACAAATAACTTGTTTTAATTTTGTATAATTTTTTCCTGTATTGGTTCCACCATACATTTGCATCCATATCGTTGGTGGGCTATACGAGATCAATGCTATCAAGAAGTCATTAGACTTACTATTATTGCATCGAGAAAGAGTAAAAAGATCTCCCCTCAATAACTTATGTTATTCTTATTATTTTTTGTTCTAGTCCTTCCTCTCTCTCAACGCTTAGTCACTCGATTACTATTGTTGCCTTAGAGTTCGCCCTTGGCTAGTTTCACCCCTTCTCTAGTAGCCTTGCCTGAAACCTGAATAAATTCTTCTATTACTTTTGAATGGTAAGAAATTCCTTGCTTTAGAAAAAAGAATAGCGCCAACGACAACAACTAATTCATCTAAATCAATAACATGTGGGACAGGTGAGGGAAGGGCATAATGAAGAAAGTAGCCAATGCCTTGTCGGGCTGGTTAAAATTGTAGTATCAGTATTAATCTTATAAATTTAGTCGTTGACATTGCTAAGTACAAGCAAGTTGATCATAATCCACACTGAGTAAAAAAAAAAAGTTCACAAAGTCATTTGTTCAAACCAAAGAAAGTACATTAGACCAAAATACAAAGCAAACGTTTTTAATGCAGAATTAATGGGTAATGTTTTGAAGTTAAAAACCTCATTTAAAAATAAAACAAAAAGTTATTTAAAAAAAATAGCAAGGATATAGTCAAGTCACACTTAGGTCAATTAGTTCCAAATAACATTATATTAGCTAGTTTAGGTCCACTCTAAGTTAGGCCAAGACACTTTAGGTTCAAGTTAGGTTCAGTTACGTTGATCCAAGTCGGGCCAAGCGTTGGGACAAGTTTGGTTAAACAAAATTCATGTCATGTTGGGTTTAGTTTTGGGCATATCAGGTCAAGTCAGGTTCTACTGATGTCGGGGCAAGTCATATTGAGGGTCAACTCACGTCACACCCAGGTTAGGTCTAGTCAAGCATCCCATGGTTGCTTGGGTCAATCTTGGGTGAGTATAGGTAATGTTGGTTAGGCCCAAGTTAGGTATTGGTAGGGGTGGGCTTAGCTTAGGTTGAGTCTAGACTAAGCCAAGAGGTTGATTGGGTCCATATTGTATTGAGTTGATTTGAGTCCACATTAGGCCCATGTCAGGTAGATTCATGTTAGGCCCACATCAATACAATTCGAAGGAACACACCTTGGACTAAGTTGAGTTGGGCAACTTCAAACTGAATTGAATGGACTGATGTTGGGTTAAGTTGAATCAAACCCGTATTGGATCAAGTCAAGTTGGGTTCATGTTAGACTAAATAGAGTTGAGCCCATGTTAAGTTAAGTTGAGTCAATATAACGTTTGGTTAAGTCAAGTTCAACCAACGTCAAGCCAAGTCAAGTCGAATCAACCTTAAACCGAGTCATTTAGGGAAATCAACCTTAGGTCAAGTTGAGCTGGACTCACCTTTGGTTGAGTCGATTCAGGTCCACCTCAAACTGAATTCAATTAAACTCATATTGGATTCAGTTGAGTTAGGTCCATGTCATGTCGAGTCAACTTAGACCCATGTTAGGCTGAGTTGTGTCTAGTTGACATCGAACTGAGTCAAGTAAAGTTGTGGCCACATCAAGTTAAGTTGGGTTAGGCTATGTTGAATCGAGTCAGGTTAGATTTACATAGGAACAAGTCAAGTCGAATCCATGTCGAACTGAGTAAAGTCAAACACACAAATAATCAATTTGGACCCATTTTAGATTGAGTCATGTCGAGTTAGACTGATGTTAGGCTAAGTTGAGTTAGGTTCATGTTAGATTGAGTTGAGTTAGGCTGATGTTAGGTCAAGTCAAGTTGGACTCACACTAGGCTTAGCCAACCTTACCTTATGTTGAGTCATTTTGGACCACCTTGAGCTAAGTTTAGCCAAGCCCACCTCAAGTCGAAGGCTCACCTCATAATGAGTTGAGTTGGACCCACATTAGGTCAAGTTGAGTTGAGTCCACATTCGACCAAGTCAAGTTAAGCCCCATGTTAGGAAAAGTTAAGCCAAGTTGAATCGAGTCCACATCGAGTTAGACCCACATCAGACCAAGTCAAGTCAAACCTACATCAAGTCGAGTTGTGTGAAGTTTGCATTGGGTTGAGTAGATTCAAACCCACTTAGGTCTAAATCAAGTCAGACCGATTTCATATTGAGTTGTGTCGAACCCACTTTAGGTCGAGTTGATTCGAAACCATGTTAAGCTAAGTTTAGAATATGTCATGTTAGGTTAGGCTAGGATAAGGTCAGCCAAGGTGAGACCTTTATCGAAAAATGTTCAAGTCAAATTAAATCAAAAGTTGGTTGGGTTGATCTAGTCGCACAAGTTAGGTTGGTTCCTAACTTTTCAATTAAGTTTGCAAATAATAAATGTTCATTAAGTACCGATTTTAAGGACTTATGCAATTATGAAAAATATTTAGGAGTTAGTTGAAGTTTTGATGTCGACCAACCTAATATAAACTTTACTTTAACAAACTTTATGTCGAGACTTTGAAGGTTGAAACATTTCAATTCACTCATTTAATGAGAAAAAAAAATTCTAAAAGTATATTAGAATCAATATATGAACTATGAGCCAAATCAAATACTCTAATTAGGATTTATTCTTGTAAAAGTAACACTACATAAAAGATGTTAATCATTCATCGAAAAACATATTTACTGACAGATATTAGTTATTTTCAAAGAATTTGAACCGTAGGTAATACCTGTTTTTGATTTTGTAGTGTAATATTCTTAATGGGAGAACATAATAATAGCATATATTGCTAAATAAATACATCTGAACAAATTATTCTAGTAAGTAAATAAAAAAAAAGAAGAAAAATAAGTATTTTTAAATTAAACTTGATTTATATACAAAATAATAAAAAAATATAAAAGAAATTTGTGAAACTTTTGTAAATTAATTTATTTATAAACTAACTTTTATTTTTGGAAATTTTTTTATATAAAAGTTTCCTTGAAATATCAAGTGTTTCTTATTATCTTTTAAACATTATCTTTTGGTAATGTTTTTATAAACATTTTTGATAAAAGAAAAAGGCTTAATTACTCGGAACATACCTAATTTGATTCCAAAATTTCAAAATGATACTTACTTTTAAGTTTGTTTCACTTTAGTACCCAAATTCAAAATTATGCATCAATGTAGTACACTCCGTTAATTTTCTGCAAACACCGTTAACAACATGACATATGTCAACCTCTGGTTTTTTTAATTTTTTTAATTTTTTTTAATTTAAAAAAAAATTGCCACGTGTCAAATGTTTGGTGTGACACGTGTTATTGTTAGTAACATGTGGCGTTGCCACGTGTTAAGGTACCTTCTAAGTGTCATTATGTTGATTTCAACTTAGTCCCTAGATATGTCTATTTGTTTCAATTTAGTACCCATATATGTTTATTGGTTTCAATTTAGTCTCTGCTCTATTTGTTTCAATTTAGTACCCAAATTTTTTTTTATTTCAAAATAGAGAAATATTGTCTCTCTTTTAAGACAAAATTTATTATTTATATAAATGTTATATTGATATTTGTTACTAAAAATTACTTATAACATTAAGTATTGAAATTTTTATTAAAGTTAATGGTAAAAGTCATGAATAACATATTTATGTTTTGTTATATTGATATTTGTTATACTCATGAATAACAAAGTTTTGATAAATTTGTTATTCATGACTTTTATCACTAAACTTTAATATAAATTTCAATACTTAATTTTATAACTCATTTTTAATAACAAATATAAATATAACATTTATATAAATAATAAATTTGGTCCTAAGGGAGACATAATATTTCTCTATTTTTTAAAAATTATTCAGACACAATTGAAACAAATAGAGCGGGGACTAAATTGAAACAAATAAACATATATGGGTACTATATTGAAACAAATAGACATATCTGATGACTAAGTTGAAATCAAGACAAAGATACATGGCAGGTACCTTGCCACGTGTTACACCAAGGATTTGACACGTGACAATTTAAAAAAAAAAATCAAAAATTAAAAATAAATAAAAAAAATAAAAAAACTAGAGGCTGACACGTGGTACGCCGTTAACGGCGTTTGCGAAAAATTAACGGACTATACTACATTGATGCACAATTTCGAATTTGGATACTAAATTGAAACAAACTTAAAAGTGGGTATCATTTTGAAATTTTGGAACCAAATTGGGTATATTCCGAATAATTAAGCCAAAGAAAAAATAAATAAAATACTTTTAGATAAATTAAAAATTAGTTTATATTCAAATTAAATAAATATTTTTACAGAAATTAACATGAAAAATATCTCTCGATTTAAATTTTATATATATATATATATATATATATATATATATATATATATATATAAACTATTATGAATTTATGAAAAAAAAAACTTTTTAAAAGATGTTTTCCTAAAGGTTTTGGAATGCATAGTTGTTGGAAATTTGGTAATTCTTAAGTGAGTTAGGAAACTTGCACATGCTATGAGGCACGCTATAAGAACATAGTGTGGTAGGGGAGTGAGTAAAGACACTCTTGTTTCGACAAAAACGGAATGCCACATCGTTCCAACATCACCCTTGTGCCCCACATGTGAAAGAAGTTTGTGTTTTCAAATGAAACCAAGGTTGTTCAAAGGAAAGCTTATAGAAAACAATTACAAAATCAAAACACATTAATACCTTTATTAGTATCCATCCATCCACTTTTATTGAACTTAGCCAAATAATAATGATATAAATATCTAGTTCAAACCATGTTAAATGAAATAAAGGTTATTGTTGATTGTTATCTCTCATTATTGTATCTCTTTTTATAAAATTCTAAAGTGGTTAAAAAGCTTACTTTCTTATAGAGTAATCTCTTTTGGAGATGAAAGATGAGAAAAAATAAATTGGGTTAGCGGAAAAAAGGTATACTCTTAGCTCTCTCTTCTTTTTTTCTTTTTGGAAAGAAAAGGAAGAGAAAAAAATTACATTGAGTTAGCTATGAAAAATATATTATCTAAAAGGGTTATGGATTGAGGAGTTTATCACGTAGCAATGCTTATGAAAAAAAATGGAGATGTGATTTTCAAAAAGAGAATGGGTCACTATGGTGAAGAGTGTTACATTTAAATATAGAGAATGAATAAATATAATGGGGACGTGGATGATAATAATGATTCCATTTGGTGAAGGATATCAAGAATGTGAGTGGAGTGATGAATCACAAGTGGTACTTTGACATGATGGTACATAGAAGGGTGGGGAACGGGAAGAAAATGTTCATCTAAGATGATAAGTGGATAAGAGAAAAATTTCAAAATAATGTGATAGGTTATTTAATGTTTGAGACCGATGAGGAGAATGTATCTAATAAGGGAGTATGGTGAGAAAAATGCAGGGATACAAGAATTAGGATACAAGTTTCATACCAATACACATGAAATTGAAATAGAAATATAGTGAGAAACTACATAAGTAAATGGAATTTCAAAGATAAGATGGAAGAGAGAAATTTATGTAGATGGAGAAGTGAAGCCACACCACTTTGAAGAGATCTATGATGAGTTAATAGAGTTGTCATTTGATCCAAGAGAAGCAAGATAAAACTTAATTGCAAAAAATAACTCCTTTTTCTCAACTTGGAGTTGCCCTTGGCGCAAAAGGAACTAGTAGAATTTTTTTTTTATGATGTCCAAAAAGGCAAGGATACATAAGGTGTATGTCTTCTAGAGTATAGGTTAGAAGTGGTGTTTTAGTCGAGTGTAAGGCCAAGCTAAAATTTGTTAAAATCAATATAATCTAAGTATAATTAATTATGAACTAATTTGGTGCAATTTTTTAAATGATGGCAACCTTAAACCGACAACTTAATCAATTAGATAAATAATATAACAAATGATGACTTGCTTGACTTGACCTGATCTTGGATAGAATCAACCCGACTTGGGCTTAGAAAAATGTAGCTTGAACTAGACTCGGGATGAATCAACTCAACTTAGGTTAGGCCTTGGACCATTTTGGCTCAACTTGAGTCTAATTTACCGGACTCAACCCGGGCTAGCTGACTTGGCTTTGCTAATCTTGGGCCCATGCCAACTTTTCTCGATTGGACCTAGGTAAATCAACTTGTGCTAGATCGAGGTCGACTCCTTTTGATCTGAGCTTGAGCTAACTCTCTCAACTAGAGCTTGAGTTGGCTCACCTTGAACTCTGGCAAACTCTGTTAGACTTAAGCCTAAGCCGACTAACTTGAATTGGACCTTGGCTGACTCAGCTCGACATGGATTTAAATAAACTAGATTCAACCTACGTCCATATTGACTTGGTTTAACTCATGGCTCGACCTTGCATGAGTCCAACCACTAACACAAAAAAGCCTTATAACGTCACCCCAATAACGTCTGCTTAAAAAAAATCCAACGTTAAAAATGATCGGTGACATTTTTGTAAATAACGGGACCTTTTTAACGTCTGCCCGCTCTAGGTTAGACGTCACTTGACGTCTATTTAAAAGTACCCCAACGTCATTTAAAAAGGAGATATTGAAACGACGTCACTTAACCTAATTCTACCTTTCTTGGATCTAACTTGACTTAACATTTCTTTAATTGAAACGAAATAGACATACCTGGATTTTGGATTTTCAAAATTTAAGAAAATATGTAATATATTCCTATCCAAATCTAATTAAATAGATTTGAATTAAAATCCAAAAATATGAATTTAAATTTAAAATATACTCATTTAATTAGATTTAAAATAATGTAGATTTAAATAATTTAATTAGATTTGACAATTTGATTTTTTTTTGTCCACTGTTATATGTGATATGTGTAAAAGGGATATTGTTGAAACAACAAAAGAAATGTCATGTCCTTTCTGTTTTTTCCTAGTTTGCTGCATATAATATATATGGAAAATCTGCTACCAAATGAACCAAACGTACATTATTACCAACATCTTTCTAGGTTGAGATAAGTAAAGAAAAATGAATGTATTAAAGTGATATGTTGCTCATTATAGAACAATCTCTCAGGAACTGTGTACCTTTTATTTGTTGAAATGTGTTATGTTGAGCTATTAGAGATAGGACAATCTAGGTTACTTTTGTTGAGTAAGTTGTAAACAATATAGGTATAGGTAAGTGCTTTGAAGTGGATAATTAAAGTGATATCACAATTATTTATTTTATATGCTGAAAAAGAAAAGGTTTAATTAATTTTAGGTGAGAGGTTTTTCATAGCATATGTTTTAATTTGTTTTTGATATATTGCCTAAAATTAGACTAATCTCAGTTCATGATTCGATCTATTAATAGTTTTAATACATTCTTTCTATTACCGCTACAAAGGAATGCTGTAGTGCTAACTTTAATAATATGCTTTTTTACATTTTAGTTATAGATAATTATTTCATAGTTTTTATTTTATAGAGATTATTTGATAAAAAAGACTTTATTAAAATTAATATCATTTCTTTTGAATTGTTATTATCTAATATTAGAACACTCTAAAAATTAAACTATCTATTATAAAATTAATATATATATATATATATATATATATATATATATAAACACAAATATTTATATAAAGAGAGCTAAAATAAATAAATAAAAATTTTGTTCTTTTCCAATGCTGTTTTTGCACCTACACTTATATAGTACAATCATAACAATTCATCATATAAACAATACATACTAGGGTACACTATTGAAAATAAGTTTCTAAAGTAAAAAAAAAAATGGTATATAAAAGAAAAAATGTATGAGCAATTCATAAACAATTAAAGTTCAATCAAACACAAACACGCAAAAATCACATAGACCACAAATAAAATATCAATTTATGTCTTTTGGAGGACTCGTGTCAAATGTCTCACTAGATACTATAATTTGATGCAATCTAATACTTAGATTCATAAACAAATTTTTAAAAAATGGATCCGGGCTAGTTCACTATAATGCAGGTTCGTAGATCTACACATGTTATGGAGAGTAAGGTTTAATTCTATGTTATATTATTTCTTAAGTGAAATCTTCTGCTTGAGTAAAAATATCAACAATCAAACTCACGCAATAGAGCAATCCAATTTTCAAATATTTTATTTAAATGCTCTTCATCAAATATAGGTTTCAAACAATTCAAAATTATCAATTCAATCAATAATTTGCTTAAACATCAATTTTTTTCTCATTTTAATTCAACCTTGTTCATTCAAACTCATTACATATATTTCTTTTTTCATCATGCTCATAAACTAAAATTAAATATTCTGCTTCAAATAACAACTTGAACTAATTTATTTTTAATGTAATAATACACAAAAGGGATAACACAACATATTTCATTCCTTCAAAATGTAGAAATTTATCTCAACTCAAACATTAAAAACAAGTTCAAACAACACACAACCTTGCATAAAACTCAAAATATTATGAACATGTCATCTTTACTTCCAGATCATATATGTTCAAGTTAAAAAAACATAAATAGTTTCCCTTACCTACAATGTTTATCTTCAGTCATGAGGGAGACACTAGTAGTGTTGTTGTTGGGGACATTTTTACATGTTAGCATTGGTCCAATAATAAAAACAAATTTTATTTTTTTATTCATAAAAACTAGTTTTAGTCATACCATCGCTGAGTAATAAAAAAATTAACTTTTATTTATTAAAGGCTAGTGTTGCCCAAACCCATGCTAAATTATAGAAAAGCTAACTTTTATTTGCAAAGTGTTTACGTCAGCCATGCCCACGCTAAATAATAAAATAAGTAATATTTATTTATAGAGGATTAGCATTTTCCAAGCTCATGCTAAATAACAAAAGAAAATTATTTTTTTATAGGTGTCAAGTCAGTCAAGCCCACACTAATTAATAAATAATTAATATTGTACTATACCTAAAGATCATGACCAATATGGCTAACTACCCGGTCTGAATCGCCTACGACTAGTCCTATCATAAAAAGAATAGATGGTTAGCTAATTGCACAAAATAGCGACACACACATAACGGCTAACACCGCCTATTCCAAAGAATAACACACAAGTAAAAGTCACCAACTCTAAACTTAGGAAATCACAATGGGACATCTAGTGTCGGATCACAAACATGGAACTTAGGCTTGACCCACGCCTAGTCAAAGCCTGAACATTGCCCCAATGCAATAAAGAGGGTCCCAGCCCATAAAGGGGGTAAAACATAGTTAATATTTCTATAAATACATGTGGACCCTAACAATTAAAGGTACGCTTTCATTAATTCACTAATATGTGATTTGACTTTTGAAAGCCTTTGTGGACTTGATTGTCGGAGTCCTTTCCGCAAGTAACCCTCTAAGGGTCCAATCCGCCCAACTAAAAGAGGACATATCTAAACCAAGGAGAGCAACCAGTCTGAGAAGTCAACAATTCGGGTAAGATATGATTTGTGCTCCCTGATACCTTGTTATTATTTCTGCGGGAACAATTGGCGTCCACCGTGGGGCTCGAGTTAGTATCTTACCACAATAATCCGATAACTTACAAGGATGGTTTCTACAAGTAGCAGAGCTAGAATTTCGAAGGAACCTGAGGCAGGGCCAAGCATGCTTGTAGGCAACAACTTGAATTTGGCTGCTATCCTAGAAGGGCAGGCTAAGATGCAACAAGAGCTCGATGATCTTAAGAAGCGTAATGCTGATGAGATGGAAGCACTGAGATAGGAGAACTCTAGGTTAAGAAGGAAGATAAAAGCTGATCCCACCTAGAAGGGAAAAAATACTGAAATCCCTACTCCTCAACCCACCGAGGAAGAAAGTGAGTACAACCGTACTCCTCGCACTACCACTACCCACCACTCAACATCCATTCCCACCCACCGCACAACCACCATTCCCACACACCACAACCATAGCCTTCCCACCTACAACACCACCAACCCCCTACCACCCACATCCCACCTCACCACTTCACCTCTACCTTCCCCACCATCATCTGCCACCCTCTACCACCCCATACACACAAACGTCGTCACCCTTTTATCGACAACATAACCAAAACCCCTCTCCCCACCCAATGGGAAACCTTCACATTAGAACGCCACGTTGAGGACACTGACCCCGATGAGAACGTCAAAATTTATGCCACTCATGTCGGCCTGTACACGAATGAAGATGTTGTCTTGTGTAAGGCATTTCCCACCACTCTCAAAGGATCAGCTTTGGAATGGTTCACATCCCTTCCTCCATACTCCATCGACTTTTTCAACACCCTTTCCCACCTATTCACCACCTAGTTTGCTGGAAGTTGCCCCCATCAGGCAGCCCCACTATCCCTCCTAAGCGTTCGACAAGAAGATAACGAAACGCTCTGCGTCTTCATTGATCGATTTGGAAAAGCTGCCCTCTGAATTAAAAACCTAACGCAGGAAATGATCCTACAATGCATGGCACTGGCGCTAAAACCAAGACCATTTGTAGACAATGTTTGCCTTCGACCACCAGCTACTATGCACCAGCTCAAGCTACACGCTACCGACTACATCCGCATGGAGGAAATGAAAACTCTGCGTACCCGATTTTGTGTTGAGTATCCACCTATAGATTCTAAACATATGAGACCAGCCACCAAATTTGACTATAAGCCCCATGAACCTAAACCATCCAGCTGACCACATTAAAAACCACACGAACCTCGACCACCTCGATTCTCCTGATACGTACCGCTAATCGCCCCCCAATCACGCATTCTGGATGAAGCCCTTCAAATAGACTTAATACCCCCGCCACGCAAAACTCTTAACCCACCAAACGCCGACATGACCAAATACTGCAAATACCATTGCAATCCAGTCACACCACAAACGAATGTAAGGCGCTATAGGATAAAATTGAAGAACTGATACGAGACGACCACTTAAAAAGAATCGTTAAAAGATTGGGCCATTCCAATCCTAGACCTACCAACCATCGTGACTCACTAATACCAGATCTACTGGCACCCACCAACAACACGATGACCACAGAAACAATGCCCAAGCCCACATCGACATCGACCCCCCCCCCCCCCCCCCCCCCCCC
>Ga0209589_1005080_pt1 | contig 22493 bp, 9 predicted proteins | sample CowpeawhiteBW_FD_187525 | JGI IMG/M metagenome (GOLD analysis project Ga0209589, IMG submission 187525) | Root nodule microbial communities of legume samples collected from California USA - Cow pea white BW (SPAdes) (version 2) | ecosystem: Host-associated > Plants > Roots > Nodule | place: USA...
CTCTAATTTGATACCAAATTAGTAATTAAGCTTAATTACAACTTATATATACATATTAAAATAATTTTTATTATATTTATAGATTAAATTACTCTATCTAACTATTCAAATTATTATTATTTTGTACATGTATAGAAAATTTCAAGTGTAAAAAATTACAAGTGAAAAATGTAAAAAATGAAATAACATGAGTATTTAGGGAGTGATTTGATGTATAAATGGTAAAAAATCATTTTAACATGAATATATAAATTGTAATTAAGCTTAATTATTAATTTAGTCTCAAATTGGAAAGGACAAAATTGAATCATTTTAAAAAATTGGGGGACTAAATTGAATCAAAATTGTAAATAGAGGAACTACATTGAAAACAACCAATGTTAGCTTGACACGTGGCACAATCGTGACCTGCCACAAGGCAGTACATTTTTTAAATGAAAATATCTCAAATTGACATGTGTCACAACCATAAGATGACACATGACAGTTTAATTTCTTTTTAAAAAATTAAAAAAATAAAAAAAAAAATTAGAATTCCACCAAATGACAAGTGGCATGTACGGAGACGGTGTTAAAGTTGACTTAACGGCAGAGACCAAATTGAACCTTTTAAGAAATTAGAGGACCAAATTAGAGGACCAAATTGAACCAAAAAATAATAAGGGGACCAAAATGAACCAACCCAACAAATTAGGGGACCAAAATGATAATTAAGCCTAAGAAAAACAATGTAAAAATAATAATTAATGTCTTTCGTTACTAAGTAAACTTATTATACTTGAATTTATACTTTATTTATATCTTATTTTATTCGCTTTTTTTAATTGTCCATTTTACAATTATCACGTTAGTCACAATAAATATTTTTGATGAACTTAGTTTATTAGTTTATAAAGATCTATCTCTATCTATATATGTGTAATCAACCTCAACTATATCAGAGACCTAAAACAACCTTAAAAAAATGAGATTTTTTATTTAAAATTTATTTTTTGAGCTTTGATACAAAATTATTTATTAAATTATCATAATTAATTTCATTTAATATTTATTTCTCAATAGATGATAGGACTAACCCGTTTAATCTTTATTGAGACGTTGATCTTAAATAAGTAATACATTTTTATTATCTTTATATTTGAGAAACTTTTTTCGGCTGAAACTGAAACAATTGACATTAAAATTGTTAACATTATTTTATAAGTTATATATACATTTGGAGAAAAAATTATTCTTTTTATATAATTAAGGATTTTAATTGGTTTATCATTTTCCATACCTATAATTTCTCTTAAGATATTTAATTATGAAATTAAATCAAATCCATCAATATCCAACAAATTATCATGTTTTAAAGATTTTTCAAGATTTAAGCATTCTTCTTTCAAAAATGAAATATCTACACACGGTAATACATAAGAGATTTGCTCCTTTTTGTTCATAGCTTTTTTTGTTATGCAATTAAAGTCTCAAATCTTCTCTTTTTTTTTTTTGAATTTTTGAATAACCTAATTCAAATTTTCTAGTTGACATATCTATATATATTTCTATATTAAATAAAAAATGATAATATATAAAACATTACTAAAGGTAAATATATAAAACAAATGAATTAAAACAATAAAACTTGGTTCTGATTGTCAAGAAAATAAACTCGATGGTAGACTTGCAATATCTTGAACTCTCAAGTTTCTTTTTTCGTTCTTAAATTTCAACTTGTTCACAAACTTGCAAAGTTATTTATTTTAAGATTAATCATTAATAAAAATAATTAAAAAAATATTGTTATTCTGAACTCGATAATAAGTTTTTTTTTCTAAACTTGAATTATCTTTCTACACAAAACTCAACTTAATCTATTATCTACCAAAAGATTAAACCATAATCTAATTAATAATTTTGTAAAAAAAATCAGTTTCTCCTCAAGATATATGCAAAAAAAAAACTCTCGAAATCCGTAAATCAAGTACCGAAAAACAAAACTAAGTAAAAGAATCACATCTCTAATTCTAATACAAATCCTAAAGAGAATAAAAATAATAATAACACAAATAGAAAGAAAAAACATACTAACCAGAAATGAGGATGAAAAAATTGGTACACACGGGCAACATGAGATTTAAGAGATGTAAATGTAATCTGCCAAAACCCTAGAAATAAGACAATTAGAAAAAAATAAAATAAGGAGACGTAAGAGAAGTCATAGAGAGATAAAAGAAGAAAATAGAATCCATATTGATGATAAGAGAGTAAATATAACTAATCATTCTCTTTCTTGTAAACAAAATTATAATTTACTAAAAAAATGTTTTAACTCAATAATTATCATTTTACTACAAATTTTTTTTTTAACATACACTAATAATAATTTAATTAAATTTTATTCCCAAACATAAACTTATAATTAATTTAATAGAATTATATTAGTAATAAAATATTTTTGTGAGGTCTTTTTTATCTTATACATAATTTTATAATTAGTTTAATAAAAATATATTAATTAGTACTAAAAAGTATTTTAAAGCTTTTTTTTAAACATAATTTTATAATTAATTTAATAGAAAAATATTAATAATACAATTTTTTTTAAAGTCTTGAAACCTAAAATGACTGCTTGCTTTATTATTAATTTATGTACTTGGAGAGAAGTATACGGAATATAAAAAAATCCACGTGGTTTCATATATATAACAGTTTAAAGTCATTGGTTTGAAGAAAAAAAGTATACCCCGAAAATATGCAAGAAAATTAAAAGAAAAATAGGAGATTGTCTAAAAAATTATCTAAAAATTTATAAGAAGATCATGCACCGGCTCTGTGTGCTATTATTTTATGTACTTCGGGAGAAGTATACGGAATAAAAAAAAATCCACGTGGTTTCATACATGTAACAGTTTAAAGTCATTGGTTTGAAGAAAAAAAGTATACCCCGAAAATATACAAGAAAATTAAAAGAAAAATAGGAGATTGTATAAAAAGTTATCTAAAAATTTATAAGAAGATCATGCAGAGAATTGGATAGATAAATTTATAGTATATAAATAAATAAGTTATTTTATAGATAATTTTGTAAAATCAAATAAAACGAGTTAAACATAAAATCGAAATCCAAGATAATAACATTCCAAATTCAAGCTACAAACAAAAAAGTCCCAACAACTCGGTCCAAATTAAAGCTCTAAGATATAATCCTAACCAAGATCTAATAAAACATAATCTATAAATGATAACGTAGTCAAGTGTAAAATTCTGAATGTCTAATAGGTCATGTCCTTGATGTTGGTCTTTCTTTGTTGTTGGTTGTTTTGCCCATCAACTCTCATTGCTCCATACCTTCTAACAATACAAAATCATATACATGAATCAAAACACTATTAAAAAGGTTAGTCAATTGAATAAAAACAGTATTGAAAAGGATAGTTAAACCATTTTCTCTCATTCCCTAAAACAACATAAAAACTCACATATTAAAAACGTTCCCATTCCATAGAACCCCAAAAGGGCGTGCATGTGTGCTAGTTATAAAAGAAACCCAAAAAGAGAACCACCAGTACAAACAAAATTATAAAAATATAATACTATGCAACATATAGAAGTGAACTGAACTAGTATATAAAAGAGAACTGAATTAATAAATACTAAAATCGATTGCAATGAAACACTGACTACAACTACAATTAAACCTTGCTTCTAATTATTCATAATTTAAACTTATCAATTCGCACAACATCATTAACAAATATTAATGAAAAATTGATGCTCACACTTATATGCAAACACTTAAGATGAACTTTACAGGGTTAACTAATCCAAAGTTTTAATCCACATCATTAATTTTTTTCAGATATAGATTAACTAATTATAAGTCTTTCTTCTACCAGTGTCGTTGTAAAAAGGTAAAAAGGAGCTTCAAAGAACCAAGTACCTTCTGGAATACCTGTCCTCCTATTTCCAGGATTGCTCTCTGAAATATTTGCTCGCTGTTTCCAGTTTCTATACGGGACATGCTTAACTGAAATCCTTGTCAAGAAAATTTTCGATACTAGGACCATACTGTACTCGTCTAAGTCGGTTTTAACCATCGACTCTGATATCTCTTGTTAGGTTTTTCAGGAGAGGTATCATTGGGGAGATACAACACCAATGAGACCTGAGCCCAACCACATAAGACATTGACACCTCTCAATCCAAATCCTTAAGACAATGAGTTTTTATTCTTATATAGCGCTCTACTTTCTCATTTTTGACCAATGTAAGATTTAGACTTACACTTAAATTCCTATTAATCACAAAGTGAACATGATTAAACACTATATAATATATAAGTTTTAAAATAATAATAAAAAACAACGGTACTGCCATAATGTACCACAGGGATGGAGTGTTCAAAACCTGTTATAACTCTTCTCCCCCACAACCTCACTATTTATCTTGCATTCTTTGTATAATAGTCTAAAACACAACATATTGACAAGAAGACATACAAGAATATCGAAAAACAGCTTTTACTGTTAGGTATTAAGAACTACCTAGAACTCTGTCATGAGATCCTTAAATATTTTAGTCAAGGCACTGTGGTTTCAAGGAAGGTTTGGATTGAATTTACAAGAATATTCAGAATAATAATAATATAAATTGAATTAAAATATATCAATTTTCAATTTTAATTTCTGTAATTTTATAATCCTTGTATTGAACATGCTTTTCACTTTTTTATTTAATATTTTTGTATATACACGGGCCGTTACTCTTTTGCAAAATGACAGTGCTAACGTTATATATATATATATATATATATATATATATATATATATATATATATAACAAAAAGTTGATTTGAAAGCACATGATTTTAGGAAAGTAGAGGGAGAATCAAATCACGACCAATATAAAACTTGCTATACTTCCATGACTAATAAGGACTCCCCTGCTCCTGCTGCTTATATCTCCCATTACTCTAAGATGATTCGGTTCTAAGTGATGAGTGGCCAACGAAAGAGCTTTCTGTGAACTTGCTAGGCAGTGTTATGAATGCATTAACTGGATTCTAGATTAAGAATGGGAACCTCATTGGATCTTGCATAGTCGGCTTCTAAGATAAATATATTGTACATGCAGATGAATTTTCATCATGAGCTTTTTATTTATTGTGTTGATTAGTGTACCAAATAATGCACATGAACCGGTGTAACATACATGCAGGAGCAAGACCGTTGAATATTAATAACTAGCCAGTTGAGAAAAGGGACATCATTTTTCTAGTGACAGAAGATGACCATGAAAAAAGTTACAAAACTCAAATTATCAAAGAGGATTAAAGGACTATATTAGCTAAGAATGCCGCAATGCTATTTTTAAATTTGTGAAACAAGAAAGTGTGAAAAAATCACAACACCTTTGATAAAATCAAAAGGAAAGAATGACAAAAACAATTTTTTTCATATCCTAAAAAAAAAATACTTGGCTAGATGATTATTTGACACTAATAGTAGGAACAACACAATGAAGGAAAAAGAACATATTCACAAGCTTTTCATTTTCGTACATACAATAGATATAAGAAAAGGGCTCAGTTGATCAGTATTTTCTAGTACACTGCAATTTAGAGGTTGAATTTATTTATTTATTTATATCATTTATATACAGAACTATTCTCATAACACTTCTTTTAACATGTTGAATCACAGAAAAATAAATCTCACTTTCAGCCGAAAGTAGCAATAAGGAAGGATTTACAAATACTCATGAACTTGGCCACAAATGTTGCTAATGTAAACAAAATAAAAACAAGGCGGTCAATAAGCAATTTTTTAAGGCCTATATTCACTTTGTAATTGTATAAAGGCATTGCTTTAACAAGTAGATATAGATTCCATTAAATAAATATAAACAGGGCCAGTAAAAGAATTCATAATGGTCAACCATAAGATGCAATTGTCAATCTGACTACCACACTCTATCAATCAAAATACCTTCATGTGAAAGATTGACTTCTGTTCAAGACGCATCTGATGCTCCTTATTCAAGTCATAAAGCTTCCCTCAAACTTGAAACAACCTAAGGTAGATGAGACAGAGAGATGATCAGCTCCATGAGAACAGGCAGAGAGGGAACAATCATTGGCATAGAGAGATCCATAGTGATTGATGTCAATGAAGTCTATGTTGTCTTTTATGAGTCTCTTCTCCTTAGGAGAAAACACTGGCAATTGATTTCACGGTTGAGTACTTACCCAAAACCAGGGGATCTAAGACCCTTCATTTAAAAAAAAGAGCAGGAAAAAATTTAAAAATAAAACTAAAAGGATTGTGTGTTGCCAATTCTCTTCAATAACAATGCCAATGGTTCCACCTTGCTTTGCCTGGATTAACACTTCAAGTAGTGAGATGATAATATTTTCGTTGTTTAGAGCTCATTGGATTTGATCGGATGAAATCTAGTGAGAGAGGATAGTTTGCATATGATTCAAAGTTATAACATTGCAGACAAGAAGTGAACGCTACCAGTAAAAGCATTAATTACCCATCCACTTGCTTGTGTTTTCAACACATGTTCTATTTGGATTTGGCAAGATTCATCAACTGAGAAAGGCATCGTAGTTAAATAATGAATATAATTATGATGGGTTGTGCTACTATTACGAGATGATAGTGGGCTTCATGATGATGGCTCACGTTGGCAGCTTTACTACCCTCTCAAACCCCAATTGGAAGTTGGGAAAAGCCTACTCCCACTCATCTAATAACATCCAATTAAAACAATAATCTCCCACACACAAATTCAGCCACATAAAAGAACGTTTGGTATGGTGGTGCAGGGAAACAGCTAAGCTGACCTACTCCACCATCAACCACAACCCAATCCCTCCCTCAACTCTACCACCAACAGAACTTCTAGCACTTCCAAGTCCTCCCGACAAAAATCCAAAATCGTTCCCAATTTATTTGTTTCCGATTAACAAAGGAAAATAGATAGAAATAGAGGAAGACAAAGATCTATAACAAGTAAACACAATAGAAATTGTCTTACCGAATTAAGAGGACGATTGGAGACCTATTCTCTTCGATTTCGATCAATCCAACCTAGGTATTTAGAAACAGGAATTTTCAACCTACAAAGAACAAAGGAGGGTCAATGTAACAACAATACAAAATAGCGTAAAAGGAAACTTACTCCAAACTTCGATTTCTCACTCCAATGTTAAAATGAACTCCGATTTGGAAGAGAGCACAACACGAACGTGAGCGAGAGAGAGTACGACGCAAAGTGAGCAAGACGGTACAATGCGAACTTGAGCGAGAGAGATGACATGAAGATGTGTGTAGTGAAAATTACCATGAAAATGACCAGAAAAAATGAGCAGGGAAGATACGTTCTTTAATCGATGATACAACAAAATAGTATAAGCCACCGAGAGAGAAAAAGATGAACAAAAAAGGTTTTTCAAAATTATACTTTTTTTAATAATAATTTTATTTAAAATTTATATGTAAATTCCGTACAAAAGGTATATTTTTATTTAGATACATATTTACATACGAAAAAGAAGAAAAAAAATTAATTTGTCGTTAGATATAAAAAAAAATTCGTATGTAACAAAATTTTACATACAAACAAAAATTTATATATATGTAAAACTTAATTTGTCTACGTATATGGGAAGAGTCGCATGACTCTAAACTACCATTTTAATCAAAAAGACAGAAAAAGGCGTGTTTAATGTGCGTGCTACATATAACTAAGCAAGTCAAAATGATTTCTTGTCACTATTTTAATATACTTTCAATATTTTTATGTTTAATTTCACTTAACACGTCCAGCCTAATTTATCTGTTTTGTTCTTTTATTTGTTAACGATAAAGATATTGGGTGATATTTTAATTTATTGCAGTATTTAAGATTTCAAAAAACATTTTTATTTCAAAAATTTAAGTTTTAGAATGGTTTCATCCTTTTGTACCCAATTATTTTAATCAGATTGAACTAATGAAATTTAATAAAAAGAATTCATGAACATTAAGAAATATAATTTGATTTAAATGAAAATTTTAACTGAACTAAACTCAATCTAGTTCATACAGTTTTATATTTTGTTCTTAGTAATCGATTTTCTCTTCTTATACATGTTGATCTTTTAATGTCAATGTCTGCTTTTGTAGTTAGACATGTCATTGTCACAAAACTTAACATGTAGAGTTTTCTCTAAAATTTAAAAATATGGTATTTTTATGGTGAAAGACCATGGTGTTGTGTGTAACATATACATAATGAAATCAACTTTATTTTTCTAAATTGTTAATAGAAAAGATCGAAACCACAATTTTCTCTTACCTATGACTGAATGTATTCAAGTACCACATTAGTTTTGTTGACAACTTTTAGGTTAGAGTTTCATATATTTCAACAGTAATTACCTACAAAGATCCCATTTACTCACATAATTTGATGTCAATCTATATTTTTTGTGTGGTTTTTCAGAATTTGTCGCCCTTTAAATATTCATAAAGACATGTTTAGAAACTAAATATCATATTATGAAAGGATACTAAAATTAACTAAAAGATATGTCGTTTCTTTTAAAAGATATATTAACTAAAATTGTGTTTTTTCATTGTTGATGGTTATAGTGTTGCAAATTAGATTTTTTATTACTATGGACAATTTACTTTATATTAAGAAAAGACGAGTAAGTAATTAACAATTAATTTTAATTTGAACATTAGCAAGATTAATATGAGTTCAAACTGTTGTTGTGACTTTAAATACACTCATTTTAATATTTTAAAATATATTAAAATAATTAACATATTTCAAATGGTTGGTTCCCGACAAGTTCTTCACAACTTGTGGACGGTCAAACACAATGCACTTCACGTTAGGAAATACATCACATATAGCCTTGGCTGTGGTTCCGGTTCCACCTCCCACATCCACAATGGACTCCACTCCTTCAAACATCCAATTGCAACCTTGTAATGCCAAGTTCATCATCTGAGAATCACTAGCCATTGACTCATTGAACAACTTGTTATTTTCTGGGTTTTTACCAAGAAAGTCCCATATATTTGATCCTAGGGAGACATCACTCAGTGTAAGATCATCCTCATAAGTCCACTTCTTCAACTGAAACCATAAACATAGTGCACGTGGGTTAGTTAAAAGCTCTACCATCGGCGCAAGACTAAGATCAGTGCCTTTGACAAGAAGCTGTGATGCAGCAGTTAGAGCATATGCTTCCTTTTCTTCTGTGTTGTGATGGACTTTTACAATCTGAAAGAATCCATTGTGTGCCAGGTAGCGTAGGAGACTCTTCACACCTCTAACTTTAGTTGGTGGAATTTGTAGAATGGATACCAACTCTGAAAGTGTAATGGGTTGATCATGGTTGTGAATTATGTCTGGTATCCCAAGATCAATCATCCGTTTAAGACTCATACCATCTACTGGACATGCATTCAAGTGTTTGTACAAGTGAACTTGACCTTCAAAGATCTCACTTGGTTTAAGGCCATTATTTGAAGCCATAAGTCTGTATTTTGTGGTGGTGTTTCAGACTTTGTTGTCCTTTATATAAAGATTCAAAAACCTAAATTTGTATTTTCGCTTTTAGTCTATTTAGATTTGAATCCATGTTGAATTGATTATTTTCAGAAGTTATGATTCGTTGTTTATTTCATTAAATTTCAACATCTCTATGTATTTTCAGAAATAAAACATACCACTTGTTTTAGGTTCTACTCCCCGTCCACTTGTTTTGTTAAAACAATTAGAAAGCCCGTCAATTCAGTCCTTTCGATTACTTAAAAAGAATAGCTGTAGAAAGTTATACAACAAAGGTCGTTAAGAGAAAACAAAGTGAAAATAATAATTAATGTCTTTCGTTACTAAGAAAACCTATTATACTTGAATTTATACTTTATTTATGTCTTATGTTTTTTGAATTGTCCATTTTACAATAATCACGTTAGTCACAATAAAAATTTCAATGAACTTAGTTTATAAAGATCTATCTCTATCTATATATGTACAATATTATTTTATCTACAAGGGGAGAAGTATACGGAATAAAAAAAAAATCCACTTGGTTTCATATATATTACAGTTCAAAGTCATTGGTTTGACGAACAAGAGTATACACTGAAAATATGCAAGAAAATTAAAAGAAAAAAACGAGATCGTATAAAAAGTTATCTAAAAATTTATGAGAAGATCATGGAGAGAATTAGATAGATAGATTTATAGTATATAAATAAATAAATAAATAATTTTACAGATAGATTTTGTAAAATTAAATAAAATGAGTTAAACATAAAATCTATTTTTTAAAAGAAATCTATATTTATTTTACTTAATTCAATGTTATGGTAAAATTCATCTATTTTATAATAATATTGAATTGAGTGAAACTAAAACTAATCATTTTATATAATATTGATATGTTAGGGTGTGTGTGTTTATTATAGGCTTTCATACGAATTATTTTAAAATCGATACTTTCTGATAGATTGATTGGTTGTTAAAAGTTTAGTCCTTAAATAACTATTAAACTCGATACACCAAAATTGGAGAAGATATATGCTAATATAGCTGGTTTACGTCAACTTCTGATTTTTCTATATATAACTTCATCAACTTACGAGGAATCTGATTTAACATATTGCATGTTTGTATCATACCATTTTGCGTCATCGTAGTAGAATAATTAATAATGCTGCAATGAAGTATTTTATTAGAAGTCAGATTAGACCGTTTCAATGTTTTGTAGCTCTAGTTAAATAACTAAACACACAAAGCAAAAATCATTAATAAATTAAATTAACCCTCATCAATATGCTTTCAAATTTGAGTTTTCAGATATTAATATGATGACTTTGAAATCCGTTGTCTTAAGAAGACTTTTTTCCAGGTGTCATTTTCGTCTTTCTCTACGTGTTTCATATGCTATTTGATGACTATATATTGTTTATTTTGTAGAAAAAGACGAACTTACATTCACACAATTGAAGAGATTCACAAAATTCGAATCTCACGTTATGAGCCATATGACTCTAAACTACCATTTTAATAAAAAAAAAAGAAAAAGGTGTTGTATGTGATGAATAAAAAGAAAATGTTACATGAGTAATATAATTAATTAAGAAAAACTTTACGATGTGACTTGAATGATAAGGTTTACTACAATTGCAGTTTTTTTTTTTTTTTTCTGTAAGTTAGATGTTTTTATCCTAACTCTGAATATACACGTGATGTACTGAGTTGCCAATGAGTTCTATTTTGAGAAAATAACAAATGCCGATAGAAGTAGGTTTTAAATCTTGCTAGGATGGCTCTAACTTGACCCTTATACCATCTTAAAAATGAGTTTTAAATCTAACTCAATTCCACAAAATCGGTTTGTAAGGTGAGGTTTGCACCTCACTTATATATTATGAATTAACCTTATCTCTAGTCGATGTGAGACTTCCAACAAATGCTAAATATTCAAAAAAAGAAGTGTGAGATATATTAGAGAATGCATATAAAAGAGATAAGCGTGTGAAATGTGAGAAAAGAAGTCCCACGTCGATGGGAACTTACTTTGGGGCTTACTTTTAATGTTATAAAAGGAGTCTAGTGTTTCCTTAGGAAATCATCCCAAAGTCTCTCCCTTTCTATTCCTTTTTGCTTTATTTGCTTGAGAGAAGAATTAAGAGAGAATATTAGTTTCTCCTCTAAAAGAGAATATTAGTTTCTCCTTTAAGGTTCTCCTTGTATTAGTTTTCTTATTTCTAAGAGAGGGGTTGTCATTGTTTTCTCCTTGGGATTAGAGAGAATGATATGTAATTTTTCCTTTCCTTGAATAAATTATATTCATTGCCTATTATCTATTTTTGTTTCTTTATTTTCATCTTGTATTTTAGTTGTGAGTACTTGTGCTGGTACTCTGATACCCAACAGTGGTATTAGAGCCAGGTTCGTGTGATTATATTCCGTTGCTATTGTTATTAGAATAGTGCTGTGATAGTGGATAAAGTGTGGTAGTGTGAAAGTGCATGTCTAGGGAAGTTCTGGCTAGGAAAGACTTGGTACTTAAGCGTGTCCATTAGTGACCCACCTCTCTTTCCTGGGAATTACCTGGTGCACTGGTTCACGGTCTGCCTCCATTGTTCCAGTAGACAGTACTATTCATAGTGAGAAGTGCATAAGTCGGTTTTAAAGCCATGACAACAAGATACGAGATAGAGAAGTTCAATGGGAAAAATTTCTCATTGTGGAAACTGAAGATGAAGGCAATTTTGAGAAAGGACAATTGTCTAGAAGCAATTGAAGAAAAACCTACGGGCATTACAGATAAAAAGTGGAAGGAAATAGATAACAATGCTATAGCAAATTTGCACTTAGCATTGGCAGATGCGGTTTTATCCAGCATTGCGGAGAAGACTACAGCGAAGGAGATTTGGGATACTCTCACAAGCCTGTACGAGGTTAAGTCACTTCACACAAGAATATTCTTGAAGAGAAAACTCTATACTCTTCGAATGAGTGAGTCCACATCGGTAACAGACCACATCAACAATCTAAATACGTTGTTTGCCCAACTTTCAGCGGCAGATTTCAACATAATTGAAAATGAACGTGCGGAGCTTCTACTACAAAGTTTACCTGATTCATATGATCAGCTTGTCATCAACATTACAAATTACAACGTTGCTGACCTCCTACACTTTGAGGATGTTGCCGGAGCTCTTCTTGAAGAAGAATCCAGGCGAAAGAACAAAGAGGATATGGTGGAAAGTGCAAGGCAAATAGAATCTTTGGTGATGACGAGAGGTAGATCAACAGAACGTGGATCTAGTGGGAGTCAGTCTCATGATATATATCAAAGTAAGAAGCATCTCAAATGCCACCATTGTGGCAAAAGAGGGCATGTGAAGAAAGATTGTTGGCATTTGAAGAATGGAGGAAAGAACTTTGAGGCATCAACCTCACAAGGTTGTATGGCAAATACCTCGGAGGACGAAGATATTCTGTGAAGAAGAGGAGAGATCTGGTAAGTCATGAAAGTTCAGAAGATCATGGCAGATGTGTATGCGCTTTTGGAGATACATTGTAGGAAGCTAATGCAATGGTTGCATCGACAAGTCAAGAAGAAGCGATGTTGATGTGACATCGTAAACTTGGGTATAAGTCAGAGCGAAGTTTGCAAATCCATGCAGAACGTAATCTCTTACTTGGGCTCAAGAAGGTTGGTTTATCTCTACACGAGCACTGTGTGGTAAGCCAACAAACATAGTCATAGATCACATATTGCTAGTTTGACTACCAGGAAAAAAGAAAACACAAGAAGACTTGATTTATTATGATGTAAGGGAATCACCAGAGTTATCACTAGGAGAATCAAAGTTTACTCCAGGAGATTGTGGGTGTACTACATCAAGAGAAAGTCAAATGTGTTATTACCAGTTCAAGGAATCCAAAGCACGAGTAGAGCTTGAAACTGGGGAAAATTAAGTGCTTGGGCTATGCTAACAATGTGAAGGGGTACCACCTGTGGGTCCCACTACCCACAAGGTTATTGTTAAGCAGAAATGAAATGATGCTCCAACCAGAAGGCGTTAAAGAACAAGAAAACTTGGTTTGCATGGTTGAACAAATCTCAGTACGGTTTAAAGAGAGCTCAGGTGTTCGTACCAGAGATTTGATTCCTTCATAAGCCTCAGTTACAACAGACTGGGTGTTTAGACCATTGATGTTGTATGTGGATGACATGTTGGAGGTAGGCCCCAACAAAGTTCAAATCCAGGAATTGAAGGCACAAATGGCTAGGAAGTATGAGAAGAAGGACTAGGAACCAGCAAACAAGGATTTCAGGGATGCAAATACACCGAGACAAAAAAAAAAGATAGGAAGGTTTGGCTTTCCCAGAAGAAATACTTACTGATAATCTTGCGACGCTTCAACATGCAAGATTGCAAGCCAATTTCGACCCCACTTTCTATCAATTGTTCCTCACGTATGAGTCCTAGCAGTGAAGCGGAGAGGATGGAGAGGTCTCGAGTACCGAGTGCATCGGTGGTGGACAACCTTATGAATGCTATGATGTATACAAGACCAAACATTGCACAAGCAGTGGAAGTGGTTAGTAGGTTCATGGCAGGTTTGGTGGAGAGCAGTGAATTAATGACAAGAGGTCCTTAGAAGGAACCTCGGGTGTTGCATTTCATTTTGGAGGATCAGAATTATGTGTCAATGAAGTCTACATGGATTCGATCCTACTGAAGTCTATCAGAAGAACAAACAACATGAAGGCAAAGAATAAAGCATGGTGTGAAGATTTGATTAATTTCATCAAAATCTTCAAGTGGGAGATTGTGAGAAAAGAAGTCCCACATCGAAGGGAACTACTTTGGGGCTTACTTTTAATGTTATAAAAGGAGTCTAGTGTTTCCTTAGGAAATCATCCCAAAGTCTCTCCCTTTCTATTCCTTTTTGATTTATTTTCTTGAGAGAAGAATTAAGAGAGAATATTAGTTTCTCCTCTAAAAGAGAAGGTTAGTTTCTCCTTTAAGGTTCTCCTTGTATTAGTTTTCTTATTTCTAAGAGAGGGGTTGTCATTGTTTTCTCCTTGGGATTATTAGAGAGAATGATATGTAATTTTTCCTTTCCTTGAATAAATTATATTCATTGCCTATTATCTATTTTTGTTCCTTTATTTTCATCTTGTATTTTAGTTGTGAGTACTTGTGCTGGTACTTTGATACCCAACATGAAACAAGTCGGCTTCAAACTCTCGTAGGTGAGCTTCAATATTAGTGTGGCTATGGTCAGATTCTAGCAACGACTCTGTTTTACTCATAACTGAATGCACTGATTGAGGTGGGGGAATAAGATTGCTAAGGTAATTGATTTTGCTCTTGCTAGTGGATTTAATACACGGTCAAACAGTTTCATCCTTTTTTCTTAGTAATAGCTTTGAGATGTCCATGCACCAGTACAAACAGGGGATTTGGTCGCGGTTATTTTTACTATTTTGCCATGGTTTCAAAATTGAGACATATAAAGTCGAGGCCAAAAAGTCACTTTTTTACCTCAGTTGAAAACCGAGACATATTCAACAGCTACTGCCTCGGTTCTATAAACAATCGAGGCCTAATGAGCATTAAAAAAAAATCAGAACTGGACTTTCTGCTTCGGGTATAGTTGCAACCGAGGCAGAAAATTGATTAAAATTAAAAAAAAAAATATGGGTTGAATACTTTCATCACTCTACAACCCAACAGATCCCACTTTTCCTTGTCCAATAGTTTCCTGCTCTTCCTTGGAGCCACTTTCACATGAGCCGGAACCAGAGGTGCCTCCTCCACCAAGGAATTCCAGCACGTGTGCGTCGCTCACCAATGCCGTTCAAGCCACCGCACCAGAACCTCTTCCACCATGGAAGCCACCATCTTCCTTCTCGCCGGCGAAACGCAACAGCCATGGAAACTTTGCACCTGCAACCTACCACCATCTCCGTTCACAGTCGCAGCAGCCACAACAGCGGAAGCGCAACACCAGATCTGCACCACCACCATCTTCTCACAGAACCACCGCACGCCATTGCAGCAGCATTTTCCGCGTCGCACATCACGCACCTGCAACAAGCAACACCGGCACAACAACGAGGTGGACGCGCACAGCAGCGACGGCGACAACTGCGGTGGATGCGCACAGCAGCGGGGGCGGACGCGCACAACAACGGTGGCGGCAGTTGCGGTGGACCGGCACAGCAGCGAGGTAGATGCGCACAGCAGCGGCGGTGGACGCACACAGCAGCGACGGCGACTTGCGGTTGACGCGCACAGTAGCGACGACGACAACTACGATGGACGTGCACAACAACGGCGGTGGACGTGGAGAACAAAGGTGCCAACGGGAGCCACGCGAAGAGGATGAAACAATAGCGCAGATAAGAGGGAACCAGTGGCTCGCGAAGAGAAATGCGAAAAAGATGATATATTTGCCCAATTTTAAACCCTAGACAGAACCTTTCCCCTTCCGCTTTTTGCCTCGCGTACCCTAAACAAAAGCTTTTTCAAAAATGCTGTCCCTTTTTGGCTTCGGGTCTTGTTGGATCGAGGCCTATAGCACTCTTTGGCACCGGTTTTGCGTGAACTAAGGTCTATAGCTGTCTTTGGCTTCAGGTGTTAGCTGAACCGAGGCATAAAACTTGGCTGAAATTGCAAAAATGTCACCGCGCCATTATATGCTTCGGTTCCTGGTCAACCGAGGCATATAAGACGAGGTAAAAAGAAAATTTTGCACTAATGATGTTCATGTCTGTTGCCAATGTCAATCTTAGTAATGTGTCTGGTTTTCTTAGTTTAGATGAAGTCTTTTTGAGTGATTCAGTGGATGTGAGTTCCTGATGCACATTCAGAAGACTGAATGTGTTCAAGTACCACATTAGTTTTGTTTACAATTCCATATATCTCAACAGTAATTAGTACCTACAAAGATCTCATTTACGCCCATAATTTGATGTGAATCTATATTTTTTTTGTGGTGTTTCAGAATCTGTCGCCCTTTATATAAAGATTCATAAAGCTAAATGATATGTTTAGAAACTAAATATCATATTATGAAAGGATACTAGATACAAATACTAAATTTTGTTGACTATTGATCGTGGGGCGATTGGAGTTAGTATCTGCAGTGGCCGAAGGCAATATGTGAAACATCTGAAGGTGGTGTTAAATAAAAAACCTTGAAACAGGAGAAATGAATCTGCGATAAAAAAATCCTTTAAAAAAATTGCACAGATTAATATCTAATAAATAAAAGAAAAATTCTTTCTACTACACTATTTATGTACTCTTGATTATTTATTCTTGAGTGAGATTTTTTACTATACTATATGAAATATAGATATGTCGTTTCTTTTAAAGGATATATTAACTTGTGTTTTTTTTTATCATTGAAGGTTATAGTGTTGCAAATTAGATTTTTTATTCTAATATTGTAAATAAAAAAAAAAACATGTAAGACTAAGATACAAATCTATTAGAAACTTAATTAGTCATGATATTATTTTTCTTTATTCTGTTAGGTCAAAAAGAAATATTATGGTTTCATTTACTAAAGAGTTGACATGTCAACATGTACTTGAATCGTTAAAGTGAATGAAACTAAAACTCATAAATTATTGTAATAATGGACACTCATCTCTACATGAATGATGATATCTAACCATATGTGTCTCAACCCAAATTCCTTTTAATCCTTTCATTCATTTAAAATTTTATTCTATATTGTTATTGTTTTGTTATAAGAATTATTTAGCTTCATCAATATATTCTTTTATCTCTATTTATGTGTTATTATTATTATTATTATTATTATTATTATTATTATTATTATTATTATTATTATTGTTATTATTATTATTTGTTAGGAATATTCCAAGTGTGAGTCAAAGTCCCACATTGAATATAATAGACAAAGTTAAACATTATATAAGATGAAAGGTCCATAACCACATTGTCTTAAGGTTAGGGTAAAAGTAATGTCAAATGTCTTATATGTGTAAGACCAATGTCATATATATAGAACCACAATCTCTCAATAACTATAACCATACCTCATATGAAACATAATCCAACTATAATCATAACTCATATGTAGGGATGTCAAAAAAATTTATACCCGTGAGTATCCACGGATAAAACCCGCAACAGGTAAAAAATGAATATTAAAAATGGATACCCGCGGGTACGTGTATTTTTGATACCCGCACGTTAACAGGGTGGGTACGGATATCATAGTATCCGTACCTGGGGATACCTATACCCGCTAAATTTTAATTCACAAAAATATTTTCATATATATATATATATATATATATATATATATATTAGTAAAAAACATTCTGACCTAATTTTTTCTAAGCTGCACATGTTGTCTTTTGTTTTCATTCTTCCAACTTCAAGTATGCACATCTTATCTTTTGTCTTCATTCTTCCAACTTCAAGTATTGATACGTTGTCTTCTTCTAGATACACCCCTTAACATCCTTCTCTTTCCTTTATTTGAAATTGGGCCAATACATCAAACCATATATAGATAGTGATGGAGTCTTACAATCTGTAGGAATCCATTGTGTGCCAAGCAGCGTAGAGACTCTTCACACCTCTAACTTTAGTTGGTGGAATTTGTAGGATGGATACCAAGTCTCTACACTGCAAATGTTGAAGTGCAATTATTTTTGTTAATATTAGTTAGATAATTTATAGTTTTCTGCCTTTATAAGCTACGCAAAGCATTTGACATTTGCATCACCAAAACACGTATAAGAATCAACAACAACGAACAAAACCTCATTACCCTAATGGTGTGTTTGGATGAGGCAATTCAAGAGGGTGATTCCTTTATTTGGAGAATTTGAAATTATTTGCAATGAAATGCTTTGTTTGGATAGAGAAATTAAAAAACATTTAAAATGCATGCATTTTTTTGAAGTATTTCAATTAGCTTAATTAGAAGAAATTCAAATACCCTAAAATAATGTGGAATTTGAAATTCTTCTCACTCAACCTCACTCTAGACTCAACCCCAAACGGACCCAGCAAAGTCGACAACCATGACAGGTTGGGTTAGCTAGATGACCAGACGGATCAGACTGACCTGATGACATAAACGAGTCGAGCAGGCTCGACAACCACGATGGGTGGGACGGCCTGACAACCCAAACGGATTAGACAGGCCCGATGATCTGGACGCGTCAGAGGGCCCGACGACCCAGATGGGTCAAACAAGCCTGATGACCCAAACGGTTTAGGCAAACCCGACGACCCAGACGGACAAAGGTGACTAGATGACACATATGGCTCGGGCGGGCTTGACAACTAAAATAGGTCTGTCAAGCTCGACAACCCACACCGCCCAGGTAGGCCCGACGACCAAGATGTGTCGGGCTGGCCCAACGTCCCAAACGGACCTCACTGGCCCTACAACATAAATGGGTCAGGCGGGCCTAACAATCCAAACATGACTGACGATCCAGACGAGTCAGGTGGGCTTGAAGACAAAGACGGGTTGAACCGATTTGACAACCAAGACGGGTCAGCGGGTCCGATGACCCAAGCAAGACGGGCGAGCTCGGCGACCCACACAGGTTTGGTGGGCCAAACGACCTAAAGCGTCAAGCGAGCCTGATGACCTTGATGTATGGAGTAGGCTCAACGACCCGACCGACCCGTTGACCCGACAAGCCTAACCGACTCATGTCTAAATTTATCATGAACTCAAAACATAATTAGACCTAAAATAAATATTGATAAAATGAAATTTTATCTCACAAGAAATTCAATTGTTTTATCCAAACAAGAAATTGAAATATAAAGTATTTTAATTTCTTTATCCAAACAAGTTATTTAGAAAATGAAAGAAATTTAATTGCAAGCAATTCAAATACAATGCATTTCAATTTCTTAACATTATTGAAATGCTTCATTCAAACAAAGGTAAATACATTTTTGATTGCATAAATGATAATGACATGGTGTTATCGAAATCAGTTAAAACAAAGTTCTCGTACATTCATCACGAGTTTCCATTTTTAATAGAAAGTGAAAAAAAAATACAAATTTTGAGGTATAATTCAAATTTATATTGCTTTAAATCCATTTAAATGGATTTATCCTAAATCTAAATAAGTTATTTTGGATTTTAAATCCAATCCACTTAGTTGAACTTAGATTGGATTATTAATTTTTGAATTTCAAAAAAATAAAAATCAAAGTGCATCTAAGTCGAGTAAAGACGAAAAAATGTTAGGTCAAATCAAATCAGTCAAGGATTTAAGGATGAGCAAGGTTCGCTTAGAGCAAATGATGAGCGGAGTTAGCCTAAGACAAAGGTCAAGTCAAGTCCCACATCAACTAGAGATAAGGACAATTCACAATATATAAAGAGGTGTAATCCTCACGTTACAAGTCGATTTTGTGGGATTGAGTTAGGCTTAAAACCCACTTTTAATATGGGATCAGAGCTAGGTTAGAGCCTATCCTAACAAGATTTTTTAGACATTTTGTTTCACCCGCTATTAGGTCACTAACGGATCATCCATTAATTTCAAGTCTCAGAGATGTATACCTCGGGGTGTGTTGGAAGTCCCACATCGACTAGAGATAAGGTTAATTCACAATATATAAGTGGGTGCAATCCTCACCTTACAAATCGGTTTTGTGGGGTTGAGTTAGGATTAAAACCCACTTCTAACAAACCTACTTAAACCTAAGTCGATCCAAGCCGAAGCTTTAGTCAAGTCAGTTCGAGCCGAAAAATCGATCCTAGTCGGTCTGAGTCAAAAGTTGACTCGAGTTAACTCAATCCGTGGATATAACCTAATTGACAAAATGAATTCAATTTAGATTTAATCAAATTTAAAAAAAAAAAACTCAAAATAAAATTAATCTATTTAAAATTAATTTAAATTATAAATCTAATACATTTAGATCTAGATTGGATCTAAACGTGATTTTTTGAAAAATATAGTCCATGTCCTTTATAAATAAAGCAAAACACTGTGACACATTCCATCAGATTTTGTATCTCTGAGTCTTGTTTCTTATCAAATCTTCTTTTTTTATTCTAGTCGCATTTTCTTACCAATCATTTATTGAAACAGGAAAATAAGCATTGCGACCTTGTTTGTTTCATAACATGCTTTTAAGAAATGCATCAGCATAACTTTAGTATTCAAGGATAGATCTGAATAAGAGACAAATGTTCTGTCAAAGGAGATATCTTGTAGCTCTGGAATCCTGCTTCCACAAACAATTTCCTCCATTCTTCTTCACTTCTTTCTTTCCCATTAAAAAGACATGACATTTTCACATCCATGAGGAGCTTTAGGCCAGTAATTCCATGCTCATCTTGGCCTTCGTTTATCACAGATTCTATCACAATTACTTTTCCTCTTTTGCCTTTACCAGAAATAGCTTCTTTGCAATTTTCTAATATCTTCTTACAATCCTTGTCACTCCAATTATGCAAAACCCACTACAGAAAGATTTACAATTTTTTTAAGAACATGAATCCAATAGTAAATTCGTATTCTAATTTATAAAAGAAAAAGTTGTTGTAGTGAAAGAAGTTTAGGAAACATTCGTTTAGAGATGCCTACCTTGAGTAGAACCGCATCTGCCTTGGGAATAGATTCGAACATGTCACCACCAACATATTTCAAATCGTTGGTTCCCGACAAGTTCTCCACAACTTGTTGACGGTCTAACACGGTGCACTTCACGTTTGGAAATGCATCAGAGATAGCCTTGGCTGTGGTTCCAGTTCCACCACCTACATCAACAATGGACTCCACTCCTTCAAACACCCAATTGCAACCTCTTAATGCCACGTTCATCATTTGAGAATCACTAGCCATTGCCTTATTAAACAAGTTGTTTTTTTCTTGGTTTTTACCAAGAAAACCCCACGCTTTTGATCCTAGGGAGACATCAAATAGTGTAAGATCATCCTCATACGTCCACTTCTTCAAGTGAGACCATACAAGTCCTCCACTTGGGTTAATTAAAAGCTCTGCCATTGGCGCAAGACTAAGGTGAGTGTCTTTGACAAGAAGCTGTGATGCAGCAGTTAGAGCATATGCTTCCTTTTCTTCTGTGTTGTGATGGTCTCTTACAATCTCAAGAAATCCACTGTGTGCCAGGTAGCGTAAGAGACTGTGCACACCTCTAACTTTAGTTGGCGGAATTTGTAGAATGGATACCAACTCTGTCAGTGTAATTGGTTGATGATGGTTGTGGATTATGTCAGGTATGCCAAGCTCAATCATCCATCTAATACTCATACCATCTAATGCATAAGAATGCAAGTGTTTGTACAAGTGAACTTGACCTTCAAACATCTCACTTGCTTTAAGGTCATTATTTGAAGCCATAATTTGATGTGAATCTGTATGTTGTGTGGTGGTGTTTCAGACTTTGTTGTCCTTTATATAAAGATTTAAAAACCTAAATTTGTAAATTTCGTTTTTAGTCTATTTAGATTTGAATCCACGGTAAGTTGAATTGATTATTTTCAGAATTATGACGTCGTTTTTTATTTCATTAAATTCTTAACATCTCTGTGTTTTCAGAAATAAAATATACCACGAGTTTCAGGTGCTATTCCCCGTCAATTTGTTTTGTTAAAATAATTAGAAAGCCCCTCAATTCAGTTTATAAAGATCTATCTCTGTCTATACATGTACAATATTAATTTATGTACAAGTGGAGAAGTTTACGGAATTAAGAAGAAAAAAAAATCCACTTGGTTTCATATATGTTACAGTTCAAAGCCATTGGTTTGGCGAACAAAAGTATACACCGAAAATATGCAAGAAAATTAAAAAAAAAAAAAATACGAGATTGTATAAGAAGTTATCTAAAAATTATAACAAGTCGTGGAGAGAATTAGATAGATAGATTTATAATATATAAATAAATAAATTATTTTACAGATCAATTTTGTAA
>Ga0209589_1005082_pt1 | contig 22491 bp, 25 predicted proteins | sample CowpeawhiteBW_FD_187525 | JGI IMG/M metagenome (GOLD analysis project Ga0209589, IMG submission 187525) | Root nodule microbial communities of legume samples collected from California USA - Cow pea white BW (SPAdes) (version 2) | ecosystem: Host-associated > Plants > Roots > Nodule | place: USA...
TATTATAATCTAAAATGTAAACAATTATAATTTATTTTAAAATATTTGATATTGAAGAAACAACCATCATTCTAATATTTGATAATATTATGTTTCCTTTATTATAATTTTTTTTATTATTTTATAAAAATTAATTAAAATTAATATTGAAGTAGTAAGAAAATGGATATGGGTACGAGATTATACCCATTACCCGGTGAAGATGAAAATGAGTCAAAAGTTTAATACCCGTGAAGTTTAGGTATCGGAATGGGGATAAATTTTTTTTATAGAAATAAGTATGAGATAACCAAACCTGTGTCTACCCCATTCCGTTGTCATGCCTACATGACATAAAGTTAAACATTACTCACAGCTTTAAGTTTTGTAAGTATTTCATAACATTAAAAAAAATGTTTTTTAAAGTAGTTATTCCGTATCGCACTACACAAAAAATATACTGTTCTAATGAGGTTTTATTATTGGAGGTTGTAATAATCTCTACTAAAAAAGAGAATATCGGAGGTTTAGGAAACCTCCCTTAAGTTTCCGGGTTTCGAAATGAACCCCAATAAAATTTAAGTTCCATTTTACTTTTTTTTTTCATTTCTTCCTTTTCGTAACATTTAAAGTTTTCAGTTTGACTATTCAACTTTTTTCTCTTTCTCATTGTATACCTACGAGAAAGACGAAGAAGCTTTCGTTCTTCTTCGCGTGATTTTCACCGATTTCCCTCTTTTTCCATTTTTGACGATATTTCTCTTTCGGTTTCATCTCTCTGATTTTGTCTCTGCTTCATTTTGAAGATCTCATTCCAGTTATGTGTCGCTACCCTCGATTTTTTATTTAATTTTAGTTTCTCTCTTTATCATGTCCTAATTTAGTTCTCTGCCTAACTCTTTCGATTTCCATAATTTATGTTATGTTTCCATCTTATTTTTGTGTTTCCATAATTGGTCAACACACTTTTTCTCGCATTTGGTACCTTTCCACTCATCTGAATTATTTTCACATACCTCGCGTCTTTAGTTTGTTGTTTTTGTAAATGAAAGATTTTGATCGGTTGTTCATACACTGTTTAAGGAACCAATAGGTAGAGCTTGTCAGTGTTGAAACATTTTATTGAAAGACTGAGATTAGGGAAGACCTGATTCGTTTAACTTTCCTTCTAGTTTATGGGTCCTTTTGTATGAATGTCTCTGAAACACTTTTAAGAGAAGAAAAGAAAATAGATAGATGTTCTTACATTAGCTATTGTATCAGGTTGAGTTGTTCAAACATCCACACTTGTTGCTTTTGCAAGTAAGAAATTCCATCAATAAACTTCCCGGTGGTAGATATTAAGGTCAGGCAAATTCCTCCATCAAACAACTAATTAACAACCAACTATTAAAAAAATTAAAAAATTCAGGAGTGGCAAGGTAGTTAACGCCGTGTGTGAAGAGGATACTACATTGATGCAATAATCAAAATTGGGTACTAAATTGAGACAAAGTTCAAAGTGGGTACCATTTTAAAATTTTCGAACCAAAATGAATATGATCCGAGTAATTAAATCTAAAATAATATGATTGGATTGGATTCGGGGTTTGCATTGTAAAATGTCCTTCAATGCTGCATCTATTGGTAAATTACTATTTTGTTTTCTTTTTCCATTGGTGGAACCATTTTTATATTTTATTATAATTGAAAAGCGTTAAAAATACACTCTAGTTTTTTGCAGTATAAGAGTATAGAGAAAAAAAAAAAGAGACAAATTTCCAAGCTATGGTAATAACTCAACATAAGGGACTAATTTTCAGTGAAGGGTACACCAATTCTGTGACCAGGAAACCCAATTTGGGTATTTTGGGCTGCAGTAATTGAAAATAACTTTTTGGAGTTGAGAAGGTCGAGAATGGGCACGTAAGAGACGCAAAGAGTGACTTGTATATGGAGACACCTTGGCCAAGAGCAAAGTCCATGTGTCAGACGTGTCATTCTGCACATAAGTAAATTCCTATTGTTTGTTGTTAGCATGACTCTAATAAAACCACAATGCATCTAATAGTGTATGTATCCTCATTGCAGGTTTAGGGAAGAAAAAGTACCTCTGATAATAGAAAGAAATTGCTTAACCTCTTGTGCACAACCTTCACACTCCATTTTTATTTTCAGAGGTTTAGTTATTATTTGATTCTTCTTCTGATTCTTGGAGCTACTGATCAGTAAGTGCCTTGTACTCCCATCTTCTGTTTTTCCTTGTGTAAGCTCAGGTTGATTTATGCTTGTTGTTAATTATTGAAACTCTAGGATCTATATATAGTGATAATTAAGTGGTACTAAATTATAATCCAACCTTTGTAAGCGTGTACATGTATTAGGAAGCTCCGACACGGCGTCGGAGCCACGCTTCCCCGCTTCGGAGGCACACCTGATATGGACACTTGCCGGAAGCGCACACGACACGATGTCGGACGTTTTTCTTTGGCCGGACACGGCTTCCTTTCTGGATGTGGAAAACACACGTTTGCGGTGCTGCAAAAAGGTGGAACGGGTGAAACGTAGCCACTGTTGCAGAGTTGCCACCGTGGATGCCGTTGCAGAATTGCACCGTTTACGTTGCAGGCAAAATAAATTCACGGGAAAGAGAAGATAGAAGATAGGAAAGGAAAAGTTAAGTGAAAGAAAAAAAAAATGAAAAGAAAACATAATTAGATTAATTTAATAATTTAGTTATTTTATATAATAAATTTGTTTTAATTAATATATAATATATGATTAATATAATATTAAATTAATCATATAATTTAATAATCATATTCTGATTAATATAATATTTTATTTAAAGAAATTTTAATTTGTTTTATTAGTATATAATATAATATATTATAATTAATTTTAATATGATTATATAATTAATACTTTTAACTGATGTCCCGTATTTTAAATAAATATAAATAAATTAAAGACAACGGAATTCTTCAAGAAATATTAGAGGAGATAACTTTTTATTGGAAGACAGCGAAATTCTTCAGATTGCTAGTCTATCTCTTGATGAATCAGAAGTATTTTTCAATCAAGATGAACAAAACATGATTTACATATATTTGTTTGTTTGTTTTTCTTATGTTAGACTTTGTTTCTTTTATAACTGTTTAACTTGATTTCTATTAGATTATAAAGTATAATTGGTAGATTGTTTTTTATATAAATATTAATTTTCAATTTTTTAAACTATGAATTATAATTGTTATATATATAGCCGTGTCTGTGTTCGTCATTTTTTCAATTTAGACGTTTTCCCGTGTCTGTGTCCGTATCGTGTCCATATCTGTGTCCGTGTCTGGGATATATATATATATATATATATATATATATATATATATATATATATATATATATATATATATATATATATATATATATATATATATATATATATATTCAATGATCATTGATTAGTAGTAAGTCTGAACTTTTCTTTTTGAACTTCATAAAAATAAGTGTACACTTTTGCAATAAGGTTTTATACTCTGTAAAAATATAATTAGGAAAAACCAAATACTAGGTTGAAGTACTTTCATATTTTTTTTTAAAACATGAGATTAGTTTTTGAAGAGGATTACTTTAGTAGCTAATTCATCCAAACTAATAACCTAAAATGATTGATTTATGAACTAGGATAATATTAAAAGTCACTTGCAAGACCTTTCCTGTTATGGATTCTAGAACAAACTACTACATTGAGTGAAACCGTAATGGCATATTGAAATGGAGCACTTCGTTTTTAGTTTTTAAAATTTACACCTTTTTTGAAAACTTAATTATTTTATTGAGACTTGAGTCACCCAACACAAATCCATTAGGTGAGTTTAGGTTAGAATTGTGATAGAACATTTGAGGATGGGCCGATACAACAAGAAAAAGATACTGGGGGTGTTAGTGTAAGGCCTCTGGAAAGTTTATTCTAAAAGAAACAAAACCTACGTAAAGAATATTAATTAGTTAAGAGGAAAGAGAGGGCCAGGGAGATTTTGTTATGGAATAGAGCAGGAGAGTTGTCTATCTGAAGGAGTCATAGACCCTCGACGTGTTGAGTCTTGATAATGTTCGCATTGACACAATCAAATTAATATTATTTGTCTATAACAACTTTATTTTTATTTAGAAAATAGTCAACAAAATAAAAAGAATAAAATAATCCAAAATCATTTTCCAACAAACATAAAATTGATTTCTAACACATTAGTACTTATAAAATTATACAAGAGGTTAGTCAAATAAAATAATAAAAATATAAGAGGATTAAGATAAACAAATTAGTAAATGAAAGAAAGAAATAAAATTGACAAAATAAAAAGAGATAAAAATAATAATAAAGAAAGCAAGTTGATTTCCCTGATTTTTTAAAATAGGATTCATTATTGGTTTCCTAAAAATTATTGTTATTGATTTCTTGTCTAAGATTTCAAATTAATCAATGTAACTTCTCAATTAATTTGTTAACATCCTCACTTTAAACCAAAGTAACTTCTCAATCAAAAGCAAAAACTTTATAGATTAATTATAGTAAATTTAATCAAAGTACCTTCTCAATTAAATACTAATATGCTTAATCATGTCTTTTTTTTACCTCTTATATCTAGTAAAAAACTAATCAACCAAAGTAAATTCTCAATTAATTCTAATCAAAGTTATCACCTTTAATCAAAGTATCTTCCCAATTATTAGCAAAAACTCTTTCCATCATATGAAAGTTTCTAAATTTAACGAAAGTAACTTCTTAATTAAAATTAAAAACCCTTGGACTCATACGATTGTTATGTTATGTAGATTTAACACTGTGTTAACTTGCTACAATGTAAAAATCATTACTTTTACTGGATTAAGAACCAAAAGACATAGATGAAAATAAATCACATCAAAAATCAAAAGAACAAACAAACTTTATTCATCTAACGTCAAAATCCAATTAAGAAATTACAGTGGAATTAACCCTTGAAGCTTAGCCCTCCATGGAATGCAAAAGTAACATAAAAATAGAAGAAGAGAGGGTCGAGAGACAACAAAATGAGTCCCTCCTAGAAGGTTCCTAAACTCTGAAGTTTTGAGCTTGTTTTCTACTTCCCCTTGGTCTCTTTATGTAGAACTTAGATTGCGTTTTTCTGTTGCTAAAATCTCTCAAATATCTTTAAAATAATCATAAATATCAGTTGTTATGAATATCTAAAAATATTTGGAGAAATATAATCAATTTTAAATCTATTTGACAAATATAGTTGGTTGATAATTTTTTATATAATTAATTACATAAAGATGTCTAATAATTTATCAACAAATAATATTTGCATTAATTTTTCAAATCAGTTCCTTTGTACTCTTGTAGTCCAAATTTGCAGATAAATCCAAATATATCAATATTTGCACTCTAACTACAATTCTTTGACCATTTGACCAGACTTTAGTTGATCTTTTGACTGACCAATGAGAAGTTGATATGTGGTAGCACCCACCTGCTCTCAAAATCAGGTCTCTTCTTCCTCATTAGGATTTCTTCCTCCACCATGGGTTGCAAGTGCGTGTATGGCTTGTAGTGTTGTTGTTTGGTTCATGTGCAGATATGCAGGTGGTTGATGGTGTTGTCCTGTTGGTGATGGCGTCAAGGTCCGATGAGTTGGTGCTTTCCAATGTGGACGGCGACGAAACTGGTTAAAGACGTGCAGGTTCAAAATTGTTTGTGTGTTAAACTATAAATTGATTGTTAACACCAGTTACAAACTCATTTGTATCTAAATTAGTCTCTACTTTTAAATTAGAAACTAAATTTAGAATTAATAATAATAAGTAGCTAAACTTTTGGTAGTTAATGTTATAGATTAATTTAGATTCTAGTTCACAAACTACATATAATTTTTTATTGATAATAAAAATATTCTAGATACAATTAATTTTTAGTTTATAAAATGATATATAAATTAGTTAATAAAGTGACTAAACCTAATTGTAATCACGAGGTTAAGAAAATTTTTTGTCCTATTTTTTTTTATCGACATCATTAGTTGTTAGTTGAAGGAGTTGAATGCACAAGCTCTCTCACCCTCCTTCCAAACCAACCAAAACCAACCTTATATCTCCAAATTGTAAGTGAGAGAATTTGAACCCACAACCTTTTGATACCTTCCCTACTAACTTTACCACTAAGTCATCCATATATCCTATATATTTTGTTCTAATTAATGCATATTATACGAGAAATAATTTCAATGATTGAAAAATTACCCAAAATGTTGGTTATCACGATAAAAACAGAAAATGGAAATAATACTCAAGAAATGACAAAAGATGAGTCCCGTGTGAAAGTTGTTTGGTACCTTTCAATCATTCCAAGGCTTAAGCGTTAGTTTGAATTTTTAATGCATATGACCATAAATTATATTTTAATTTTTTATTTTTGTAAGAATATTTGTGTTTATTAAAGTATTGTTTTTCCAATGAGTTCTCATGGGTGGATCAATTAGTTTAAAACATGTAAGGTGCATGCGCATTTGAATCACGCAACACATATGCTTTATGGTCAATGCATTCAGAAAAGGAGCAACTAGTTGATGCAATATATGTTACAACAGACTATACCTGATCACGTGACCATTTCTTTGACCATGTCAACTTTTGGATCTATTTTATTCAAGTATTTGTTATTTAAGTGAAATGAGCACCTATATTTGAAAAATCAACACACCAAAAAATCATCAGATAATAGTTTTCTATACATATAATCTTGTTAAGTGAAATCAACACATAGAATTATAAGATCAATAGCTTAAAAATATGTAAGATTGTACTTCTTGTACCCAAATTTTGTTTAAATGAAATCAATAAATAGAATTTAAAAGTCAACAGATTAAAAAAAAGTATGTCAAATTATTTTTTTCATACAATGGTTAACATAGAATTGTAAAATCAATAGGCTAATTGCGATAGTTCACATTTTATTCACACATTAGCTTATTTAAATGAAATCAACACATAGATTTATAAGAATAACATATTAAAAACACATCAGATCACATTTTTCATATCCAATATGCCTAGTTCAGTTCTTAACTAGTTAAACCGATCATGAGCTAATGATTTTGTGAACCAATTAGCTAATTTATTTTCTATTTTAACAAACTCAATTTTACAATCACCTTTTTGTACATGATCTCTAATAAAGTGATGTCTTATCTCAATATGTTTGGTTTTAGAGTGTTGTATCGGATTCTTAGTCAGATGAATTGCCCTAGCATTATCACAATACAAGGGTACCTTTACCAACTTCAGAATTGATGTTTTAGCCATATGATTTGAGCACAACCATGACCAACTGCTATATCCTCTGCCTTAGTTGTGGAGAGTGACATGTAAGCTTGATTCTTGCTATTCCATGATATCAAACTTGAGCCAAGTAGGTGACATGTCCCACTTGTGCTTTTCTTATCCAATTTGCACCCTGCATAATCAGAATATGAAAATCCACTAAGAGATATCTTAGAATTACCTGGATACCATAATCCAACATTGATTTTCCTTTTCAGATACTTGAGAATCCTCTTTGCTGTTTCATAATGTGCCTCATTTGGATTGGATTGAAATTTTGACACAAGCATACACTAAATTGAATATATGGCCTACTTATTGTTAGATATAGAGCAAAGAACCAATCAATCCTCTATATTTGGTTGAATCAACTTGTTGTCCAGCCTTATATGAATCTATAAGATAATTTGTAGCAATTGGAGCGACAACTTCTTTGCAATTCTCCATTTCAAACTTTTTCATTAGATCAAAATAGTATTTTGACTGGCTTAAAAATGTCCCTTGTTCGAGTTGTTTGACTTGCAATCCTAGAAAATAGGTTATCTCACCCATCATAAAAATTTCAAATTCACCTGCATAACTGCAACAAACTCTCCGCATATAGAGTTATTATTTGAACCAAAGATAATGTCATCAACATATACTTGAAAAGGTATTACATCACTTTCATGTTTTCAAATGATGAGTGTTTTATCAACAACACCTTTAGGATATGTTTAGCCTATCATACCACTATCGTGGTACTTGTTTTAAACCATACAAGGCCTTTTTCAATTTAAAAACATAATTAGGATAAAGGTGATCATCAAAGCCAGGTTGTGATACATATATATACTTTTTCATTTAAGAAATCATTCAAGAGTGCACTTTTGATTTAAGAAACCATACAAGGCCTTTTTCAATTTAAAAACATAATTAGGATAAAGGTGATCATCAAAGCCAAGTTATGATACATACACTTTTTTCATTTAAGAAACCATTCAAGAATGCACTTTTTACATCCATTTAGTACAATTTAAAATTACACATGCAAGCATATGCTCACAGTAATCTCACAACTTCTAGCCTAGCCATAGGTGCATATGTTTCACCAAAATCAATGCCTTCCTCTTGATTATACCTTTACCAACTAGCCTAGGTTTATTTCTAACTATATTGTCATTTTCATCCATTTTATTTCTAAACACCCAATTAGTACCAATTACATTCATGTTATCACTTTTAGGGACTAGAAACCATACATCATTTCTACTGAATTAGTTAAGTTCATCTTGCATCACAATAATCCAATTACTATCAATTAAAGCATCATTCACATTCTTAGGTTCAATTTGTGAAACAAATGTTACATGTTCACAATAAGTAAGTTTGTGTCTAGTAGATACTCTTGGATTAATTTCATCTATAATATTGTCCTTTAATAGCCCTTTAGGAGAAATCCATTCCTTAGGTAGGTTATTGTGATCTGTTTTTTCATAACACTGAATTTCCTTTTTAGCTGATTCATTTACTACTCCAAATTGCTTCCTAAATAGTATATTTTCATCATGTGCATTCTTTAACACTTGATCTTGTAGTTTAGGGTTAGTTTCATCAAATACCACATGCATAGACTTTTCAACATCATTAACCTTTTGTTATATACTCTATATGCCTGATTGTTTGTATCATAACCAAGAAATATACCTTCATCCGCTTTAGCATCAAACTTGCCAAGATTTTCCTTACTATTATTCAGAATGAAACATTTACAACCAAACACTAAGTGAGTTAAAACATGTTTTCTACCTTTGAAAAGCTCATAAGGGGTTTTCTTTATAATGGGCCTAATCAACACACGATTTAAAACATAGCTAGTTTTGTTGACTACATCAGCTCAAAAATACTTTTGCAATAGAGTTTCATTCAACATGGTCCTAACAAGTTCTTCAAGTGACCTATCCTTTCTTTCAACCACGCCATTTTATTGTGGAGTTCTAGGAGCAGAAAAATTGTGTTTTATACCATTTTTTTCACAAAAATTTCAAACCTTTCATTTTGAAATTCTCCTCCATGATCACTTTGAATAGACACAATTTTTGAACTCTTTTCATTTTCTAAGACCTTAGCAAGAATTTTGAAAGCATGACAAGTATCATTTTTAGATGCTAAAAACAATGTCCACATAAACCTAGAGAAATCATCTACTATGACCAATGAATAAAAATTCCCACCAAGACTCATGGTTCGTGAAGGTTCAAATAGGTCCATGTGAAGCAATTCCAAAGGTCTTTTAGTTGAAACACAATTTTTAGGTTTGAAATAAACCTTAGCTTCTTTTCCTTTTTGGCATGCTTCACACACATTATCCTACTTTGTTATGTGTTTGGCAAATGTACCAAATCGTACAAGTAATACAGTGAACAAGTCCAAATATTGTCTCCTAGAGAGACTAATGTGTTTTAAATTAATTGATTTGTTACTGATAAAGGGTGAGAATACCAAACATTTGTGGTTTAAAGAAAAAATAAATTTATAATTAAGGTGTAAAATATAAATAGAAATTGACAATATGGAAACAAATAGCTTGATTGAAAAAAAAAATATAAGATAAAAACTTCGCCAAGATTAGGTTTCACGATTCCATTCAAAGTAAAGACATAAAATAATATATTCCTATTTGTGTCTCTCACACTTACATCGTTTGTAATATGCCTCGATTTCGTCACAAACAAGCCTAAACTAAAATAATAAAAACTCTATGTTTAGCAATTTGTACTATTACATTTGCATTAATGGCCAATATGCTGATGGTTAAGAATTACTACTAACCACATCTATGTCTAGCATGTGAAATCAATAGTTGTTTTATCCAACTCAGGTTTCCCAAACTATCTTTGAGATCAACCGATACTCTCACATATGCACCATATCTAAAACATGCAATTAAAGATCATAATCTAGGTTTCCAAACTATCTTTTGGATCAGTATGGACTCTCGCATGTAAAAAATTCATAGACTATGCAGTTAAAACAATAATAAAACATAAGGGATTGTGGAAAAGGATTATATTGAATGAAGAATTAATAGAGAATTAAGAATACATTATACCCAACCCTTGTGAGGGAATTGGCTACTCCTAGACATACTAAACACAAGAGTAATGTTAAAATTGAATGCCTTCATCCTTAAAAATGTCCTTCTACCTTCAAGTGTAGAGATATCAAGTTTCTTTCTCTCCAAAGTGTGTGTTTTTGGCCTATGTCAGGCTTTCAATTTATAAACTTTCATAATTGGACTAAGGCTAAAATTTGGATTTGATTTTGTGCTTGAATAATTGTAATAGATAATCCTTGATATATATCTTTTAATCTTCGAAGATTCTATATCTTTGATATATTCTTCAAATCTTATGATTTGTAATTGAAGTAACCAACTTTGTAGATTTTTTTTATCACCTGTCATATGCCTTGAACACCCATTATCTAGGTACCACAAATTTTTTGTATCACTCTTTATGACCTGCAAAACAAATTTACATTACATGGTACCTTTGATAGGTTAGGTCCAACATGGTTAATCCTTTCTTGGTCCTTTTAGGATCCGTTTCAAATATCCCTTAGGTACATCATATTTTCTAGCTTTGTAAATTTTATAAACATTCGCTTTTCTCATACAATAATTGCAACCAGTCAAAGATATATCACTTGATTTACTCTTAGAAAAGAAATTAGCAAACTTTTTGACTTTATTTTCATTAAACAAATTGTAACAAACTCGAGCATTTCCAAAAACAATTATAACAAGTGAATATAAGAGTGGTTCTTGAATCATTGCATTTAGAGTTGTACCTCCCTTGGTTACCTTTGTTACCTCTTCTCTTAAGATAATTTCCAAACTTCTTGACAAGTAGATTCAGATTTTCATTCTCACTTGTTTCAGCCACGTCTTCATCATTTTCTTCATCTTTCTTGATGCTAGACTTTAAGGTTATGTTCTTCACCTTTTTCTCACTACTCTCTTTTCATTCAGTTTATTCATCTCATCTCAATCTTATGCTCTCTAAGCTTTCCAAACAAGGCAGTAGTGGTCATTGCTGACAAATCCCTTGATTGTGAGATAATTGTGACCTTAGGCTGCCAACTTCTATCAAGACACTTCAAGACCTTGATGTTTAGCTCTTCTTTGTTAAATTCCTTTCCCAAGCTTATGAGATGGTTGGCAATGTGTGTGAAACTTTTCTGGACTTCAACTATGGATTCACCTTGTTGCATCTTGAACAACTCATACTCTTGTACCAATGCATGTTTCATAGCTCTTTTCACATCATTAGTTCCCTCATATGTGACTTCAAGTACATCCCACATATCCTTTGCATTTTTGCATTGAGAAACTCCATAGAACCCATCCATGTTCAATGAATAGGTTAGGATGTTCTTTGTTGTACAGTCATATTGAGCAAGCTTCCTTTCTTCCTCTATCCAAAGATTCCAAGACTTGTCAACTTGCTTGTTATCAACAACATATTTAGGAATGAATGGTCAATTTATAATTACACTCCAAATTCCTTGGTCAATTGTTTCAATGAAAATTTTCATACAAATTTTCCAAAACTGATAGTTAACATAATTAAACATAGGTGGCCTATTTATAGAAGCACTTTCTATAAAAGAAAATTTATTTTTAGCCATTTCAAAATAGTTTTAGGATCAAACTTTAATATCTTTCAAGAACCTTGCTCTAAATACTAATTGTAAGTAATGAAAAAAGTAATTAGCCAAGAAGGGGGGTTGAATTGGCCTGTTTGAAAAATTTAGTTCCTTTTAAAAATGTAAAAATACATTAGATTAAATCAAAATAACCAAGAAGTCAGTATGCAATTACTGTTGAACCATGCATTTTCAATCGATTGAAAACAAAGTTAACAGACTCATTTCATTAAATAAATAGTCAACCAGACAAATCAGTATATTTCAACAGATTAAAATATAAAAGTAGTAGATTGAAATACTGGGAAATTCTGCAAAAATACGAATTTGATGATTAACTCAAAAACAATATTTGAAACTTATCAAGATTGATTCCAATCAGTAGTATAAATAGAAACACAATCTCACATTATGTCAAATCACTCAAGAACTATTAAAAGACTATTAAATCCATATTTCTTGAAACTTTATATTAAAAACCAAAAAAAAGAAGATAGAGATACAAACACAAGCACACAAATTTTTATACTGGTTCATTCATAATTAAACTACATCCATTTTGTCAAGACAACCTGAGCCTGAGTTGCATTATTTCAAAAGGTTTACAAAATTCACAAGATTACACTTTCAAAATATGCAAAAACAAACACCACGACTCTTGAATTCCACAAATAGTCTTAACATAGCACAACAAAATCTCACTTGCAAACCTGCAAAACCACTAAGCAACACCCAAAAACCTGAGAAAGATCAAACCGGAATGAAGGCTCTCCCTATCCAAACAAACCTCTTTCACCAAGTTCCTAAACCAAGCGAAAATGCTCCAAGAAGATCAAAGATTCTTCACGAACAGTTGTACTTCTGTGTGATCCAGAGAGAGAGAGAAATTTTCAAGAGTTTAGAATTATTTCACGTTCAAAAATAACAAGTGTTTTAACTTTTCTCTCTAAAAAACTAAACTTGTAGCCTATCTGTTAGCATATTCAACAAGTTGATTTTCCCATTCAATATGTTGATTTCACTTAACTTAAGTGAAATTAGCTTATCGAAAGTTAATTTAGCTGATTGAATATGTAACTTATAGAATCATAGCAATAAACCATTTAACCTTTTAAAAATTAATAGGTTAAAAGACAACAACTAAACCCTAGACATTTATACAATGCCAAAATGTGTACACTAAGAGCACCAATCTTGAAGCTTTGTGATCTTCATGTGAAACACAAATTTAACACACACTTTAAGCTTGATCAACGCGTATATCTCCATTCTTCACATCTTCATCAATTTATCATAGCTTCATAATGTCATAATGCAATGTCTTGATATATATTCATCAAATCTTCAATCATCAAATCATTTGTGCTAACAATTTTTAGCATCATTTTTTTATAAAAAAGCATCAAAGGTTCTCTACCAAAACAAATTTTAGTGCAGTAAAACAATTCACACAGATTCTAGAATTGATGAAAGATTGTGGAATGTTTGCTAGATGAAAATGAACACCTAGGCCCTATGTTCAGGTTCAACCAATCAAGGAACATACATCTTAAGCTAAACATTTTATGAAACATTTAAGTATTGGAAATAAGGAAAGAAACTTCAAAAGGAAATATATGACATATGACCCAAACATATAGGAAAGCACATCATAACATAGACAATGATACAAATATGGACTCAAGCATGTAGCTATCATGCAAATTTTCTTTAGATAAGACAATCCTATGACTAAACACATAAAAACGTGTTATCCAACATGATTTAGGAACTTTAAGATGCTCAAAACAAGAGCTAAAAAAACAACACAGAACTTGAAAAACATTGACGAAAATTTGCATTATGATAGCTCTAACCTTTCCTGACAATTTTGTTTATAATGTTTTCTGCAAAATATCCAATTGAGTTTGTTTTATTTTTGTTGGATTATAAACTCAAAGAGCTTTAATTGAACTAGAAGAACATATTTTTAGATGTCTAAAATAGATGCAATTTAATTTAGAAAATTGTATGAGTTTATAAGAATTAATTGACAACATTGTTTTAGTTTTTCTTATATGTAGGGTAAGTCAGCGACTTAATGTGTGGAAATTGCACCAACTTAGCCAAAGATAGAACAACTTGGACATTTTAAAGATAGCTACAAGACAAGATTAAGCATAAACAAAGAAAAACATCTTAAATAACCAAAGCTCTAATACCAAATGATAAAGATCCATCTTATATTTAGAATCAGTGAAAGCTACTTGTGTTAAAGTTTCTTAACCAACCTCCAACAAGATTCTTACTAGACCTTAAGATAACCAAATAGTTATATTTAGAATCAGTGAAAGCTACTTGTTTTAAAGTTTCTTAAGCAAACTCCAACAAGATTCTCACTGGACCTTAAGATAAAGATCCATCTTATATCTAGAATCAGTGAAAGCTACTTGTGTTAAAGTTTCTTAAGCAAATTCCAACAAGATTCTCATTGGACTTTAAGATAACCAAGTGGTTATATTTAGAATTAGTGAAAGCTACTTGTGTTAAAGTTTCTTAAGCAAACTCCAACAAGATTCTCATTGGACCTTAAGATAATAATCAAAGCTCTATTACCAAATGATAAAGATCCATCTTATATTTAGAATCAGTGAAAGCTACTTGTGTTAAAGTTTCTTAAGCAAACTCCAACAAGATTCTCACTGAACCTTAAGATAACCAAATGATTATATAGATGTGAAGGTGCACTTCAAGGATCTTAAAAGAGAGAAGAGATTGTTCAATTGAAAAAAAAGGGAAGATAACAATAGTGAACAATAAGGGAGCGGTAGCATTAAAAGGAACAAAGAACATAAGAACATGAAATAAAATAACAAAAGATAAAGAGAATAGAAGGGGAATGGTTAGAAAGGAAGACACATCACTTTGGAGGGAGTCTCACTAAACCCAAGATAAGTGGTGGTTGCCGCCACTTGAAATATGATTCAAGATAAGACTAAGAGTAGAACACTCTCACAAGATCAAAGCTCACAAATGCTCACAAAAGTGTCTTCAAATTAACATTAATCAATTTCCTAAAATTGATGGAGAAGCTCTTTCAAATTGACAAAGAGAGGTGTCTTCTAGTAATTACAAAGAAAAGTAACATTCTAAAAACTAAGATAACCAAAAATTAGAGCAACCAAATGTTCATCCCCAAATCTTTCTTTGTCCCATCTAGTCTTCAAAAATGTAATTTTATTTAAGACAAAAACTAAACCAAGTAAAAAAAGGAAGGTGTACAAACTTCTTACATCTTGATAAGGGTTAGGGGCTCATCACACGATAAGATAGAGAAGTAAATTTGGTGAGCCTTTATTCCATTACATTTACAAGGAAATGAATATTCTCCATTCATCCTACTAAACTTTTATATTCACCATTGGGACTTGGATTTGAACCGCCAACATTTCACATGATTTAGCAATTTCAAGATTTAGCATCATTAACTAATGCAACCCAATATTCAGATTGCAAAGGCTGATTTCGCAGTCATCAAACTCATGATGGAATTGTTCCCCATTGGTTTCATTTGTGTTCAAGATGAGGTACTGGAAGTGCGAGACATTTTGATTGGTGGTTTCATTATCAAACCATTCTAATTGGAGACATCATCACTTCTTTCGAACACCATTCCCAGAGATGACTTAAGCCTCACACATCAATCATCAGTTTTTCATAGAAAAAAAAATTAATGTAGAAGCTCTATATGTTTTTTCAAGTTAAATCAATAATGTGAGTAATGCATAAGATAATATTATAGGATAACTGTTATGATTGAACAAGGACTAGCAATGCACACAATAAAAGATGAACAGAAAGGCTATTTAAACGTCAATCAAGGAACTGATATTATTATAAGCAACGTAAAAATATTCTCTCATAGCTAGAATAGTGGAGTCTGCATAGTCAGAGCGAAAAAATAGAGAATACAACAAAAACATATTTCAAAAAGAGAGAGAAAAGACTGCCAACCCTCCTCATCTGTCCTCTAACAGAAAACTTATACCCCTCTTTTTGCATCACCCATATTCACGCAATTTTGAGCTAACAAACTTTGTATGTGTGCTTTTCTTGTGCTTATCTTTTGGAATATCTTGTGTCACGTGTCCTTGATTCTTTATTTGCGTGTTAGCCACTACTCTAGGTCCCATCTCATTTTCATTCATTACAATGCGTCCCCCTTTGAAACCAACATTGTCCCCAAGGTTAAACAGTGGATATGCTAGTATGAAAGCATCCTTATCTTTCTATGTTGCTTGAGACTCATCAAAACCTTCCCACTGAATTAACAACTGTTGCACTTGTATCGGTCATCTGATAATAACCCAATCTTATAGGATAGCTAGTGGTTGAATGATTGTCGATTGATCATGAAAAGTGAACGACAATGGAACATAAGGTTGATCGTGATTTCCACGATAGAGTTTAAGCTGTGAGACATGAAACACTGGGAGAATATTGGTGGAATTGGGCAAGAGTAACTTGTAAGCAATTGCACCAATTCTCTCTACGACAAGAAAAGGACCAAAGTAATGTAAACTGGGCTTCTAATTTTTTTCTTAAAGCAACAATGTGTTGCCTATAGGGTTGGAGTTTGACCAGAACCATATCACTGATGGCAAACTCGTTATGAATTCTCTTTTCATCCCCATATTTCTTCATGACTTGTTAGGCTTGTTGTAAATTACACTTCAATTTAGCTAGAGTAGCATATGGAAGCATAAGTTGCTCTTGTACTACAACTGCATCGTGGTTATTTAGAGTGTATCGGAGCAGTTGAGGAGGTTCTCTACCATATACCACCTGATAGGGAGTCATACCAATTCTAGTGTGGTACGCTGTGTTATACCAATATTCGGCCCATGACAGTAATTTATACCAATCCCTTGGGCTGTCAAACGTGAAGCAACGAAGATACATTCCGAGGCATTTATTGACAGCTTCAGATTGTCCATCCTATTGTGGATGATAAGTTGTCGACATGTTTAATGCCACTGAGTTTAAAAAGTTGTTGCCAAAATTGACTAGTAAAGACTTTGTCCGTGTCAGAAACAATGGTCGTGGGAATTCCATGTAACTTGACCATTGTCCTTATGAAAGTTTCAGCTACACTTTTGCAGGAACAATCAGTTTTGAGATCAAAGAAGTGAGCATACTTAGACAGCCTATCAACAACCACGAGAATAATTGTGTAACTGTGAGACAAGGGCAACCTCGTGATAAAGTCCATAGCAACGTCTTCCCAAACCTGGTTTGGAACGGGTAATAGTTGTAGCAATCCTGCAAGGGCTATAGAGGCCCTTTTTGTTTGTTGTCACACTAAGCAATTTCGAACATACTCCTTGATGAAGTGATGGATGCCTTGCCAATGAAATTGGGCTATAACTCGAGCCAAAGTTCTGGTATATCCTGCATGGCCCCCAACCAAAGAGTTGTGACATTCATGTGCGGTTGCTTTAGAGAAATATCATCAGGAATAACCAAACGCCCCTTCCAGTATAAGAGACCATCATTCACCTTGTAATGAGGATCCTGGGATTCGTTTGTCACACATAATTCGAGCAGGTGTTGGACTTTCGTATAATTCTATATGGCCTGTTTAATTTTAGTGACAATGGGGAGTTGAGGACGAGACCATGCCATGTGAAAAGATCGGGACAATGAATCAACAAGAATGTTGTCTTTACCAGGTTGATATTCAATGATAAAATCATAACCCAATAATTTGTGAAGCCAAGCTTGCTGCTCCGGAGTTTGAATGGCTTGGTTAGTTAAACTCTTCAAACACTTTTGATATGTTTTTATGACAAATTTGTATATAAGCAAATAGTGGCGAAACTTGGCAATAACTTCCGTAATAGTGTAGAACTCTCTAGTATAGGCGGATTTCCTTTGAAGACTAGGACTTAATTTCTTAGAGAAAAAGGCGATGGGATGATTATCTTGGCTCAACACAGCCCCTGTGCCCAACCTAGAAGCATCGGTCTCCAATGTGAAAGGTCTATCAAAATTTGGTAAAGCCAAAACAGGGGCTTGTGTGATAGCTAATTTGAGGGAATCAAATGCAGACAAAGTCTCCTTCCTCCAATGAAAATTGTTTTTCTTTAACATGTAAGTTAAAGGTGCAGCTATAGACGCATATCCTCTAACAAATTATCTGTAGTAGCTTGTGAAGCCCAAAAATCCTCGAAGGTGTTTGAGATTAATGGGAACAGGCCATGCCAACACAACTTTAATCTTGTCTTGCTCCATTGACACCCCATTTCCAGAAATCGAATGGCATAAGTAGTCAATCGATTGCAACCCAAATGAGCATTTCAAAAACTTAGCATATAGTTGATGTTGCAGCAAGAGTTGCAAGACACATTCCAGATGCTGTAAGTGAGAATTCCAACAAGGACTGTAGACGAGAATATCATAAAAAAGTGTCTAGCTATCCCTTCAGCAATTAAAGAGTGTCCATTTCCCACCAACACCTAGAAATCTGGAACTAGCTCAACAGGTAATTTAAGGCAACTAGCTAATCTTGGCTAAATACAATTTTCGAGCTTCCACTATCTAACAAGACTTGTAGGATAATACCATTGATAGAGCCTTTAAATCGCATTGTACCCACCATAGAAGTGCCTTTTAAGGCATGAAAAGATAAATGATGCTCAAGAGTTTCAGACTGTGTAACCAAATCTGGAGGCTCAAGTGCAAAAATGTTATTTTCCTCAGTAGATAGTAAATTCTCATCTTCAACTATTTGCAAGAAGAAGTATTGCTTATTGGGGCATTTGTGAGTCGAAGAATATTTCTCATCCCAAGTGAAACACATGCCCTTTTCCCGACGAAGTTGTACCTTAGCTGGAGACAGTTTATTAACATTGTTCGGTTTGAAGGTAGAGTGGGTTGGTGTCGAAAGGAGAGGTGGGAGGCTAGTGGATTTCAATCATAACAAACTTTGTATGTGTGCTTTTCTTGCGCTTATCTTCTGGAATATCTTGTCTCGCGTGTCCTTGATTCTTTATTTGCGTGTCAACCACTACTTTGGGTCCCACCTCATTTTCATTCATTACAATATCTAAATTCATGATTTTTTTATCAAGTGTTAATCAACTTAAACCCATCACCTATTTTTGTTTTTTTACTTATAATTAGTTACTATAACCTTTTGTTTTTCAGTGGGATCTCCAGCAGTTTGAATATGTTACTAAATTTGGCCTCTAATTTTAAATTAGAAACTAATTAATTAATAATTAATATTAAAAACTAGTTTAAAATTTAATAAAAATAACTCCATCTAATCTAACTATGTTTTAATGTCAATAACAAAGTTATATATATATATATATATATATATATATATATATATATATATATATATACTAATTATTTATATTTTATAATATGATTAAATAATTATTTGATAAGAAATTTGCTTTTAATTATTGTTTCCAACTATTGTATATGAATTATTATACCATATAGAAAAGTAAGGGTTTGATTGAATCGGATTGGATTCGAATTCAACTCGACGGATTTAGTATAATTCAAATTTAATGTTTTAAAATTTGTATTCGATCATTTAATTTATTTGATTAATTCAATTTAAGTTGTTTAAATTCGGGTTAATTCAGTTAAATTTTTTGGATTGAGAACTTATGTTAAATTAATCTTTTTAATAAACAATTATTTTTGTTTTAAATAAATGACATAAATATAATGAATTTTTAACTAAAAGAAATGGCATACATTAATAATGATTAGATTATGGACTTTGTGTAAGGCCCACTTAAATTCTGCTATAAAGTTTAAGGGCCTACCTTGGTCTGTTGGGCCTAAGGCTGGCCCACAGGGTACCTAAAACCCCTAAACCAGTTCTAACCTCCCTCATTCTACATTTTTCAGAAAAAACAGTTTCCCATCCCCTCTTCCTTGGCTGCTATGTGAGCTCTGCTAGGGTTTGAGTAAGCTCCCCTATTTCCCAAACGATTCCCTCCAAGTAAGTTGAGCTCTCTTGTGTTCCCTTCTATCTTTTTTTTCAAGTTTTGGTTCCACGCTAGTCTCTGTCATAGCTCATCTTTGTTCATCCCTTCACTGTTTTCAGTTTCGTTAGCTGCTTCCGATTTAGGTGCTAGTCTGCTAAGGATCTCATTCTCTTGAGTTAGCATTTCCAGGTAAGGGAAGCTAGGGTTTGCCTGTTTCTTGTGATTTCCTGCTAGCTTTGGTTCTATTTCATGATATTGTGGCATGTTTAATGTTGTGATTGCTTGGGAAATGCTAAAATATTGTTTGGTTGTGAATGACTGGCTGTTGCACACGTGAACAGTGGGGGAACCTGGTGTTTTCGCCCAGGCGAGCGAGGCTCGCCCCAGCGAGAGTACCAGAAGTGCTCCCTGGGGTTTTCGCGAGCTGTGGCTTAGGCGACGAGCTTTATTTTTGAGCGAGATGGAATCTCTCTCAGGCGAGGAGGTCTCGCCTAAGCGAGAAAACGCGAAAGCCATTGTTTCCCCTATTCGAGTTCTTGCCTTGGTGAAAGTAGCTCGTTTGAGCGAAAGAACCTCTCTCGCCTGGGCAAGGGCTTCTAGCCTGAGCAAGAACTGGGCGAGGAAATGCTCAAGTACCGTTTTCCCCTCTATTCTTGGTTGATAATCACATGTTTGATCAAATTACTGTGTTAAAACATGATTTGGGTGATTTTGCATGTATTAAATAGTTTATAGGATGAAATTGATGAATTTGGTATGATCTTTGGATGGAACCTCATTGGATGGTTGGTTATAAATATTGGCATGAAATTAGTATGCATGATAACTTTATGTTTGGTTGGTGAGACATGATTTTGGTATGGTTTAGGGCGTAATTCCATGAATCTCTTGGTGAGATCTCATGGTGGTGCCTCATGGTCAAGACGTAATTCCATGAATCTCTTGGTGAGATCTCATGGCGGTGCCTCATGGTCAAGACGTAATTCCATGACCCTTTTTGGTGGGAGCTCATGGTGGTGCCTCATGGTTTCGACGTAATTCCACGAAGGTTTTGTGGTGGTGACTCATTATATAATTTAGTAAGGATTACATCCTGAAACTCTAAAGAGTCAATTCGTCTCACGTAGAGCGTACTGACTCAAGTGATAAGAGTAGCAGGAGGCCCTAGTCTTTGGCAGGATAATGGCCTTAGATGTTTAAAGGCTAACCTTGTGTGTGGTAGGGTGAAACCCATTGGCAATGGCTCTACAGAGTAGTAGAGGCCACCACAAATGCAAGCATCTAGTGAATCCGACCAATTATATGTATCTGGATAATTGAGTCTTAGAGTCTTAAGTCGTCTGCTATCACATGTTTGGTTGACTTATGCATCTTTGAATTCTAAATAGTATGCAATCTTATGATAAAACTTTTTTCGCTCTAGCTTACCCTTTCTATTTGTTTGCATGTGGTTTTCTCCTTTTGTGATGATCATTAATTTATTAATGTGAGCATATGTGGGAACTCCTCGTGATCATCATGGAAACTCCATTGCGTAGCTTATTTTGGGTCAGATCCTCTTACTCCAAGTTTTCTTTTAAGGCACTGTAGCCTATGTATTATCTTGCATTGTGGTGTGCCTTGATTCCTTTCCTAGTACCTTTGGATAACGGTAAGGAGCGGCACATATACTCTATGACTTGTCCTTTATATTATTTACCGTGATATCTCATTTAATTAAGTTTATTTATTAAATGAGACGTTACACTATGATTCTATATAATTTACTACTAAATTTTAACAAGATAGTATCATATTAAAATTAAATTTTTAAATTTGAAATATATTTATAAAATTATAAATATTAAAATATAAATTCAGGTTGAGGCGGAGATTCATAAAATTTTAACTTGATATCCGACCGAACGTCATTTATCATTTTACTCATTTTATTTATCCACTTACCAATCCAACCTGATTGTAAACTTAAAATGTATATCGAATTTCTTTGTATTCGATCAAACATGATTTTTTACTCGGTCCATAGAAAACTTAAGAAAATCTTTCCAATAACTAGTCTGTTGAGCTGTGAATACCAGCCTTTTTTTCTTTTTTTTCTTGTGTTTTTTTAATAATAATATATTTGAAAGAAAATATATTTGTATAAATGAGTTTAGTATATGTAGATGTCTAAACTATATATATAGGTAATACTTCATTAAAGATGTTTACAAAATATAGATAATGTTTTCAAACATACGATGAACACCAGAACTAAATTTTTATCTTAATAACCATTAAAATTGGTAAATTATGAAGTTCCTTAAATTATATTCTTGAGTTTATTTTCTTTATGATGAAATTAATATTAATACTTAACATCGAGCATTATGAGATCACAACCAGAAGCATAAGCAATCATTTAGACAAATAATATGTAAAATATATATATATATATATATATATATATATATATATATATATATATATATATATATATATATATATA
>Ga0209589_1005085_pt1 | contig 22487 bp, 8 predicted proteins | sample CowpeawhiteBW_FD_187525 | JGI IMG/M metagenome (GOLD analysis project Ga0209589, IMG submission 187525) | Root nodule microbial communities of legume samples collected from California USA - Cow pea white BW (SPAdes) (version 2) | ecosystem: Host-associated > Plants > Roots > Nodule | place: USA...
CTGACACGTGGCACCCCATTTAACACCGTTACTCCACCACTAACGGAAAGGACTTGATTGAGTCAAATTTCCCAAAATAGGGACCAGATTGAGATAAAAATTAATTGAGGGACCAAATTCAAATTTTACTACGAAAATAGGGACTAACAATATAATTTAACCTAATTATTATATTTAACAAATATCAATGTACGTGAACTTGGTGACAATAGTAAATTATGTGTCACTCTGAGCAAGCATGAATTGATTAGACCAACTTGATGATTAATTAAACATAAAAAGAATTAATTCTTAGTTAATTATACATTGAAAATTATTTGTCGGTGTTGGAGCTGCTTGGAACATTCTGGTTCATCTGTAGCTAGCTGTCTTTGCTTTAGGCGCTGTGGGTCTTGCTGAAAGTCAAAAATAATTTTCATTATTTTTTCTCCACAGTTTTACCAAAATATTGTTCATATACAAGGCTTTCCATTCAAATCATAAAATTAACTAAACAATTAAAATTAAACAAAGGCTCAAAATTCTTCCTAAAAGCACATCATTCCCAACTATCTCAATTTTATCATTTTATCTATAATTTAGTTACTGTTCAGAAATTTAAATTTTTCTCCATTTTTTTATGTATGCCAATCATTATATGTCACTTTTCCTTTTTCTTTTTTCTTCCTCAAATCAATAAGAAAATAATTTTTGTTCAAAAATAACACTGTGAAGATCCTCATCTTAAATTAGGTTGCAGAAGGTGCACGAGCCGGAGGTACATCCAAAATAATAGGAGTGGATATGAACTCTGATAAAAAAATATGTAACACATAATCTATTGCTTTTTAATAAAAAAAATATGTAAAATACAATAATTAATAATAATAATTTTTAATAATTAATGATGTATTTATAATAATAATTAATAATAATATATATAATAATAAATAGGCTTAAATACTTTTTTAGTCCCATTTTTCGTGAATTTTGTTTCGTTTGATCCTCATTTTTTCGAAATGTTCTAAATGGTCTTCATTTTTGTAATTTGTGATTAGTTTAGTCCTTTTTGCATATGTCGTGGAGGGTGAACAGTAACTGTCACGTGTCACTCCGTGATTTTTTTTAATTTTTTAATTTTAAAAGTGTTGTCCACGTGTCAAGTCAGCATTGTAACATGTGGCAGTATCTCGTGGCTTATATTCAATTTGGTCCCAATTTTTGTTAATTTTGTTCAGTTTAGTTTCAATTTTCGTTAATTTTGTTCAAATGAGTCCCAATTTTACTCCTCTCCAAATTAACCAAATTTAATTTCTATATAAATGATGTACCGAATCATTTAAAAAATAATGAAAAATTTCCTTCTAATTTTAAAAATAATGAAGAATTTTTTCTCTAATTTTAAACTAACTTTAACCATATTTTTTACATGTACCAAAAATCAAACATATATAATAATTTCCCTCCAAAAATATAGTTAGGTTTGGTATAAAAATAATGAAAGAAATATTTAAAATAAATGTGAATTTTAGTAAAAATAAATTTTTCAGTACAACATTTATATAGAAATTAAACTTGGTCAATTTGGAGATGAGCAAAATTGGGACTGATTTGAACAAAATTAACGAAAATTGAGACCAAATTGAATATAAGCCACGAGATACTACCACGTGTCACATTGCTGACTTGACACATGGACAACATTTTTAAAATTAAAAAATAAAAATAAAAAAACCACGGAGTGACACATGACAATTATTGTTCACACTTCGTTAACGATTTAAATGACGTTTGCAAAAATGACCAAATTGACCACAAATTACAAAAATGAGGACCATTTAGAACATTTCAATAAAATGAGGACAAAAAAAAAACAAAGTTCACGAAAATTGGGACCAAAAAAGTATTTACGCCTAATAAATAATATATATATATATAGTAATTAATAATAATAATAAATAATATATAGTAATTAAATATAAAAATAGATAATAAAAATACTATATATAATAATTAATAATAGTTTTAAATAATAGTAATTGTTATTAAAATAATAATAATAATTTAATGTAATTTATCTTTTTATTAATTTTTTATTAAAATTTCTTAAATAATAGTTTTTAAAATTTAATATTTTTAACTAATCTAAAAATTATTTCATATATTTTTTTCATTAAAAATATTTTAGTAATTTTTAAATTTTATCTATTATAACTTTTTATTTTATCTATCACATCACTCAAATCGGTCACTTATTTTCATAAAATTCATCGTCAAATTCATTTACTTTACCTTCTAAGTCTACACAAAAAATTGCAGATATTGATCCATGCAAATCCATTCAAATTCATCTTCGGACTTTCTTCCAAATTCATCTCTAACATCTTTTCTTTTATAGTCCCTAAACACATGCTATAATGAAAACACCCACATGTGTTAGGCCTTCCCCTTGAACACCTCCAAATCCTTATATATAGTTCTGTTTGTTCATCCAATTTTATCATAACTTTGCTTTATTGCATGTGCTTGAACTCTCTGCTAGAGAAAAACACACACACACAGAAAAATCACTGAAAAGCTCAGAGAAAGATATGGCAGGTCAAGAGTTTGCTACTGAGAACTTCAATCCAAATGATACCAAGGGAAAGACCATTACTTGCAGAGGTACTATATATATTATTCAGATCTCATGTTTTCCAATTCTCATCCTCATAACCTAATATTATTAATTGATGTTCATGAATTTTGATGACGAAGCTGCTGTGGCATATGGTCCTGGAGAACCCTTTGTGGTGGAACGTGTTCTTGTTCATCCTCCTCAGAAAATGGAGGTTCGAATCAAGATCCTCTTCACTTCAATCTGTCATACTGATCTCAGTGCTTGGCAAGGCGAGGTATGTATATATATATATATATATATATATATATATATATATATATATGTATTAGGAAAAACTGAATTTCATAAGTTATCTAATATTGTTTATTGATGCTTCTCATTTTCCTTCTTTTATGGCCACCAAAGAATGAGGCTGCTCGTGTTTATCCTCGGATTTTCGGCCATGAAGCTTCTGGGTAGGTCACCAGAAAAATTATTCAATGCTCACAAATTATACCATTAATGAATATTCACAATATCGAAACGAAGTTAATATGGTTAATAATAATTTATGTCTTAATTAATTTTTAAGTCTCTCCTTATTTTGTGTGTTTTTAATTCAGTTTTTATTTATTTTTTATTTATTAAATATTTAAAGTTTTTATATTTTTTAATTGAATTTGTATTATATAAATTTTTTTGTTAATTAGGGGACATAATTTGATATCTTGTCTTTTCTTATCTTCACGTATTAAAAATAAGTGTTTTTTATTGTTTTATGTTAACTAACAAACATCATGTTTCGGTGAAGACAACGAAAAAAATGACAAGACAAGTCACCGGTCATCTAAATGATCAAAAATTTAAATAATAATGATTTAATTGAAAAATATGAAAATTTTAAAAATTTAAAAATTAAAAAAAATTAATAAAACTCAATTAAAAATAAAAATTTACAAATAACTTAAAATTTAATTAAGTCATAATTTATTTGTATAGGAGAGCTGGTTCAGTTTGAATATGTTCTTTCATTTCTATAGACGTATAGAGATTGTTTTTTGTTCAAAAAGGTCGTTTAGATGAATAGTTTTTACAAACTTTTTTTTTCATTCAAAATAATTATTAACATGAAATAAATGAGGAATTTTACGGAGAAAATAAAAAATAGAAAGACTTATATAAATTTAACTACAGGAGTTAAGTTTAAGTGATGTAAAAGAACACAATGGAGATGTTTAATACTATGTGAGAGTATAAAACATTGTTGACATGAATATGAATTGAAAGTTGTGATGATTGTGATTGTATTGATGAATTTGTAGGATTGTGGAGAGTGTGGGAGAAGGTGTGAGTGAGATGAAAGAAGGGGATTTGGTGGTGCCAATTTTCAATGGGGAATGTGGGGATTGCAAATATTGCAAGAGTGAGAAGACGAACAAGTGTGAGAGATTTGGGGTGGATATTATGAAGAAGGTGATGGATTGTGATGGTGGAACAAGGTTTTCTACAATGGATAGAAAACCCATCTTCCATTTCTTGAACACTTCAACTTTCACAGAGTACACAGTGCTGGATTCAGCATGCGTCGTCAAGATTGACCATAATGGCCATGGAAACTTCAACCCCTTCATCAAAACACTCACCTTGCTTAGTTGTGGTGTGTCTACAGGTCAGAAACTAACTTTGCTCAAATTCAGTTTATATATAATGCTCATGTTTCATCACATTCAAATTTTAATTTATGTCTGAAAAATATAGGTTAAATATGTTTTTAGTCTCTTAATTTTTACTGAAAATGGAAATTGATTCATTTTTAAAACTTTGACCCAGTTTAGTTTACAAAATGTGTGGATCTAGTACTTTTATAAATATAGATGTCATTTAATATTTGATAAATTGAACTTTTAAATTTAGAATTTAAAAATCATATTAAGAGTAATATTACTAAAAGGTATTTTATTTTAAATCTACGTAACTAAATACTACTACTACTACTATTATTATTTTTATATTTTAAATTAAATTTAAATAGTTAAGTTATATCAATTAGAGATTAATTAAAACCATAAACTAAATAGTTCAGAATATCGCTTACTAATATTTCAAATCAATGACCGCTTTGAACCGTAAATTTGATTCAAGAATGATGTATTATAATTATTTTTTATTTCCTTATAAAATATTAAAGTTATTCACTATGAAAAAAAACTTGGACACACATATGAATTTAATACAAGGCTTGGAACCAACGAAATTGACTAGTTAGATAATTTAGGTTTTAGACAACGAATTGTTGAAAGAGATAGGCAATGCAAGGTTTATTCATTGACTTGTTTGGAGTAAAAGACAAATTAATTTAGTTTGTGTCTCCTTCTCTTAAATTTTCTAAGAATATGTTAGCTGTAATGTGCATGTGTTATGCCTAACTAAAATAAAGTATATATATACAAAACTTATTGTTTTAGTTTTCTTAATTAGTAGAAATAATTGTGTTTAAGAAGATATTAGTGTAACTATCAAATGGGTTAGTTGAGGTTATTAAGCGTGGTCAACCTTAATCGTTTTTATCTTATCAAAACAAAAACCTTAATCTATATTATAAACAAACAGCTTTGACCGAGTTATTATATAATCTAAAAAATATTACTTCACTTCAACCCATCAAAAATTAACACGTAAAAAATAAATAAATAAATAAATAAATATATATATATATATTTATATATATATATATATATATATATATATATATATATATATATATATATATATATGCTAGTTCATCTGCATTTTAAAATATATATTTAAAAATAATTACAAATTTAAATTAAGTTTGAGCTATCTTATACCAGTTACGTATTTTTATTTGATTTATTTGACATTTTTATTTTATTAAGTGTTTAAAATATTTTTTATTTTCATTTAAATACTTAACTGATTAATTTTACTATTAATTGATTTATTTTCGTGCTTCCAACTTTCACATCAATTTACGCTTTTCTCTCCAATTTTTTTTTTTTTACCAACTAGTCAACTCATTATCTGAGAGAAAAGGATTGAGATTAAAAAATTTAGAGAGAAAATAAAGGGTGTATTTGATGAGTTGAATACAAGAAGACAAAAAATAACACTCATGTTATTTTATTGACAACCAAAATCAAATAACAAAACAGTTTAATAAAAATAAAAATACTTTCAATATTTAATAAAACATTCAATTTAGATGTTTATGATATATTTACAACTTAATTAAGTTATAAATTTTAAAATAAAAATGTTTATTTTTGCATATATTTGACAAATATACTTTCAATTTCATAGGAAGTTTCCCTTTCCTTTTATTATTTTGTTCACAGATGAAGAATATGACCACGTGTTTCACACAAATCTTTCAAGATTTTTATTCGCAGAAGGAAGTAAAAGGTTGATAGATAGAAATTTTTTAAAATAAGTAAAAACTAAATATGCTTAATGAAAGAAAACAAAATAATAAAATAGTTAAATTTTTTCACGTAATTTATTTTAACAAATAATAAATATGTCTTTTATTCGTATAATTTATTTTGTTAGTTTTGCAAAACACAAGAAAACGTGCTACTCCAATCATTTTAATTGATTAATGAAAGAATAAGAAGGTTTGCGATATGATCTATGCCAACCATTACCATTATAAAAATTTATTTGACATTAAAAGTAATTATTTAACAATCCAATGTAGGAGTAAAATGTCATTATAAAAAACTATTGTATGTGTAAAATAATAAAAAAAGAGTGAAAGATAGTAAATAATAGTGTGAATTGAGTGCAAAAAAGTTGTGGATGTTAAAATAGAAATTATCATTTGAACTGATTTATTTTGTGATTATTACTTTATCGTATTTTATATGTAAACCCGCTTCTTATAAAAGTAATATTGTTTCACATCGTTTTAGAGTAAAATTCACTTTTTTTAAACCAAAAAAGAGAAAAAATGTTGAATAAAAGATAATAAACAAATTTTTATTTATTTTAAAAGCCTTTATTTTCATCGGAAGTAACATTGATATTTTGATAAAAAAAAACGGATTATATTGTTTAAAAAGAAAAGCTTTAAATATACTTTTAAGTCATTTAAAATAAGCACATTCTAATTTTGGTTGCAATGCTTTTATAAAAACCAATAAAAAATTGTTGGGACCAAAATTTTATTGGAAACAAAAATATTTTAACTTTTTAATTAAAAAACTGAAATCACCAAAAAAAAAGACAAAACTTTAAAAAAAAAGTTAAAGGAAACAAAATTATTAATAAGAATAAAATATTGAGAAATAATTGAGAATATCCAATACAAAATTATATTTAATGATTCCTCATATTTAACAAATAACAATGTTTGTTAACTATTGATTCGATAGTAAATGATATGATAACTCTGAGCAAGCATGAATTGCTTAGACCAACTTGATGATTAATTAAACATAAAAATAATTAATTAGTAATTAATTATACCTTGAAAATTAATTGTGTAGGTGTTGGAGCTGCTTGGAACACCGCGAATGTGCATTCTGGTTCAACTGTAGCTGTCTTTGGTTTAGGCGCTGTGGGTCTTGCTGTAAGTCAAAAATATTTTTTATTATTTTTTTCTTTACAGTTTTACCAAAATATTGTTCAAATAAATACAAGGCTTTCCATTCAAACCATAAAATTAACTAAACAATTAAAATTAAACTAAGGCTCAAAATTCTTTCTAAAAGCACATCATTTTCAACTATCTCCAATTTTATCATTTTATCTCTAATTTAGTTACTCTTCGGAAATTTAAATTTTTCTCCATTTTTTTATTTATGTCAATCATTATATGTCACTTTTCCTTTTTCTCTTTTCTTCCTCAAATTAATTAGAAAATAATCTTTGCTGAAAAATAATGCTGTGAAGACCCACATCTTAAATTAGGTTGCAGAAGGTGCACGAGCCAGAGGTGCGTCCAAAATAATAGGAGTCGATATCAACTCTGACAAATTCATCAAAGGTAATTCTATTTTATGGTTAACTATGTTTTTGTATTTTTAACGTAGAAAATTAAAATTAGTTTTTTTTAAAGTGTTGAATCAATTTATTATCTAAATTTTATAAATATATAAATTAAATCTTTTTAATTACATTTTATTAAGTTTAGTTGACATTTTAAATATATTTTATGATAATATTTTAGCTAACATCGAAGCAAAAATATCTCAAACAGTATAAATAATTCAAAAGTTATTATAAACGTATTTGAAACATCAAATTCGCGTATTTATAAAGATAAAAAACTAAATTAGGTCAAAATTTTGAAAATGAACTAATTCCAATATTTACTTAAAATTAAAGAATCAAAAATATATTTAACCCTTTCTTTTATATCTCTTTTGTTTCATTTCTCTACTTTAAACTTAATTCAATTTTATAAAATAAAGTTTAGTTTAATTATATAATAAAATTGACTTAATTTTTAATCCATATGGTCTTTAACAGATTTCTTCTATTCTTTATTAACTTGTTTTGAAAATTATTGAAAATAATAAAACCTTAAAAAACTTGACATGAACTTGTTCTTGTTCTATTTTGAGTGCTACAATTAAAATGGTAATAACATATATTATACATTTCATGAAAGGCCGTGCAATGGGCATCACTCACTTCATAAATCCAAGAGATGATGAGAAGCCAGTATATGAGGTTAGAATTCTCTATGCCATCTCTATTTATTTCATTTAAAATAAAAAGGAAAATAAGAAGTTTGGTTTCTAATATTCGAACTTTCAAAAATTAAATTATATAATTTTGGTGATATATTTTAAAATTAGTAAATGAGTTAAACATGTTTTTAATCTTTAAATTATTTTTAAACGTTGCATGTTATCGTTAAATTAAATTACATGTTTATTTTGTATTTATGTATTTTATGAATTTCATGTAAAACATTTTTTCATAAACGTATATGTTATCGTATAGTCAATTATAAAATTCTATTTATTACATGAGAATATTTTATGTATTATTTGTCAGGAAAAAAATTTACATAATTTTTATAAATTTTAGAAATAAAATAAATATATAATTTAACTTTGTAACAAATTTGATATTTTATCAGTAGAGTTTAAACCTGAAGAAAAGTTTAAATTTTTAAAGGAAGAGGCCAGAATTGTATGGGATAAAACCACATATTTTCCTTAAAAATATATAATCTTTATTTGGATTTTCACAAGTAAAATATGTATATTGTTTTTGGCAGAGGATTAGAGAGATGAGTGATGGGGGCGTGCACTATAGTTTTGAATGTGCTGGAAATTTGAACGTTCTAAGGGATGCCTTCTTGTCAGCTCATGAGGTATATGTATCTATCTATCTTCATTCACATAAATTTATGATTTAATATTGTAATATATGATAAAGCGACTAACAGAGAGAATGATAGATAATAGAGAAGAGAAGAAACAATAGAGCATAAAGGATGAGAGAATGGGAGTAACTCATCTGTGTATTATTATTGTTAGGAAGAGTCCTATTTATATATACAACATGTACTCCATAAAGGAAACAAACCAATCAACGTAGTTAATACAAATGTTTACATAAAGAGTAATGAATCAGATGAGTATCAATCATATGAGTAAATGTATCATAATTATTAATTCATAACACTCCACCTTGAGTGTCCATTGATAAAAGAATGTGCATCATTAAAACCTTACTAGGAAAAACCCTTTGGGATAAAAAACTTAGTGAAGGAAAAAGAATACAACATTCTATATTCTTTAATACAATATTGTTCATCACATGTTCTATTTCTCCCCCTCATGTAAACTTACATCATTAAGGTGACGAATTCCAAACTTGTGAATCATTTGCTCAAAAGTTCTTCTTGGCAAAAACTTCATAAATAGACTTGCCATATTTTCACATGAATGAATTTTTGGATATCTATATCATCCTTTCAATTGAACAATACAATATTATCTTCATATATGGTTGTTGATTCCATCTTTGTCGGGGATAGTCACAAGTTTCTTGCACATGTTGAATTATAGACCTTAGCCAAACATATTCACAACTTTCCTCGTAATTCTGTATGATTAGACGATGTTGCTACTATGGTTTGTTTCATATACCTTCATGAAACCAATGTGCTACCACATGTGAACAACCATTGTGACATTGTGAGAATATGTAAAATAACATGCATATACATAACCCATTCATTTGAATCTGAATCATTTGGATGGAATAAGCTCATATTTGTAATACCCTTAAAGTAACGAAGTATATGTTTTACTCCAAACCATGTTCTTCTTGTAGTTGAAGAACTATATCTTGCTTAACAAAATTACAACAAATGCAATATTAGATCGAGTATAATTAGCAAGATACATTAGTGTTCTTATGACACTAAGATATGGTGCTTCTGGACCAAGAAGATCTTCATCATTTTCTTGAGGTCTAAGAAAAGTCTTTATCAACATCTAACGACCTCACAACTATTGGAGTGCATAATGGACATGACTTGTCCATTTAGAACATTTTAAGCACCTTAATTATATAAGTCTTTTGACGTATAAAAACACCTTTATTTAAATACTCAATTTCTAATTTCAAATAAGACTTTGCCCTTCAAAGATCATTCATCTCAAATTATTTCTTTGAGTAATCAATTGCCTTTGTGAGCTCATTAAGAGTTCCAACGTTGTTTATGTCATCTACATAAACAATAATTATAGCAAATTCATTTTTGGATCTTTTCATATAAATACAAGAACAATTAGGATCATTTTTATATCTTTATTTTAATAAGTACTCAATAGGACGATTATGTCGCACACGTCCCGATTGCTTTAATCAATAAAAGAGCATGTTCAATTTTATTGAATAACCCTCTTTAGAATTTGTCTTGTTGAGCAAATAAAATCCTTCAGGGATTTTCATATAAATATGATTCTCATTCTCAAAAGAACGGTACAAATATGTTGTAACATCATCCATTAGATGTAAATGAAAACCTTGTTGTGTAACTAGGATAATCGAATATTATAACGTCCTAGCCGGAAATTACTTATTAAAATAAATAAGAAAAAAAATAAATATGTCACAACCTCATTTATTAAACATCAATTTCCCAAAAACGCGGGAAAAATTTAAATATCGATGTTCAACGCGCCAACATGAATAAAAATAGTCGTACAATGCGTAATACAAATAAAATTGTTTGTATAGTTATTACAATAAACCATCGTCCAACATGAAAACTAGTGATAACAAAATCCCTAGAAGATCCCCACTCCGTCTCTAAATACCATATTAACAAAAGTAAACCCGGGTTAGTACACTTTCCCCTTTTTCCTTTTTACTACTTCACTTTCATCTCTTGCCTTTAGACGTCTATCATTTCTATACCCTTTAGGTGAGATCAATGATCAATCTTTGCTGCACGAGTGTCTACTCGCCCCTCCGACTACAGGCCACCACCTGATAGTCCACACGTGGGAATAACTTTGCCACAGCATCTCACCGTGACACCAAGTGGAGTTCCCCACAATAAACCTAAGTGTGTAGTTGTTCCCAGACTACCAAATCTCTATCAGAATCCACTGAAGAGGGCAATCATCCGAAACCTTGCCGTACGAGCCACAACCTGCACACTCCACTAGACTTCCTAAACCACCAGGCTATAACATAGAGTGGTCACGTGTTACCCCAATACAAGATACACTCGTAACTGGGCCCCCGGCCAAAACATCGCATCACAACATCCCCTAAAGCAGTGTAGAAAACTTTCCTCGCGCACCATCACTAGACCAAAACCGCCTGGCACGCATCTCACGCCGCTAGACGGAACTTAGCTTCAGACCGCTTGGCGGGCATCCCACATCTCCAGGCGCCACGCGCTTGTAATTCTCTCACAGTACCACTACTGCCTGGCGGACACCACCACACCGCCATGCGCCCTGCTTCGTCGTCACCGCCTGGCGCATCCATCGCCACCGCCAGGCGCTCTACTCTCGCTGTGACCACTGTCACTAGTTTATTTTCCCGTCCGCCTGGTGGCTCGCTCACGCCGCCAGGCGCTATACCAGTAGCATAATGCTACTGATTTTTGAGCACTTAAACAGATCCCAAAGGATCTCCAAACATACCAACCACCCAAGTATGGTGCTGCTAAGATTTTCCAGTTATATATCAATACCAAATTACATCACACATATTTGGACATGCCAATAAATCAAGTATTGTCATGTCCCATGCTCACTTTCAATTACCTCTTCTACACATGCCTTATACAATTCACATACACCCAATAATACAATCATACATTCTGAAATTTATATGAAACATGACACCCCACTTTGATCAATGTTGCATATGCACCTCAATAAGATTTCACAAGCATAAACCATACCATATCTCACATAACTAACTCATTTAAGTCCAATTCTTCTTACATGTTAAATTTCCATATCATACAAATGTAGTTTGCCAATGAAATACCCAAATACCCAAACACACATAATAATGTCCGGACATTCACTGTACTGACAGGCCGCCTGGCGGCAGTTCATGCGCCGCCAAGCAGTGCATACGCGTTTGGATTTTGCCCAGATTTTCCAGCACCGAACTGCACCCCGATTTTCCAATTATAGTACCCACCTGCACCCCAACGAGTTTCTATTTGCACACACACCATACAAGGTTGGTACAACACACATACTATAGTCAATTCTGTATAATCAATACACCAATCATTAAAACATTTCATGCTTATTATCCCCAATACCCGCATGTACCCGAACCCCAAATTCCATTTCATGAGTTCATGCACTTTTCATCGATTCAGTCACTGTAACAATTACTCAGCATGTAATCGAAATGTGTATAATAAGAATTCATCCACATATCTCAACATCACTGACAAACCAATCAAAACAAAAGAAAACAGTGACCGTAGTACAACGCCTGGCGGTTCTAGCCCAGCCGCCAGGCGGTTCATCCACAAACCCAGAAAATAGTGTGTAACCACATATGCCGCCTGGCGGCAGTTTATGCGTTGCCAGGTGGTTTCTGGAAAATTCTAGAAAACGCAAACAGAATCAGGATTCAAAGCTTCCACAATTCAAACATGATTAACGACACATCATTATAAGATAGCAAAATTAAAACACAGAATAGGAACTCTCCTAACCTGGATTCCTTGCTCAGTTTGCTAAATGTGCTACTTCTTCCTCGTTCGCCAATCTCCCTCTTGCTCTTCTACCAATTCAGACCCAAACTTCTCTCAACACTCACAATCACTCTCCTTTCGTGCTCTCTTTCTGGTATAGACTCAGCCTTGGCAAAATCCTTCCTAATACTCCACTTTCACCTTTTAAACAATGCTTAAATTTAGGTTAATAAGGCAAAAACGGGTTTCTCCCTTAATTAATGGTTAATGGCCATTCATGACCCCTCCATGACTGTTTTTCAGCCTCCCTAACCCTTCCCATTCCACCCAAATCTACCATAAAAAAATATAAAGTTTAATTTAGGTGTTCCCCAAGGCTAGAACCCATAACCATGCAATTGCCAAATCAATATCAAACCATCATGCCAATTCATGTTCATGACAACTAGTATAACTCAATTGTCATCTTCTTACTCACACGCTCATACATTTTAGAAAAAGAAATAAATAGAATTAAATTAAATCCTACACAAATGGCATACTTAGGACTCGAACCCAACTCCTTTTGACAATCAAAGTACTCTCAACTACTTGAGCTAGTACATTTCCACATCATGAAGGTTAACATTTATTGCCATAAAGGCTTCTCTCACTCACATTAATTAAATAATTAATCATTTTATTATTTAAATTTAGCGGGTCTTACAAATATTGCAATGTTGTTGCATCGAATACTAGTGAATATGTTTTTTCACAAATCAATACAAGGTTTTGTGAACAACCTTAAGCAACCAATTGTGCTTTGTATCTAAAAATTTCATCATTCTTAATTTGATTTTTGCGCAAAAGTCCATATGTACCCAACGGGTTTCACAACTTCAGTTTTGCGAACTATACGTTCAAAAACCTTTCATTTAGCAAGCAAATATAATTATGCTTCTTTGCATATTTTCATTTTTTCCAATCTTTTCTTTGCCGACAATCTTCAATGATCATTGTTTATTGATCCTCATTGTCATTCATAGCATTCATCGCTATGTTATAAGTAAAAGAAAGTTTCATCAATGTTAACTTCATTTTGGTTCCATATTATATGATTCATGACATAATTTATTGAGATCTCATTATTTTCAACAATTTCAGGTACTTGAGGTTCTTCTGGAACCTAATCATTAATTATGTTAAATGAATCTTTTGGGATTTTCAAATTTTCAAGTAGGTCATCTTGCATTTTAGCTCCCTTTCTCATTCAAGAGTTTTTATCTTTGGAACCAATAGGCCTACCACGCTTCAAGCGTGTCTTTGGAACTAACAGGCCTACCACGCTTCAAGCGTGTTATGAAATAATATCAAATATACTCAAAGCATTAGCAGTTGGTATATATGATTTAATATCTTTTTCATTGTTTGTCTCAATATGATATCCATTTAGACAAATATCCTTGAAACTTAATAAGTTTCTATTTAACTTCTTGGTAGAAGTATAATAAATCTTTTAGAGCCTTCAAAAATATTTGTAGTACTATAAATAATACTAACATTGATGTCTCGAATTATCAAACAAGAGAAAAATTTATTACTCTTGAGAATTGTATAAGTTGTTGCACTATCAATAAAACACATATCCTTTGGTACTAGTGCAAATATTTGCTCTTCATATCAACATAAATATCAATATGAGATTTTTTTTAACACTCTCATAACCAATGAGGTGATCAATGCTTCCATTTGGTTTAGGAAAGAAAATAATAATATCAAGATGAGTAACATCCATATGGCCATAATCCCATAATGAGAATGTGTTTCTATGTTCTTCTCATTATTTGTAAGATGCTTTGGTGTACAATAAATACAACTCAAATGGCCTTTACCACCGTAATGATAATATATACTTTCATCTTTTTTTTGACAATATTTTTACATTTTCCTTTTCCCTTTTTCACATTATTGTGCCACTTCTGGTGACAAAATGTGTCTTTGAAATTTTCTTTATAACCATGTCCATAATCAATATCACGATCACGATCATGAAAATATAAATCAAATGTTGCTGCATTCACTTCTAGGAATGGAGGAGAATTTGGACAGGTTTCATGATTTTCTATCAAAAGCCCATTGCTTTGTTCAGCCATACAAAGGCATGAAATAAATTCATAATATTTATTGCTGTATTCACTTCTGGGAAGGAGCAGATTAGGTGGATCTCATGATTTTTTATCAAAAAGCTTTATTGCTTTGTCCAGCAAGCTATACATAGGCATAAAATAAATTCATAATATTTGTGAAATCTCTTTTCACAATATTTTTGTCACATGAGCAAATTAGTTGCTTAGATGCTTTATTTCTTTATTTAAAGGTATCCCAATATCCGTTGCATCTAAATGTATTTCAACATTTAAATTCCAATATAAGGAATTCTTTCTTGTAATATCAAGGGTCACAAATCCAAATTTTGCAATATTTTGCATGTTTAGAACTAACACATAAAATAATAATAATAATAATAATAATAATAATAATAATAATAATCAAAATAATAATAATAATAATCACCGTCATAATAAAAATAAAAATAAAAAGACGGAGATGAAAATTGATAAAGTCAAACAATTCTTATCACAAGAGGAAAAATATAAAGTAAAATTATAAATTGAGAAAGGATTAGAAAGAGCCTAGATTGAGACACACAAAACACTATCGTTAGAGAGAAAAAGCTTCCACTAGTCCTCAGTTGTTTGGAGCATCGTGCTAATAACATGTTATGAAATAAAGCGACTAACAGAAAGAATGATAGATAATAGGGAAGAGAAGAAACAATAGAGAATAGAGGATGAGAGAATAGGGAGCAACTTATCTTTGTATTATTATTTATAGATACAACATGTACTCCATAAAGGAAACAAATCAACAAATTTAGTTAATACAAATATTTACATAAATAGTAATGAATCATATGAATAAGTGTATCAAATCAATGGACAATATTTTAAAGATTTTATATTCATAAGAGATTCTAAGATTTTATATTCAATTGGCGTAACAATTGGGGTGTCAAAGCTGCATTCCTTATTATTATTATTGCGAAAAATAGCAAAAATGTGATTGATGTGGCTTTTAAAATCTTGATGTAGGATTTTTTTTGAAGGTAATGTATTTCTTTGAAAATTTATTTAATTAGAACTGTTAGGAATAAAATAAGAATAAAAATGAAATGAATTTTTCTACTAATTAAAACTAGTGTAAGTATAAATTTTAAAACATAAAATAAAAGTTTAGAAAAATTATACAAAAAACGAAACTTTTACAGATTAATTTATAATGCTAAGAGTTTCCTATTGAATACGATAAACTTCTAGGTATGATATTTAATTAAGTTTAGAGTTCAACAAATGGGCTAAATTTTAGTTATGTAAAAAAAATATGTTTTAATGATTTATATATGATAAAAAAAAATCTCAAAACACATTTAGATTATCTATAAAAGGATGAAGCTAAAAAAATATAACTTCAAAATATTTACAATCATTGTTATATGATGAACTAAGTTTCATTCATATTATATGATGTTTAACATTTTTTAGCGACATGTATTTTATTAAATGATTAATAATCATCAACTTAAATATGTTCAATGACCATTTTATTATTTTTAACAGATTCTCTTATGATTAGATATTTAATGTTGATATGTTCATTTCAATTTTTACTTTTATTATTTTTATTTTTTGTTGTCAATACAACAAATATCACAACATAGTTATAATTCTTTTATTATCTTGTATTTGGTGATGCAGGGTTGGGGATTGACTGTGGTATTAGGGGTTCATACATCACCGAAACTGCTTCCAATCCACCCAATGGATTTGCTCGAGGGTCGTAGAATTGTAGGATCGGTTTTTGGAGGCTTCAAAGGGAAGACTCAATTACCACATTTTGCCAAAGAATGCATGGATGGAGTAAGGACTGCATTTCCCTCAATTTACCTCTCTTCTTTACGGTCCATTTCTATACTATTAAGATACAATACTACAATAAAGTTCTTAAATAATAATCAATTTTAGTAACAAAATATTAATTAATTTTAATAATAAAAAATTGTTAGTATGACAAATTTAGATACCAATTTATAAAATAAAAAAAATTATTAATTACTAAAATAGTCATTAATATGAATAAAATATTATAATTGATCGCTAAATTGATCACTAATCAAGTAGAGAGTAATTAAGAACTAATTTTTCTAGTAGTCAAAATCTTAACAGCTAATGTTTAATGACCAATTTGTAAACTAATTCTTTTATAACCAAAGTCTTGATAGCTAAATTTTGGAGACCAATTATAAATTTTTATTCATATATTATTTTAGTAACCAATAACTTTTTATTTTGTATATTAATATTTAAATTGGTCACTATAGTAACTAATTATTTTTTGTTACTAAAATTGATAGATAATGAAATATATTTTTAGTGTTTGTAATTATATGTGAAAAAGAATAAAGGTAAAATTTAATCTCTAATTTAATACAAAGATTTTTTTTTTCAGAATATAAAATTACTCCCTCCGTTCTTCAGTAACCAAAGTTTAAGGTTATTATATACATTTAAGAAAAACAGTAAATATTACCTTTAAAAACAAATTCAGTGAAATAGCATTTCTTTTTCTTGCTTTTAATTATAAAAAAGACAATTAATTTAAGAGTTAAATATATTTGTAGTTTTTAAATTTAGAAGTAAAATTGGAATTTTTTTTGTTTCAAATTTTATTTTGGTCTCCAAATTTTAAAGTTAAATAAATATAATCTTTTATTAAAATGTTAGAAAATTAGTTAATTTGAACGCTTTTAGCAGAGGTAATATAATTTTATTATTCAATGGTACAAAAAAACTGGTTAATAGAACTAAAATTTAAGGAAATATATTTTTTTCATTCAGTGATTTTAAAAGTATCACAAAAAACTTGAATTTGGCACAATGGTTGATAAATGCAAATGTACAAAAGCACTGCACGAAACGATTTTCCTTTCTCAAATAACTGTTGTAATAATTGTAGTTAATGAATTGATGCGCATTTGTATGGTGTGAATTAGGTGGTGAAGTTAGATGGTTTTATCACTCATGAGCTTCCACTGGAGGAGATAAACCAGGCCTTTGATCTTTTGATTGCTGGAAAGTCTCTAAGATGTCTTCTACGCTTCTAAATATTCTGTTCACCATTTCTTTAAAATCAAGAGTGTTTTAGACGTCATAAAATCATATCCCAGAGCATAATTTGAAAGCCAAAATAAGCTCTATTAAATACCCCTTTTCTCGTTGGTGTGTTGAAAAAATTAATTTCATTTGTATTCCCCCTTTAATGTATTCTTAAAACAGTTTATATTCACAATAACGTATCTTGCATTCTATATAATCTCTTATTAAATACGCTTGAATTTGTTTTGTTTTTTAAATTATAATGTGATAGAAGACATGTAGGTAGTTAAAGTTTAGCATACATTTTAACACCAGAGGATAATTATGAACCTCATCTTTGTCTCAAAAATGTGAAAGATTAACGACAAATTTTGATTCATGGACTCAGATAACTCTTAAATGCATTAAAGACACAATATCACCCCAACAAAAATTGGTTTAATAGGGGTTTTATTTGGTGTTTCAAGGGATTTTAAGTCCGTTAAGTACGTTGTTCACGGTTTGATTTTTCTTGAGTAAAACCCGTGTAGCTAATAGATTATTGATGGTTTTGAATAACCCCTATTAAAGCGAAACTTTCCTATAATTTCATAACCCTCGTAAATTATCAAGGGTTTCATAACTCCCTAAATTACAACGGATTTCAAACCCCTACTACTTTTCAGGGGTTTCAAACCCTCTTTACTTCCCAGGAAATAATTAACTTTCTACCCACTAGTTAGTCATGTTGTCAGTTGCAACAGGAATCCACCCCACTTCTGAGTTTTAAGGAGAGGTGGGCATTTGGGATGTGAAAAACATGTTTCCTATCTTTAAATACGAAGGTCACGAAGGTTTCTCTCAAAGGAGAGGACAAACTTTTTTTGGGCTAATATCCCACTTAGTTATGAAAGTCACAATTTATCTTCTACTCCCCAATTGACGAGCTAGATTAGTGATGGGTTCAAATTTTTGCCCTCATTTATTATTTAAATTTGGGGGATTTAATATAATTTTGGTGGTTAAGGATTAATTTAATCATGATTTGTTATTGTTGGATTTATTGAGTTCATAAGTTAAAAATGGCGTAAAAAGTAATTTTAATTGCATAAAATATTATTGGATATTCTAATGTTTGTTGATGTAGCTGAAGTTTAATTTAGGTCATTGAAAGTGTGAATCTGAAATGTTCAAAGTTACAAAATAAGTCCAATATCAGTAAATTTTGGAAAGAAATAATTCAGGAGCTAAATGCACCTCCAGTTTTATTTTACACACTCATCTTTCAAGTGGATCACCTAAAACTTTGTTCTGCACTCCTAATTTCTACGAGTTGCACCTCTCCTACCACTTAAACTCCACTCAACTAGATCGTGCCATGTGACAATCCTTCACTAACTAAATTGGCCAAGCACAGCTTGCCACCTCATCACCTTCAACCTCTCAAACCCTAACACCATTATTGCACATCAACCATGGAGCGGAGCCACCATCGTGCAGTCCACCACCGTCAGCCTCGTACCTTGCTGGAAACCACCACTGCAGTAGCCACGCAAAATGCAAACGCGTTACCATCCTCGCACACCGTTTGTGCAACACCATCTGAGCTTGTGAAACCTGTAGAAATTATCACGCTGCCACCAAAAAAGTCTACGAGCAACCTCCTAATCTGCAACACCAACAACGCCACCACCGCGTCCACGCCGTTCCTGCGGGAAATCCACGATGCAACAGTTGAAACTCCATTTTCGAGAGCTCCTCCATTGTAGAATGCGTTGCTCACCAGAACAACAACCTTCAAGCCACCATGTGCGGCCACAGGAAAGCACCATCGCACCCGCAGTTTCACGCATCTGCACCATGAAGCCATTGCAACAGTCTGTGAGCCAGCAGCACGCCACCACCGTTCATTGTCCATGCCACCTGCGACAGTCCGATCAGCCATCACCGTAGCAGTTGTCAACCATGGAAGCCACACTTGGGAAATCCTAATTCTGATGAGAGAGTGTGTGGCACATGGTAGCCTCTGAATGTTCACCGAAAATGTGTCAAACATTGCATATTCTGGTCAAAGAGTCAAACAAGAAGGGCAAAATTGGAAATTGGACAGAAATATTATATCAAAAGATAAAATATTTCAACAACAGACAAGATAAAGTCCAAGTCCAATCAAAGCCTATATAAAGAGACCCAAGGGAGCAGAAGAGGGACACTTAACAACTCTCTGATTTTGGCAGCTACCACCATCCACCACATCTCTTCTTCTTCCATCCCTTTTATTTTTCTTTCATTCATCATTTATCATGTATTCCATCCAATCCATGAAGAGATAAGCTTTTAAGGTTGATTCCACTATAATTTCTTAACTGAATTTTGAGGTTAGATGAATTAATGTATTTGTTCTTTTGATTATTGTTGTGGTTTTTATTTATCTATGTCCTTTGCTTCTTAATTGAATAGAAAATAATGATTTTAAATCTACATTCATGCTAATCATGAGTTAAATTGTTTTTAAATTCAATTGAGACTTTACTTTGATTTTATTTAGAAACTTTCATATGCTTCAATAAGTTTTTACCAATAATTGAGACTTTACTTTGATTAAAGGTAATCACTTTAACTAAAATTAGTCCAGACTTTACTTTTATTAATTTATTGTGGATAATCTAAAAATTCCCACTTTTAATTGAGACTGTACTTTGATTAAATGCGAGAGTGCCAACAAATGAATTGAGACTTTACATTGATTGATTTATAAATCAACAAAAATAATTAATTTAACAATAATATTTAGATAACCGATGAAGAATCCTATTTTGAAAAAGTAGTGGAATTGACCTATTTACTATTACTGTGTTTACAATATTTTATTTGCATGACATTCATTTCTTTTGCATATCAAAACCCCATATTTTCATAGTTACTAGTTGTAATTGCATTAGGATAGATTTCTTATAAGAGTCAAATATTAAAAGTCAATTCCGTACTCGTTGGGATACGACTCAGGGTTAGCTTAACCTTATCTAGTTGGTTCACTACTAACTTGACAACACTGAAGTTGCTAGAGTTAAGTAATGTTAATTTGATCGCTTAACAACAACGATATCAATTAGTTACGATAAACTTTCCTAGTGAACGAGTTGGTTTAGTTGTGGGAACAAGTAACATTTATAAGAATATACATAGACTTTTTTTTTTCTTTTCTTTGTAATGGAATAAATATAAATTACTTTTGTAGTGACTAGTCAGGATGAATGAACTTTACATGGTCAATAATAGTAATTCAAGATCATCTTTACTTGAATAACAATGTACTCATTTAAATCCACAAGACAATGCCTCCACTACAAATTAATTTAACGAATGATAAAATAATATATATATATATATATATATATATATATATATATATATATAATATGGCAAAATTTTGATATATATAGTTTTATACGGTATATATAATTTTTATATTACAAATATACATATATAATAAATTAAGCATCATAAATAATTATATAAAAAAGTTAGTAAGATTAGGATACTCCATTTGAAAAATAGTATGAATTAAGTAAGAGTAGGATTAAGATAGGGTTGGGAACACCTACTTAGTAATAAAAACATGTAATATATATATATATATATATATATATATATATATATATATATATATATATATATATATATATATATATATATAAAGTTGTAGATATCTCTTCTTTCTTACCTCAGTTACTATTGTGAAGAACATGCCTAAAAAATTTTAACTACTCTGTGAATCATTTCATTAATGTTTTTCTCTCTTTTTTTTGGTTAAATTTGTTTTCGATCCCTCAACTTGCAGTGAAAATTGGAATTAGTCTCTCTTCAAAACTCGCCCAACTTAGTGCCCTAACTTTATAACTACGTCAATTTAGTCTTTTATCTAAATATTGTTAAGTTTATTTGATGTTTCAAATGCCTTTCATGATAGTTTCTTAGTTAACATTGAAGAAAAAAATGTGTCAAACGGTGTAAACAACTCAAATGTTATCATTAAATGCGTTTGAAACGTTAAATAAAGTTAACAAAGATTTGGTTGAAAGGACTAAATCCACGTAGTTCTAAAGTTGACGAACTAAATTAGGCAAAAGTTCCGAAGAGGGACTAATTCCAATTTTCACGTTGAGAGATCAAAAACATATTTAACCTCTTTTTTTTTCACTATTATCCTTTCTTATATTTATTCAACCTAAACTCATTCTTATCTATTTATTTCAGAGATTTATTTATATAATTGAAAGTTTATCTAATCATGTTAGAAAGTTTACGCTTCTTTTTTTCTTTATTATTCATACGTTTGTATATACAAATGTATTTATATATTTATATATTTCTATATATTTCTATATATATATATATATATATATATATAACCTTTAAGTATAATATTATTATTTAATTAGTTTTTCTTATATATTTATAGTATTTACGTGTTCATAATTTATTATAATAAATATATTATTAGTTCTAATAATATATATATATATATATATATATATATATATATATATATATTATAATATATTAT
>Ga0209589_1005086_pt1 | contig 22487 bp, 15 predicted proteins | sample CowpeawhiteBW_FD_187525 | JGI IMG/M metagenome (GOLD analysis project Ga0209589, IMG submission 187525) | Root nodule microbial communities of legume samples collected from California USA - Cow pea white BW (SPAdes) (version 2) | ecosystem: Host-associated > Plants > Roots > Nodule | place: USA...
TATATATATATATATATCTTTATACTGTTAGCTCACCCTATCTGCTTGTGTTTAGCGATGATCGTGTAATTCATTACACGGGAGCAGATGATATTGCAGGTGGTTCTGGTGAGGTTTTTGATACGGTAATTTATTTTATATTAAAAATATAAGATAATATTATAATTTGTTTTAAATTATACCACAATAAAAAACTTATTAATAAATAGTCTCAATTAAATATGCTAAATATATTAAACTCAATATATAAATTAAAATCGATAAACTATACTTTTAAATAGTTTAATAAGTAAAATTTGTAAATCATTATTTATTGTCTGTTGTCTAGAAATAGTGTGAATTTGAAATCTATTTTTATGTTGGCTGGTTAATATTAAGAAAGAAGTGCTAAAATAGTCAAATAAAAACTTTTTAATCAATTATTAATGAAAACCTGATTAATAAATTAAAGATAATATTTAAATCTATTTTTACGTGGGCTTTTAATATTGAGGTTGTTAATGTTAGAGATAGTAATGTTAAAAAAATAAAATAAAAATCCTTTAATAAATTAAAGTTTGGCTTAACGGTAATATTAATAAAATACTTAATATTTATAAAATAAAGAGAAAATGATATAGAAAGAATAAAATACGTAATATGTATAAAATAAAGTGCAAGTTATATACGAAACAATTATATGAATATTAGCGAACTTTCATTGATGAAGCATCAATACAAAGCCGAAGCGAATTTCAAACGAACTTAGATGTATCCGTGTCAGATACGTTCTGGACATAATACACATACTTCGTCTCCGTGTCTGTGCATCAGAGGTTAACAAATTGATAAGTAATCCTCTTGTCTTGTGAAAAAAAACAAAATGCACATGAAGTAATTGACTCTATTGCTTCGTCATTAATTAAGTTAGTTACATAATTAAGTTAGCTACAGTAATAGATGCTTCAATGTATCATCCAATATAAGGCACTTGGTTCCTCCATTATATTATTTTCAAAACTTTTCTCTAAAAAAAATCGTATGTAATCATAACCTTATCAATTGAGTAGCATCATCTTATCCATCAATAGATATATTAGTGTAAGCATTTTCAAATTCTTCATCAGCAGGTTCGACAACATCTTTAATAAAATTAATATCTCCATCGGTAGACATTTTAGTATGATGTGATTCTATTATTGGTTGATTTGCACTTTGAATCTTGAACTCGTTCACATCAGCTATCGTTTGTCCCAATTGATTTTACATACTTTGCATTACAACATCCATTATTTGATTCTTTATTTCTTAATGCTCAGTCATAATTTTCATGAGCTTTTCTAAAGTAGCCTCCCTAATTGTATCATTCATCAGCTGACTAAAATCATCAAACATTTGTTCCACACTAATAGCCAGCATTATAAGTGCATCCTCTATGCGATGATGAAGTGTTCTAAATTCTATAGTTTTAGCGAATCTCAAATGCAATTGAAGAGTGATATGAACAATTAGAAACAAATATACAATATTGTTGTTACTTGTGTCCTCCATCATGTCACAATGTATTTTCTCATTCTCATACCATTATTGTTCAATATTTTTCCATCGTTGGTCAGCTCACAACCTTTTAGCTATAACCTCTAGTTTCTTTCTCATTCCATCCATTAATTTCACAACTTTCCTATAGAATTGTCCATTGGTTGCAAAAACCATTTTGTGGTGCATGTTGTTGTTGTTGAAAACCATATAGAACATATGATGGTTGAGGTGGATACTCAAAATAAGGTTGTTGCTCATGGTATGGTGGCTGCTTATATTCCAAAAAAGATGATCTAGAATATAGATCATTAGTTGATGTATACTTAACCTACTTATGTCAAGTGCGGTAGTAGGTGTGACAATTTGTTTTAATAATGATATGAATCATGTGATTGTTGTGGGTAGAAATCATAGTTTGTTTGAAAATAACATTGTTGACTATTTTCATATGAAAAACGAATTTTCATTTTTTAAAGAGGTTTTCTAAGAAGAAATAAGGTGAAATGTTATTGAGTAGACTTCCAGAAAAGAGAGATGTGTTTTAATAGACAACTTAAGTAGCTTATGTTTCCTTAGTCAAAGTGTTTCACAAATTTCTTAATAAAATTCCTCAAACAAAATTTATGATTAAAATTAATAAATTTACAAAATTAAAATTACAAAATAAAATAAAAAAAATGTTAGGAGAAATAGATAAAAAATGTTAGTTTAAAAAAATAAAAATAAAATAACAAAAGTAAAATAAGAACTAAAATGATAAAAAAATTTAACTATGTTCCTCATTGATTTTCAAAAGATAATTATTGAATTGCTTTTAGTGAGATTATGGTTTAAATGTGTGGTTTTTAGGTGCTCTCAAGTGAGGTTGGGTCAACTTTCAAGGAAGGGTGGTTGAGGAAACCTAAAAAGGGTGCCCTAGCCTTTAGTGACCTAATTGAGTTGTATGACACAAAATTGGTAGCATAGCTTTACTCAAATCAAAGGTAGTTTTTGCATGGGGGAGACACCTTTATTTATAAGCTTGGGTAACCCTAAAGGTGTATCCAAATTGTAGAAAACAAAACCCTAACACTCTAACTTGGAGACCAAGGCAAAAATTCTCTCCATTAGGAGAATGACACATGACCACTACTAAGGTGAAATCCTCTCCATTGGGAGTTACACATGGCCACTAATCCTCTCCATTAAGAGCATCCCACATAGCCACTACTCTCCCAAGGATGAAAGAACAATAAGCCCTCAACCGTGGAGATCAAGCCTTCTCTTTTAGGCAAATTTTGACTTGGTAGTTAACCATAAAATGCACCCCATCTCTAGGTCATCTCCAAGCTAAAAAACCCTACACTATTTGACCCAAATATAAGGCCCAAATGAAAAGCTTGACTACTTGGCCCATTATACGAGGCCCAAAACCCATTGTATCATTGCACTCTAAAATGGCCCTAAGAATATGAGCTTGAGCCCACCTTCCCTAAATGAATCCAACTCTTTATTTATCTTTTTCATCAAGTAAAAGCTAATTAACCAAAGTATATTGTTGATTAATTTTTACTAAAGTTTCCACCTTTTATCAAAGTACATTCTCAATTATTAGCAAAAATTCATTCGCTCACATGAAAGTTTATAACTTTAATCAAAGTGAATTCTCAATTAAAATTAAAAACCCTTTAACTCATACGATCAATATGCATGTAGATTCAACATTGTGCTAAATTGCTACAATGTAAAAATAATCATGTTTACTTAATTAAGAGACAAAACACATGAAAAAATAAATCACAACAAGAATTAAAAGAATAAACAAATTTATTTCATCTAACCTCAGAATCCAGTTAAGAAATTACAGCAGAATCAAACCTTCAGTTTTCTGTTGAGGTCTATCCTGTAGTGGTACTCCAATTGGATCAGTGATCGATTTCTAGGTTTCGCCGTAAACCTAGTTGGTTACTTCCAATTACGTAAATCAATAGTTCAAACCACACTCAAAGGTAGGGTATTTTCCATTTTGGTAGGAACTTCTGTACCAGAAACAATGGTATCTCCATGGCTGGTAAACAAAATATCAAGACAGAAGACTAAGTTCAAATGGGAACAACCTGTCAAAACTAATGCAACAAATAACGAACTTCATCATATAAACAAAGTGTCATTTCCATAAACAATTAAAGAAATTTTACTCAGATATAATTATGAGTACCTTAAGCCATGTTGCAAGTTTACGCCTTCCTTATGTGATATCATGTTTGACACCTCAGCAAAGACAATCTAAAATCATTTAAAAACTATAAGAAAGAAAATCTACATACATTGATACTATCAAATACTATACCTTTAACTCTAGATTTTTTCTTAGCTAATTGTGCTATTTTAGATAGGTTTAAGGTGTTAATTAAGAGTTATTAGCTTAGAACTACTTTAGTTAGGTTTTTAGGCAAGTTTTACAAAAGTAGGTATTTTAGCACATTTTTAGTGTAAACCTTAGGAATAATATTAGGATGGTCTAGTCTAACATATATGATACATTCATAAATAGGTTAATAGCATCTTAGTTTAGTCTTAGTTTAGATACATATACTTAGGATTAAAGTTTGTGGTCTAGTTTTGGAGTTATTAAGAAAAGTTTAGTGTGATTAACATCTATTTTGAGATTTAGTGTAATGTATAAAAGAAGATCAATGATCGTATTCAAGTGTTCAGAGAAAGCCATGGGAGAATCTGAATGAACAAAAAAATGCACGAAAAGCTGCATAGTTGACTTTTTGCTTGAAGAGTTGACCATAGTTGACTCTGAGTTGACATTTTGATTTTCATATCCAATTGACATGACACTTGAGGAGAAAGCTTTAGAGATATAAATCACATTTGTGCTAACCTCGGAAGGGCTGAACAATGATAAAAAGTATTATGGAAATTCTAATTATAGTTTTTACTTATATAGTTCACTAATGTAGTTTTTATTTCTAGCATAATTTTGTGAGTGCTAACTTGTTTTTCAGATTCTGAATTTAGGGAAGCTAGCTTGGCAATGTTTCAAAGTCTTCCAAATGCCAAAAGGAGCTGCTGCCAAGATAAAGTGTTGTGATTAACCAAAGTTCTCCTTGAAAGTTATACGTGAATGATTGGAATTATAGGCAATTGATGAGTTGTCTCACACCTGGATGTGTTACCTGTTGTAGAATGTAAAGGAGTTCCAATGGACACAAGCATTCACGGATGTTAACTTGCTCCAAGGGTTGGCTGTAGTTGAGCAATGTGCTACCTAAGTAGCTCGCCAAGATTAGTTAGTTAATTAGTGTAGGATAGAGATTTTGACAATTAATGGAACCTTTGATAGCCAATTATAGGTGCTGGAAACTGATTCATATTGGCGCCATTCACTAATTTTTAGAACCACCGTACCAGATGAACCACACTATCACCATCACATACACACAAGTCATACACACTGTATTTTGTCACGATTCACACCGCCGTAGTACCATTTTTTGCTGTCATTTTTGTCCTTTGTATTCACTCTTCTTGCACACTTTGGGGAGCATCCTTGGAACAATGATTGCATAGTAGGCATTGAACTAAGGATCTCTTTTGTTTTCCATCATCTTTGTGAGTATTTCTTTCATTCATTCTGATTGTGATTCATTATGGCTGTGTTTAATGAATAGTTGTTGATTTTAGTTTTGATAGCATGTGTTCTTCCACTTCTGAGTTTTGTTTTCTGTAGATTGATTCATGAGTGACTTTTAATTGGTTAAATTGTGAGATTCACTATATTCTCGAATTCAGTTAGTGAAAAGATGAATTCAAGTAAATGCACAATCATCTTAATCTATCTCAAATGTCTTTGAGAAGAATCTCATGTGTAACCAATTGAACTTGGCTTATGATTCTTATATCTGCAGAACCATTCACACACACACACACACACAAAATTTCATGGAATTTTACTTTCGAATTCAATGTTCTCGCTTTTTTTATGCTTGTTTATCATTCATGATTCCACTATGATGCTATACGTAGTGTTTTTAATCCATTTCCACATTCAATTTGTGATTCATTGCATCTAATGTCGCATTTGCGCATTTGTTAGTTAATTTCGTTAAACTAGGTTCATGATTTGGGATTTTTCATTTTACTTAACTATTTCACGTGATTCCAATTTCTGGATTCTATTGAAACCATTTTGAAGCATTCTACCTCATCACATCGCCATTTCATTCATTTTATAGTGATTCACGATCAAGTCCTGCACATTTCACATATGAATATTCATGAGAAATTTTTAGATTTCGATTTTCTACATATGATGTTGTAATTATATGTAGAAAATCTAGATATGACTCTTGAAATTACTGATTCAGTACGTCGAAACATAAATCACCAGTAGCTAGCATCCATACTTAGGATAAGAGTGATACCATCTCATAATATTCTCCAACCTCACAAACCCACAAATGTAATGGAGCACAAAACATATGGCACTAAAGATGACAATTTACGATTTGAAATTGCAACCCTAATTACAATTTGGGTTGAATTTTTTTTCCTTAAAAAGAGAAAGTGTAACACATAGAAAAACCCTAAAATCCAAATACAGAGACTATTTTACCAAAATAGATAAACTTGAAGTGGTAATTGATTTATAGTATCTCTAATAGCAAATTTATCTTGTACAACATGCATGCAATCAGTATTCAACTTCTCAAACTACGACACCTTAAACAAAATGATAAAGGGCATTTGGTTTGCACAAGTCTCCTTTCAATGAAAACATCGATGAAGGAAAAACTAAAAATCAGCTAGTATAGAAAAGGATTAGGTTTCAACAATCATGAAAATATAAAGAATTATGAGAAAATAAAATGCTACAAGAAAGGAGAATAGAGGAATTTTCGTAACAGTGAAAGTGAGGCAAAATGCAAGAAAGCAATAATCATTGACGCTAACTAGAGAAAGTCGATGAGGGAATGCAAGGCAAGGACAATTAGTTCCTTTTTGAACATCCTTGTTCTTGGAGAGAACCACGTACTTCCTAAGTGGGTCATTGTCAATGACTCTTCCCATGGAGGAAAATTAAAAATCATCTAACATAGAAAAGGATTAGGTTTCCACAATCATGAAAAAATAAAGAATTATGAGAATTCAGAGAAAGAGTAAAAAGTGTGGGAGGGAAAACAAAATGCTACAAGAAAGGAGAATAGAGGAATTTTCACAATGATGAAAGTGAGGCAGAATGCAAGAAAGCAATAGTCATTGGAGCTAATAAGAGAAAGTTGGTGAGGGAATGTGTTACAAAGTTGGCAAGAATACCAAATTGCACAAGTAATATAGTGGACAAATCCAGATATCGTATCCCATAGGGACTAATGTGGTCTAAATTAATTGGTTAGTTACTGATAAAGGGTGAGAATAACAAAACATTTGTGGGTTAAAAGAAAAATAAATGTAGAATATAAAATATAAAAGGAATTAACACAATAGAAACAAATAACTTGGGTTTCATGCTTCACCAAGATTGGATTTCATGATTACATTCAAAGTAAAAACAACAGACAATATACAAATATCAACTAAATAATAGATTGATATTGAAATCAAATGCCTCAATCCTTCAAAACGCCCTTCTTTCTTTAAATGTAGAGATATCAAGTTTCTTTCTCAACAAGTGTGTCTTCTTCCCTCTCTCCCTCAAAGGGGCTTTTCCCTAAATGGGTGTTTATTTTCCAAGAGGGTTATTTTTCACCTTTGCCAAGACCCTTATTTATAGATTTTTCAAATTGGATTGGGCCTACAACTTTGTACTTGATCTTTTAATATCTTGTATATCTTGGAATATATTGGATATATATATATATATATATATATATATATATATATATATATATATATATATATATATATATATATATATATTTGAGACATTCTTCAAATATTCTGACTTGTAAATTGAGTAACCAACTTTGTGAATATCTGATGTTGTTGATAATCTTTGACTATTCAATATTCCACTTATTCTATTGATAATCTTCCTAAATATTTGAGATTTTCACTTATTTGAAAAATATAATCCACACATTTATCTTTTCCACTTTTATTGAATAAAATCTGAAATATCAAATAAAATCTAAAAAATAAAATAACAATATAAAATAAAAAAAATAAAAAAAATGATAATTCCAATTATCATGACACAAGGTAAGGACAACCATGTGTAATAACATGAAATATAAACATGTGTTTTTTTATTAAAACTAGTTAAGTTTTGAATGTTTTTTGTTTTGAGTTTTTGTTTGAAAATTTTTAAAGTTGACACTTGTCCATTTCTTCCTTTTGTGTTCCTTTTATTTGTATATTTTATAAATTGGGATATTTGATTAGTGGAATATCTTAAGCACGTTGTTTAAGAGACTAGATATATCCCTTGCGTTGAGGATGAACCAGTATAAATTTTATGTTTGTTTTATATTCCTTATACTTCTATTTTATTATCATAAATTTGTGAAAATGATTTAAATTTTTCACTAGCTCTGTTCATACCCCCTCCCCCTTCTAGATCCATCTTACACCATTAAAAAGTGGGTCTCGAGTTGAGTTTCAAGTCACCCATACTAAAGTTATAATCCAATCCATCTAAGAGTGAGTTTGTTTGGATGAGATCGAGTTTAACCTAATCCTAAATGAAATCTATTTTAATAAAATTAGGTTAGGTTATGTGATTGCGTAACCCAACCTACTGAACACCTTATTCACTTGGGTGTAAAAGTACTTTTATAGACACATCACCTCTTCAAAACCAAGATCTATCCAAATGAAGGGAAGACCATGCACATTATAAGAACATATTAATAAAAGAGATCACATAGTCTTACAAACATCCACTCTAGGGATGTCAACGGGGCGGGTAGGGTACGAGTAGTAGTTCCCTCGTACCCTACCTGCTAAATAAATATCTGCTCCGTACCCGTACCCATAACTGTCGAGTATCCGTTATGCAGGTACCCACATAATTTTTTAATATTCATGAATATCCATGGGTACCACGGATATTTACAAAAAAATAAAAATAAATATTTAACAACATATTTTAATCGTAAATTCAAATAAAATACAATACATATCATTCATAAATTTTAAACAAAGTCCAAATAATCCATTTAAATAGTGTTCAATGAAAGTTTACAAAGAAATGATTTTATTTTTTAAAAATAATTGATAAAAAAATAACTTATTCAAAATCAATATGTTAATATTTTAATCATGTTTTTTGTTTACTTTAAATTAGGGTATAGCGGATATAGGTATCCTGGGTACGTATACTATGATATCTGTATCCAGTGGCAGATCTTCAGCCAATATTTTGGGGGTGTCAAAATTTTGGTTGAATTACTCTTTTAGTCTATTTTTTCGTCCAAAAATGTAATATTGGTTCTCTAGGTTTTTTAGTCTCAAATTGGTCCTGATCTTTTAAAAATTAATGCAATTTGATTCTTTATGTTAAATTTCTTGAAGTGAAGCAAGGATTTTTCATCAAAATTGACACTAGGATTATGTCAATTACATTAACAAAGAAAATCATTATTCACAACTACAATTTTTATGGAAAAACATTGATCCAATCCAAGAAATTTAACAAAAAAAAAAATCAAATTGCTTCATTCTTTCAAAAATTGGAACCAAACTGAAACTAAAAAAAAAATTAGAAAACTAACTTTATATTTTTGAATTAAAATAAAAACCAAAAGAGTAATCCTAAATTTTTTATATAAACTAGTAAAAACATTGTATTTATTTTTGTATGATATTAAAAAATAATAAAATTATAATTATTGTTATAATTATAATTATAATTATAAAATTAAATAAATAATTTTTATAATTTTATTATAATTAATTTTCATTTAAAGTGATTAAATTTTTAAAAATAATTAAAAAAATAGTTAAATTAAATAAATGATCACTTAAAAAATAATATTTAGAAATTAATTATTTTTATTTAAAAAATATTTAAAAGGTCAAATTGAAAAATAAATGTGGACAATAAAAACAACTTTTTCTTATGTATTGATATATAATTTTTTTTAAAATATTAAATATATAAAATATATTAAAATATTAATTTTTAAAAAAATATATTTAAAATTATATAATAAATAATATAAATATAAAAAAATTGGGGGGCCATGGCCCCCTATATCACAACGTAAATCCGCTGTTGTCTGTATCCGTCCCATTAACATGTGGCTATTAAAAATATTCGTACCCGTTACTTGCGAGTATCCATTTACAATATTCATTTTTTGTTGCGAATTTTATCCGTAGATACCTGCGGATACAAATTTTTTTGACATCCCTAATCTTTTCTTTATGACAGCATGTACGTTGTACATCATATAAACGAAAAATGTTAAATTTTATCTATAATAATAATTTATTATTTTAAGATGATAAGCATAATTTTCGTATCGTTTTTTTTCTCCAACGTTATTCATTTTGTAAATTTATTGAAAACAAATTAAAACGCAACTATTTTGTTTTTAATTTTCAAAATGTAGAACAAAGTATAGTGTTAATCTCTTTTAACAAAATATAACTTAAAGAATATTTTTCTCCAAACTCTCGTGACACATAAAATACAAGCTTATTTTATCAAGATTTCAAACATTATATTTTTAAAATAAAATAAATAAAAGTATTACTTAAATCAGTCAGACTTATTTTTTCCAAAAGTAAAATAAGATAAATTAGGATTTGTATAGTTTAAAGAGCGGGCCCAAATTGTGAGGACCATGATAGGGGAGAGCATGAATGTGGTCACAATAATTAGGACTACACCCCTACCTTACCTATGCTCTTTCCTTGGTTGGCTATACTTTACACTGTGGTGCACCGTTCACAAATAAACATTTGTTTAGGACAATAAATAACAAACGTTCTTATACATGTCAGCACATTTTTGTTATTATTAATTAATTATAAATTATAAGATTGTGAAATAAAAAAAAATCAAATAAGAAGTGTAATCACACAATTATATGAATATTAATAATTTCCTTTTGGAAAACACATTGGAAAACTTTTCAATCATTTTTCATGTTTCATTTATTAGAATTAATTGTGGAATAATTCTATGTGATTCATTTGAAATATTATAATAAATTTAAATGTGATTTAATAAAATATAAAAACATGTTAATTATTACGAGAAGTTATAATAAAATAAAATAAAGATAAAATAAAGTCAGTGTAATTTGATAGACGTTGGTTTATAGAAGGAGATTAGAGTTTTGGGTGTAACTATAAGGTTCTTTTGCAATAAGTCTTGACTAAAGTGTGAGAGGGGAAGAAAAGACAAAGATATAGATTAAGTAAAGCATGTTGAATAACATATAGTGAAGAAAGCATTATCATTACATCTCTCATGGATCAAGCGTTGTCCTTAGATCTCTCATGGATCAAGGATAGTATCCTATTATGACTTATATGTTAATGTGTGATGTGTGAGAATCATGAATCTTAAGATCTAAAATAGTTTTCTAGAATGAATTATGATCGTATGTGTTCTTATAGGACCAAAGTGTACTCCTTGGGTTCATCTAGTTGTCCTGGTACTCGAATTCTGATGGATCCTTCCTCGCTCCAGTGGTTGTCTCGAACCGACGCAGGGGTACCTGCAAAAGATACTCCGATGTCTAAGTCAGCGCTAGTTCTGCCAGGGATTCCGAGAATATTTAATGCATAATCAATGCATAGAATAATGTGCTATTTATACCCTTTTTTACCTGTGAGTCCTACCTGACATGGGGTTCTGGGCCCAAATCCCCTTTTTAGTTGCCTCTAGGTCTAGTGCTAATAAGTAAATTACCAAGAGGTCCTTTGGAAGTTACTGGTAATCGCAAGTAGGGTTGTGGTGAGTGTTCGGTATTCGGTATGCAGCCATGTGGATCTGAGTGGCTGGGTCTTTCTTGTCCGCCTAACCCTTTAAGTGGTTGTGACTGGATGTGGGCTGCTTTACTGGGGTTCTGAGGAGTAAGCAGCCTAAGAGAGACGCTGGAGGTCGCGTTCTTCATAAGGGAGCTTAGTACCGGCACGTGGTTCAGAGGGTTATTACTGGTCGCAAGCCGTATGGGGGAGCTTCTATCTTGGAGTGGGCGGCTCTGAGGAGTGCTGAGGACTGCATGCCGTATAGGGTAACCTTTATTCTGGAGTGGCGGCTTTGAGGAGTGCTAAGGGTTGCATGCCATATAGGGTAACCTTCATTCTAGAGAGGGCCGCATACTCGTGTGGTGTGGTTGGGACATCAAGCCCCAGTCTTGAGGAGCATAGTGGCGTATAGACTAATTATGAGTGTTTGGCCCCTAAGTTTGCTGCTTGATTATGTGTTTTGCAATTTTTATTGGCAGTGTTTTCTGTGGACATACCAGCCCCCCAGTCTTGAGGAGCAAAGTGACGTATAGACTAATTGTTCTGCCTTGCTGCTGACTCGTTGTTCTATGGATGGTATCGTTGAGATATTGAGGGCCAGTATGAATGTTTGGTGCTAACGTGTTGGTTTCTATGTCTTTGTGCCGACATGTTTTGCTTTGGCACATTTTGGCCGATATGTTTATGGACTTTGGACAGCTGATGCGGTGTTAGGTGCATTGAATTGATGTGATCGTTGGTGATACTGTTTCGTCAGAGCACGCTTTCAAAAGCGTCTTGGGTGGTTGGGCCTTGGGCTTTACAACTGTTCGGTGGAGTTGAAGGGTCTTAAACACGGGTCTTTAAATATGATGTTCTTGATTTGTACTTAATTACATTTTCTCTTGTGGAGCCTCTGGAGTTCTAAAAATTTTATGTGGTTTTCTTGCTTCACGGTCTACTATTTTTGGGGGTCTTAGACTAGAATTTTTTAACAGTTCTTCCGAGTCTTTGCATATCGAAGTAGAGAGCGAGGTGCGTGAGGATCCGACTAGTGAACACGCAGAATCGCTCTGGTCGAAGAGGGACGGGTACGAGTCAGCGGCTGAGGGAGTTAGATCTTGTTTCTTGAAGTATCAGTGGTTTAGGCTCGTTAAATCTTGGTTGAATAGTGTTTATTTGTTCAAGAGGGCGGTTGATACTAATGCAGTTTCCATTGAACGGGTAAGCGGGGTTGAAACGGTGTGTCACGATCGGGAGGGGTTGGAGGAAGAATTCTATTATGTGTATGTGTGTATGTTTATGAAGTTGCATGTGTGACTACCTTGTTGGCCCGGTTGTGGACACATATCGACCTGCGACTGCAAAAAGGCCGGCTCTTTTTAAAATGAAAGGTGTTGGGAAGGATAGGAAGAGGTTGGATGCTCTTGCGAAAACCGGTGGCGTAGGGTCAAGCGACTCGAGTAACCCGAATCTAGGTGGGTTTGAGAAGAGTAAGATTCACATGAGGAAGGGGGTGGAGATCAAGCTGAATGATGCCGAGGTGGGCGTTGTAGAAGCAACTAATCCTGGGCTGGTGATGAGGGCATTGAATGAGTACTTGGCTCGGGGAGTCGTGTTGGGTTGAAGGGTGACAACTATGTTGCAGGAGGAGCTGGTTGCTGGAGACAAAAAGAAATTGGCTGAGGAGATCATTGCGTTGAAGGGTTTAAGGGATAGTGATAAGCAGTCTTGGGTTGAGGAAAAGAAAAAGTTGGAAGTAGAGGTGAAGAAATTGAAGCTAAGTGTTGTAGGTGTGGAAAAGAAGTTGAAGGCTAAGCAGGTGGAAGTAGATGAGGTTCGTGTTGGGAAGGAGGCGGCACGGAGGAAGCAACGAGTAAGATATACGGGCTTCAGTAGGCCATTTACTTCGAGCATGTGAATGGTTTTTCAGAAGGCGCTAAGGCAAGCCGACTTCTTGTATAAGGAGGTATCTGTGATGGATTGCCAATTTAACATCAACCTTGATGTGTATGATAATCACATGCTAGACATTTATGAGATTGGGCGATTGAAAGCTGCATTGGAGGCAGATGCTTTGGGTGATGAGGCGACTCTTGCTACAACTCCCCCTGAAAATGCGGAGGCAAGTGTTCATGAAGAAGATGGTGAAGAGGAGGATGTAGAGGAACTCGAGGAGGCGATGGGGGAAGTGGGTGACATGGATGATAACGTCGATTAGTTTGTTTGGTATTTGGGGTGAGGACGCCGAACTTTTCTTTTTGCTTTTAATTTGGATGAGTACATCTTCTATTTTGATTTTTGATATTGTAATTGGGCCGAGAGTGCCATTATGTTTTTTGTTGGTGTTGTGCGCATTTTGTGTGCTTGGGCTATGTAAATGTGGACTTTAAAAATTTGGAATGCAATGTAGTTGTCCCTTGTTGATGTATGCAACTTTTTCCTCTTTATTTTATTCTCTCTCAACGCTTTGCATGTCTTTATTTCCTTATAACTGTTTATTTTGGAGTTGGGTGTGGCGGGTGTGAGTTGATTTATTAGTTGAGATTATTTTCGCTGCGTTGTTTGTCATTGGCTTCCTTAAAGTTGTCGGTTTTGTTATCGGGACTTGAGACTTAAATACTTCTTGAACCCAGTTCTTTGCGTGTGATTGGGTGAATTGGTTTCACGAATTTGGTGCTCGACCAACAACACTTAGGATAGTGGTCGGGAGTTAAGAAATTAGTGCCCGACCATCAGCACTTAGGATAGTGGCTGGGAGTTAAGACATTAGTGCTCGTTCAACGACACTTAAGTTAGTGGCCAGGATTAAGGTAATTTTGATATTCGACCAGCGACACTTAGATTAGTGGCCGGGACTGACGTAGCTTTTGTGATCGACCAACGACACTTAGAGTAGTGGCTGGGATTAGCGTGAATTGGTATGTTCGACTAGCTCGCTAGATAATCGCTCAAGTCGGTATGCACCTTTGCCGACTTCTGGTAGGATGCAGAATGAACCTTCCCAGTTAGAAGAGAACTAGCCTTCGTGTTGGCGTGCTTTGCTTGCTAGTCGCCATACAAGGTCCCCTTTGTGGAGTGATCGTGATTTTAACTTTGAGTTGTACTTCCTAGCTGACCTAAGTTTAGTGGCCATGTCCCTGATCCTAGCTTTCTCCCTCTTCTCAAGCAGTAGATCCAATTGGGTGTTCATGCACGCTTCATTAGACTCTTGGTCATAGTGTTCTTGTCGTATTGATGGTTCCCCAATCTCGACGAGTATCATTGCGTCAGGGCCATAGACGAGACTGAAAGGCACCTCGCGGGTTGACGACTGAGGTGTGCATCTATACGCCCAGAGGACTTCGAGCAACTCTTCTGGCGACTTTTCTTTTGCCCCATCTAATATTTTCTTGAGCTGCCCGAGGATGACTTTGTTGACGGCTTCCGCTTGACCATTGGTTTGCGGGTGTTCAACAAAGCTAGTGATGTGCTTGATCTTGAAGTTGCGGTAGAATTCTGCCAACCCATGATCAATAAATTGTCTGCCATTGTCGGTGATGATTGTGTGGGGTATGCCATAGCGGCAAATGATGTTTTTCAACACGAACCGCTGTACTTGCTCAGTTGTTATGGTGGCAAGTGGCTCGGCCTCAATCCATTTGGAAAAATAATCGACGCCTACAAGGAGGAATTTCACCTAGCCTTTCCCTGGTGTGAACGGTTTGATGATGTTCATTCCCCATTTGGAAAATGGCCATGGGGAGGATATGTGATGTAACTCTTCTTGATGCAAGTGCGTTTTTGGGCTTTGTTTCTGGCATGAGAGGCACTTTTTTCGTATGTGACACAATCTTCTTGGATGGTGGGCCAATAGTATCCTGCCCGCAGTATTCTTGTTGCCATGGCTTTGGGACCGGAGTGATAACCGCAAACCCCTTGATGTATTTCCTGCATAACGTAGTCGGCCTTCTCCATTGTGATGCACTTTAGAAGAGGGGTGCTGAATCCTCTTCTGAAGAGTTCGCCTCCCACCAAGGTGTAACGCGCTACGTTCTGCATCCAACCTTTTTTCCATTGTCAGGAGCGGTTCCTTGCTCTAGGTATCGAATGAATGGTTCCATCCAGGTCTCGTTTGTTGTAATCTGCATGCACTGAGATGTCTATTTGATGGATGGTGACGCGAGGGTCTGCTGTAGCAGAGATTTGTACTTACCTTTTGATAGAGGATTATCCTAAGATTCCATACAAGAAGAACTTGAAGATGAACCTTTACAATTTAAAGGACCTATGCCAAGGGCAAGGAGTAAGAGATTGAAAGATCAAAACTATTCAAGGCTCCTGATGCTACCATCAAACTGAAATTCAAAGAATATGAAGATCATGGCTTGAAGCACATTTGAAGGGTAATTTTTAGGAAAATTATTTTATGTTTTTAGACTTTGGGTTTCCTTTTAGAAATTAGTTATGTTCTATGTTTTTGGGCTTTGGGCTTTCTTTTATAAAATAGTTTATGTTTTTATGTTTAGGCTTGGGCCTTCTTATAGGGTTGTTAGGTTTTCTTAAACTTATGTGCCTATATATAGAGGTACCAAAAACAATGTATACTTTTAGTCATATATTGAATTTGATTTCATTAAAGAGAGGATTCTCTTTGTTCTTGGCTTAGGCCTCCGGTTCTTATCAAAGATTAACATCTTTGTGGCGAATCTTCACTTGACCAATCAATCTGCTAGATTGTTGCGTCCTCCATCTCTGTCTTATTTTGCGTTCTTCTCTGATTTATTTGTGTCGTGTCTTTTAAGGATTCAAATTCAGAAACAATCATACTCTTTATTGGATAGGATCATATCATCTGGTATCTAGAGCAAGGTTCTGGTTTGAATTTCCTCTTCTATGTTATTTTTCTGTCATATGAAAAAAAAAATTACAATTTTTCAATGTCTGTTTGTCCTGCGTTTTATTTTTAATTTTGTTCGTTTCATTTGTAAGGAGTACAACCCCTAAGGTTGTTCCAATTTGGTTGAATTTTTTTATTTTGCATATTTTTTTTGTCTTTTCTATTCTCTGTTTAAATTTGTATTTCTACATTTGATTCGTGGAAATTCTTTGTTTTTGTGTTTGGGATTTGCAAGTCCATTTACTTTGATTTGCATGAGTATGAGGGTTTGAAGGATCAATTGTTTAAGTTTGTTTTTGTGTTGAACTACAAAAATAAAAAATAAAAAAAAAATATTGTGGATCAAAGTCCAAAGGAAACAAATATCTGTTGAAAAACAAGAAGGATCAAAAAAAAAAAAATAGGGAGTTCAACACAACTTTTTGTTGCAATTTGATTTGTGGTTTATTGATATCTATTTGCAATTAGTCTTTCTCTTAGAGTCTCCGTGTTGTCTCATTTAAATCTCTTTGGTAGTCTTATTATTTTCTAATTTTAATTTTCTTGTTTTGTGTCTTTAAAATTCCTTGAAGTTTGTCTAGAGTTTTGAATTTTCTTTGTCCTCTAAAGTCAAGATTTAGATCTTGCAACATTTTTCACATTGTTTGTTCACTCTTTGCTTAAGTTACTAGAGTTCTTTGCCAAGCCCTAAAGGGAATTTGAGTGGTAAAAGGGAAGATAGTACATTCAAGAAAAAGCCTATAAATGTGATACATGAGTGGAAAATTGAGTAAAATACTTAGTGGAGTGGTGAGGTAAAAATAAATAAATTATTATACTAACATTTTCTTACAGGAACTAGTAATATTGAGTAATGCAACATGTTTCCACAAAGGCATCCTTCTGGAACTGGTTTAACATATGGTTTAAATTATTCTACTCCTACCCAGGATCATTTGGTTAGAGGACTTAAATGTCCCAAGAGAGTGACGCGTAAAGATACACCTATGAGGCCTTGGTAGAGGACGTCAATGCCTTGGAATCCAGAATTATAAAGCTAAATGGCAAGATTGCTAGTATTAAACGGAAGCACAATCCTGATTGAAAATCATTGTCAAAGACCAGTACACTAAGATGTTCCAAATGTGAAGGATATGGGCATGAAACTCATCAATGTCCTAATGGGGATGCAAGTCCCATGACTCATGAAGACCTCAAGAACTACATTTCATACTTGAGAGAGGAGGAAGAAAGGACAATACAAAAATTAGATGTATTGAAAAGAAGACAAGAGCGAAAGCTAAAAGGAGCCCATGAGAAGGAAACACTTATAGAAAATGAAGCAAAGGAAAAGAGAGAAAGAGATGAGAAAGAAAAGAGAGAAAAAGAAAAGAAAGAAAAGAGCGAGAGAGAAGAAAAAAGAAGGAGAGAGAAAAGAGAAAGAAGAGCGAGAAAAAGTAAAGAAAGAAGAGAGTAGAAAAAGAGAAAACAAAGAAAAAAGAGAAAAAGAGGAAGAAATAAGAGAGCATTATGAATTGTCAATGAAAAAAGGTACTAGCTTTCCTCTTATTGTTTTATTGCCTATGGACGAATTATTCATCAAAGTGCAATGGCATCAACAATGGAAAGAAGAAAGGATACCTAGGGAAAACTTGTTCATCAAGCAATAAGGAGATCAACAATGGAAAGATGAAATGATGATAAAAAAAGACACAAGCTTAGAAATATATGCTCATGAATTAGCTTGTTTACCCATTTCTAACAAACCTATGAGTGCTCAAAGTCATACCTATAAATGGGTTGTTTGTTTGAACAATATTCCTTTTCTTTTCTTTGAGCATTTTATCTTTAATTTAAAATTGTTTGATGATTTGTGCAAGTGGGTATTTGACCCTGGAGGAAGACCTCCAAAATCTTTGATAATAAGATATTGACCTCTTTCAGGATCCAAATTTTATTTTAATAGAATTATTATTTTATTTTATTTTAGATTTGTGTCTTTGATTTATGTTTGTGTTTATGCATAGGACCTTCTAGAATTCAGCTCGAATTCTCTCCAAACAGGAGAGAATGATAAGGAATCTTCAAGTGAGACGAATTTGAGGACAAATTCATTTTAAGAAGGAGGGTATGATAGATGACTATCTCCTAAACTTCAAGTGGTACAAATTTGAGGACAAATTCTCTTCAAGAAGGAGGGAATGATAGAGGACTATCTCAAGATTCCATACAAGAAGAACTTGAAGATGAACCTTTACAATTTAAAGAACCTATGACAAGGGCAAGAAGCAAGAGAGTGAAAGATCAAAACTATTCAAGGCTCCTGATGCTACCATCAATCTGAAATTCAAAGAATATGAAGATCATGGCTTGAAGCACATTTGAAGGATAATTTTTAGGAAAATTAGTTTATGTTTTTAGACTTTGGGTTTCCTCTTAGAAATTAGTTATGTTCTATGTTTTTGGGCTTTGGGCTTTCTTTTATAAATTAGTTTATGTTTTTATGTTTGGGCTTGGGCCTTCTTGTAGGATTCTTAGGTTTTCTTCAACTTATGTGCCTATATAGAGGTACCAAAAACAATGTAGACTTTTAGTCATATATTGAATTTGATTTCATTAAAGAGAGGATTCTCTTTGTTCTTGGCTTAGGCCTCTAGTTCTTATCAAAGATTAACATACTTGTGGTGAATCTTCACTTGACTAATCAATCTGCTAGATTGTAGCGTCCTCCATCTCTGTCTTATTTCGCGTTCTTCTCTGATTTATTCGTGTCGTGTCTTTTGAGGATTCAAATTCAGAAACGATCATACTCTTTCCTGGATAGGATCGTATCATCTGGTATCTAGATCAAGGTTCTCCGCAGGGCATATCATTGCATAAAAAATCCTCTCCATGTCCTTTAGCCATTGGTTCGCAACGTTAAGACTCGTCTTGCCCCCAAACTTCACCGGGTGATGCTTCAGGAAGTCCTATAGACTCCACTCCCTAACTGCAGGTCGTGGTTCAAGACCAAAAATAGGTACAACGATCCTGTTCTCCTCCAACTGGCGGAGGGCCTCCATATGTTGTCTGTGAGCATCCTTAACAACCACTCTTGCAGCCTTCATCTGCTGCATCACCAGTTGCTGCTGTTCAAGCGACGCTGCCTGTCGCTGCATTGATGCCTCGTGTTGCTGCATCATCGTTGTGCTCTGTTGGCTCATCTCTGCCACCATGGCTTCTATGGCTATGGCGATATCATGTACATCACCTTGAGAAGATTGGGAGTTCCTACGAGGAGGTGCCATGATTCACTGGCACACAAGAAACCATTCGTCAGATTGATAAAATAGGAAACTTAACTAAACACTAGAAAGAGACTACGAAAGCTAAGCGGACACCCTAGTCCACAGACCTAAGGAATGACTGCTCTGATACCATAAATGTAACACCCCATTTAAATAATAACTTTAATTTAAATGAAATGCCACACAGATAGAATATAAGAGACAAGTCCTGGAGTATAAACGCTACTCCTTACAATATCTAGAAAAATGCTAGAAGAAACCAAGGCACACCACGATGTCCGATACAAACAAAATCTAAGAACTTGACAATAGTTAATAGAGTACTAAAGGACAAAATAATACATGGGCCATAACCCTATGAGAAGGCCCAAAATAGTAGAATCCAGCCCAGGTTGGCTACACAGCAAAACCATCACCTCCCTATTGACCGCGTGTGTTCCTCACATATGCTCACATCAATAAATTGATGATCATCGTAAAAAGAGAAAACCACACATGCAAGATATACAATAAACAACAAAAGGGTAAGCTAGAGTAGAAAACAATTGATCATACTATTACAAGCAATTTCCACAGTCCAAGATGCATAAGCCAACACATCATGTTATGACTTGCAAACAATACACTAAGACTCAGACTCGACTCGTCCGGATACATATAACTTAGTCGGATTCAAGGGATGCTTGCACTTGTGGTGGATTTCCCTGCTCTACCAAGCTGCTCACCCCCAAGCTAAGTGTTGCAATGTCTCAACCCTCCACACAAGGTTAGCCTTTAATGAGTTTCAGGCCTCCTGCTACTCTCACCACAAGAGTCAGTTTGCTCTATGTGAGACTAACTAACCCCTTAGAGTGTAAGGATGCAACCTTACCTTGAACACTTCCTAAATTATATAGATGGGGCACCACCATGAACTCCCACTAACAGGGATCCTGGAATTACGTCCTAACAAACTGAGGCACCACCCTGAAATCTCACCTAGAGATTCAAGGAATTACGTCCTAACCACATACAAATCATGTTTCACCAACCAAATAGGTATTCTTCATGTAGACCAATCTCATGCCATACTTATTAACCAACCTTCATTCATATCCCATATCAAAATCATACCAACTCATCATATTCAATCCATGAACCAATCCCATACATTCACATTATGCATTTCATGCCCTTTACATATCAATTCATCCAAAAATATAGTAAGCATACAAGGACAACGAAGAAAAATAGAACCTGGTGCATTCTCGCCCAGCTCCTCGCTCAGGTAGAAGAGTTGCGCTCAAGTGAGAGGGTCTTTTGCTCAAACGAGGGCTTGAAAAGGGGAACAGTGGCGCTGTCACGCACTCTCGCTTAGGCGAGACCTCCTTGCCTGAGCGAGATGTGCTCTCGCTCAAAACTGGAGCTCATCGCCTAAGCGACAGCTCGCGCAGGCAAATTGGGTGAGTACTGCTAATCTCGCCTAGGCGAGACAGGCTCGCTTGGGCAAGAAAACCAAAACCCTCCACTGTTCGCGTATGCACATTTCAATCATTTAACCACACCAAACATACAGTCCATATTCATATCATCAAAACTTCACTCAGGCATACAAAATCATGAAAAGGCAACAAAACTCATCAAATATAACGTAAAATGGGAAACCCTGACTTCCTTTACCTGGAACGAGCTAGTACGAGACCTAGACACCAAACACGTACTACATCAGCTCTAGGAATAGGCTTAGAAGCTGGAAAAATAGCAGAACAAATATTAAGATGAGCTCACTACGAAACCCTAACTAGAAAACACGAAAAGATGCCAAGGGATAAGTGGTATGAGTTGGAGAGTAACTTATGCGGAGCAAGAATGAGCTTTAGCGAACTTGACAGAGGCTAGGAAATAAAACCCTAGCAGAGCTTTCTGTTGAGAAAGTGAGAGTGTTAGAAAACTATTTTTGCAACAGAAATGGGAGGGGTTTGGCTGCCTTAGGGGCCTTTTGACACCCTAGGGGCCAGCCCTTAGCCCAATCAAATTTAGGCAGCCCTTAAACATAAGGGCAAAAAAACATATTGGGCCTGACAAAATTTATTCTTGCAGTAGATCTTCTTCATCTGCATTCTTTGGCACTTGATCTTGCAACTTTGGGTTAGTTTCATCAAATACAACATGCATAGACTCTTCAACAATCATCAATCTCTTATTATAGACTTTATATGCATGACTTTGTGTAGCATAGCCTAGAAAAACACCTTCATCCGCTTTTGCATCAAATTTGCCAAGACTTTCTTTGCCATTATTTAAGATGAAGCACTTACATCCAAATTCTTTTAGGTGACTTAAAGTAGGCCTCCTCCCTTTGAAAAGCTCATAGGGGGTTTTCTTCAAAATTGGCCTAATTAACACTCTATTTAAAACATAGCAAGCAGTGTTGACTGCATCAGCCCAAAAATACTTACGTAGTGAGTTTTCATTGAACATAGTTTTAACTAGTTCCTCAAATGACCTGTTTTTCCTTTCGACAACACTAATTTTTGGTGGGGTTCTTGGTGCAGAAAAATTATGGTTAATGCCATGCTTTTCACAAAAGTGTTCAAACTTTTCATTTTAGAATTCCCTACCATGGTCACTTCGAATAGACACTATCTTGGAACTCTTTTCATTTTCAAGCATCTTGGCAAGTCTTTTAAAGGCATGAAAATTGTCATTTTTTGATGAAGGCGTGACCACCTCCTTAGAAGCTCCCTCAAGAAGGATCACTAGAAGCATGTCTAGAGGGGAGTCTTCTATTCCATCACCTTTATCTTTGTTTTGCATTATTGTAGTTTGAATTCCCTAAGTTGGTTTCTAGTTGACTTATTTTGGTTGACTTGTTGACTTTGATCCAAAGTTGACCTTTGACCAAGATTAGATTAACTTAAACCAACATGCTAATCCTTGTTTGTCTT
>Ga0209589_1005088_pt1 | contig 22485 bp, 7 predicted proteins | sample CowpeawhiteBW_FD_187525 | JGI IMG/M metagenome (GOLD analysis project Ga0209589, IMG submission 187525) | Root nodule microbial communities of legume samples collected from California USA - Cow pea white BW (SPAdes) (version 2) | ecosystem: Host-associated > Plants > Roots > Nodule | place: USA...
AAAAAAAAAAAAAAGGGAAAAACCTTATCTGTTTATGTCTAATTTTAAAATACTACTTTGAAATATAATTTTTACAATAATAAATAAATTTATGTTTAAAAAGTCTATTAAAGTTACATTTTTCGACTATTATAAAATAATTTTTACACAAGTTATTTATTTTAACTCTTTTCTCCGCTACTCCACATAAAACAAAATTCGCTTTTTTAACGTAAGAAAATATCTTTTATTTCTTTTCTTTTATTTTACTAATTTATTTAATATAATTAAAAAATTAAAATATATCATAGTATTAAGTATTTAGAATGTTTCAATCTTAATTTTTTAAATTTAAATAATAAATAAACAAATATACCTCTATCATTATGTAAAACATTTTTTAAAATTTAAAATTTTTCTGAAAGTTAATTTAAACAAAAATATATTAAGTAAATATTTTCAACAACTTTTTTTATGTTGATATATATTTTTTCAAATTCAGTTACTTTTTTATGTTTAATTTTATTCTTTTTGTTGCTATAAATTCTTGACTTTTTTTTATAGAATTACATTGTTTTAATGTTAATTATTTTATCTTCATCGTTTTTTTGGCTTATTGTGAATTAGTGACATTAAAACTTGGATATATATATATATATATATATATATATATATATATATATATATAAAATTTATTATTTACTTGTTTGAGTTTGAAAAAAAAAAATATCACAATGAATTCTATCCTGTAAGTTAATGTAATTTTGTATTGTAATAAATATATAAATAAATTTGAAAAATAAAACATCCTTAAATTAGTTAATCCACCAATCCAACCACTCATGATGAATTAAGTTGGTTTACAAAAAAATTTGCTACCAAAAAGTGAGTCAAATATTCATTTAGTTTTCTTATTTTGATATTTATTTAGTACCTTATTAATTTTTAATCAACTTAATTTTCATAAAATCCAAAACCAAATTTTTGTATTTCATATTAATTTTTAATATTTTTAGATTGTTTGCATGTTTAATCATACAAAGTTTGTTTTGAGATGATAACTTATAACTTTTTTTTTTCTAAAAGTTGAACCACACGTTAACAAATTTTGATTATTGAACATACAAACATACAAAATTAATAACTTTTTTAGCGAATTTTAATCACAATTGTTCATATATCATTCATAATTTTTACTTAGAATTGATTTGTTAATCTTTTTAAAAAGTTTTAGATTATGAGTTATGTGATTTATGTAATTACTTACTTGTCAACATTTTATAGATTTGTTGGTTATAACATATTATTTGTAATAAACTCTTAACATTTTATGTTTCCAATGTTCTCTTGTTATCTTCGTATTATCATTTAAAGTAATTTCAAATTGGTGATAATTTAAAAAAAAATAATAATTAAACGAGTCATAATTTCAAGATCATTCGTGAAACATTAACAAACATATTTTTCTTAAGCTTATATCTCTTGTTTTTCTTTTGCATTTTAGTTTGAATCAAGGTGAAATTTTCAACAGTAAATTGATTATTAACCTTCTACCATGACTTTTCGAAAATTTAACTCCATTACACAAATTTTGATTCTTATGGTTTATAAGTTATAACTTTCACCACAAAGGTGTAATGACTAATTATGAAAAAATTATTTTTGTTTTTTAGTAAGTCTCATAGAAACATAAATAACTCTCGCAAGGACAATAGATGTGTTATATTACAAATTTTATAATAAATCTTAATAAAGATTGCAAGGACTTTTAAAACAACTTTAAAAGTTGATGATATCTGAATTAGAAAAATGACTATTTATGGTATGAACAAGAACAAAGAAGATACACTAAACAAAAATGGTGAATTGGTTTCATAATCTTTTCTGCAATCTCTGTCTTTGACCACATGCGAAGAAAGTATAAGAAATTCTAAAAGTCGGTGGTTATGTTATTTTTTTACAACAAGGGTACTTTCAAAATCTCAATTAAAACGAGGAAGGCATGACAACGTGTTCACAAAACAATAATTTTGGCACACTAAACAAAAAATATTCTTCTCCACTTTACAACATAACAACCTTTTATGTTTCTTTACTCTTGTCACTTCTTACCTAAAACAAATAATATTTTCAAATCATATCTACATTTTAATTAATCAAACAAACTCCTAAAAGAATAATAGTGATCCACGTCATCGTTAAATTGAATGATCGTGTAGTTACACGTAATACTTTATTTGTCATATCTCAGCAAATTTTTAACGATTGATTGGAATAAGATTATTAAGTGACCAACCCACATAGACTTTTGATATATGAAAAAAATTTTAGTATTTTACCCTATTTAATTATGGATATGTATTTAATATTTATTTTTAATTTTCTCATTATGAGAAATTTTTATATTTTGCATTTTGATATAAAAATAGGAATTTCTTTTGGTTTACAAATTTGCCAATTTAAATCAACACGTATTGTTGAAAGTGTGATCTGATGATACCACTAAAAAATTTATTAAGGAAAGATATTATAGAGCTAGGTCATCAATGATTTGAATAATTTTTTTTATTGGAAGAAAAAAACAAAATTAAGGTCGGTATTATTTCCCATTAAAAGAAAAATGAGAAAATATATATCTATTTATAAGCATTGGAGTTGAAGTTCTCAGATTTAAAAGGCCGACAAATTCATGATTGTAGCCCATAACCCAATTAGCCCATGCAATCAGCCTCAACTAGGCTGTTTCTTCCAACACCCTCTCAATTTTCTTCCTTCACCCCATCAAAGCTTTCGGAAATGTTTTTTCTGGAATAGGAGTGGGTGAATGTCTTCAAAAAAAGTGGGTAAGTGTCTTTTATTTCAAAGACCATTTCATACATGAAGAAGATGAGTAAAACATGGTAACTTCTCTATCTATTTATTCTCTTTCCATATCTCATTTTTGTCATTGTAATAATAAAAAAGTAAAATAAATTAAAAGATAAATAATCTACTTAGCACGACAAATATTACTATATCTCATTTTTAATATAATATAAAAATTATGATTCTATATAATAAGTATTAATATATTTCATTTTTAGTATAATAAAATTTTGTACATTTATATAACAAGTATTGATATTTTCTTTTCTAATATAACAAAAAAAAAATTACAGTTCCATAATAGTTAAGATAACTGATCAATACAGATACTTTAATTTTATTAATTTTGGCTAAACTCAACTAATTAAACTGACTATTAATGTTTGTGAAAGTTAACATTAATATTATTATGTAATTAATCTTGAAAAAATTACTAATAATTTCATATTTATATAAAAAAAAAGCAAAATATTTTTTAAAATTAATTAAATATAAATAGTAATATCACATAATATTTGTTTTAATATTAATAAACATCTAATTACTTCTTGTTTGTATTTAATAAATATCACAAATTTTCTTCCTAATGCGATCAATATGAAAGGTCAATACTGGACCAACTAATATGAAATATAACAGATTATTACTAATTTTATCTTAACTCAGTAAGTACTAAATAAAAAGAAGAAGAAAAACTTGTTCTATAATAGATTTTATGTATTTTAAAAAAAACATTTCACAAAAAGTATTATATATATTTCAAGAGAATTATTCTAAAAATAGTAAATTTGTTTTAAAAATTATATTCTCTAACATTTGTTAGAAAATCATATTTTAAAAATTTTAGATAGTCCTAGGTAAGGATGTAAAAAAGAAAAAGACATGTTTCATTAGAAGTCTAATACAAACCAAAGTTTTTGTTATATATCCTCTACCACAAGTTAAAATATCATTTTAAAAACTTATCGTGAGATTGCAGTAAGAAATTATAGGAAGAGAAAGTCAATTCGCCCGACAGATTCATGATTGTAGCCCATAACCCAATTAGCCCACGGAGTAAGCCTCTCCTCTTTCTGCTATTTTCAACTTAGTTTTTTCTATTTTAATTCCTTTTTCTCTACTTTTCTCTCTAAAAATATCATGTATTGTGTTTTTTTATTTAAAAAATACATGTTTTCATTAGAAGTCTAATACACACCAAGTTTTTGTTATGTATCCTCTTCCACCAAATTGGGCTAAATTAAGCGTTTCCTATACTTTTTACTTGTTTTCTTTTTTATTTTATTTTTTTAAATTCGTCCATTATTTTGAATATCTTTTACTCCAAAAAGACCATCTTTTACATTAAGAAGAGTATGTACCTTGGTAACTTCTCTGATCTGTTTATTCTATTTTTCTTTTTCATAACCCGTATTTCACTTATAAAATGAAATTTAGCAAAGTATTAACTTTATCTCAGTTCAGTGAACACTGAATAAAACTTAATCGAAATCATGAATACTATTTTTTTCTCTAAAAATGATAATCTTATTTCTTTGCCCTTATAAATTAAAGATAGTAAAAGATAGCAAGTTGTTATTGATTTCATCTCCCTTCAACAATTCAATAAGTATCGAATCAAAATTAATCAAAACCACTGAAGAAAATCAACTATTATTTGAACAAAAAACTTAGAAGAAAATATTAGATATTTAGTACAAAGTATTCCATCCTTGACCTGACGTGCACTACATAAAGACACACTCCCACATTTACAAACACAACACATTATTTCTGCAGAATTCAACAACAACTTTTGTGGCATAATTAACAGTTTAAGGCCATGAAGCCATTTCAAAGCTCAGCATCCCTTATATTCTCTTTCACTTCTTCTGATTTTTTCTTGGCAGCTTTTGCTATGTCACTAGCCTTCTGTGCTGCTGCATCCTTCATTTCTCTGGCCTTCTCAGCACTGTAATGACCAGCCTCTGTTCATCACCAACAACAACAAATTAAACCAGCTTTGCCATAAGTCTGCTCTTAATGATGCTTAAAATTGCATATGTTTGAGTCAATAACATGCTGCAAATGTTCTACTATGTGAAACAAATAAAACACAACATTCATCCTAAAAACTATTAACTTGTTTAAAAAACAAAGAAAAGAGGAAATCAGGCTTTTGATTGTGCGTGTGAAAATGGTTTTTTATATGCGGTATACTGGTTGCAGAGCAGAAATGTTTTTGAAGTTAGTGTACCAACCAGAAGCAAAGTCTTGGAGTTTCTCTTTGGTTCTCTGAGCAGCATCACTGGCGTATTCATTGGTCTTCTGAGCCGTGTCACTGGAATAGTCTTTGGTTCTCTGAGCCGCATCACTGGCATATTCAGATGCCTCTTTGCTTCTCTGAGCAGCATCATTAATAACTTGGTCTTTGGTCTTCTGAGCCGTGTCACTGGCATAATCAGAAGCTTCTCTGCTCTTGTGAGCAGCATCACTTGCATAATCTTTGATATTCTGCCCTGCATTTTGAGCAGTACCACTGATATAGTCCTTGGTCTTCTTGGCAGCATCACTGGCATACTCCTTGGTCTTCTGTGCTCCATCACTGGCCTTTTGAGCACCATAATCTTTGGTTTTCTTTGCAGCATCGCCAGCGTCACTGGCATATTCCTTGGTTTTTTCAGCAGCATAATCTTTTGTTCTCTTAGCAGCATCGCCAGCGTCACTGGCATATTCCTTGGTTTTTTCAGCAGCATAATCTTTAGTCTTCTGTGCAGCATCAGTGGCAGAATCCTTGGTCTTCTGAGCAGCATCAACAACATAGTCCTTGGTCTTCTGAGCAGTATCACAAGCATAATCCTTAGATTTCTGAGCAGCATCACCAGCACAGTCCTTTGATTTCTGTGCAGTGTCACCAGCATATTCCTTTGATTTCTGTGCAGTGTCGGTAGCATAGTCAGAGACTTTCTTCGTGGTGGATTCTTTGGGCTCTTGATCATATTTGAAGCCAAATCCCTCAGTGAGTTTCTCTTTAGCCCATTCTGTCCATGACTCTGCAGCTTCTTTCCCCTCTTTACCAGTGTCCATGGCCTTGTTGGCTGTTTGTGAGGTCTTGGCTTTAGCCTCCTCAAAATCACGACCTTCCTCTTTGGTTGATGGCATGTGGCCAACACTGGTGCAGTTACAGTTCATGGCAAGCAACACCACCGCCATCACCAAAACAAAAATCACCCTGGAAGCCATGATGGTATGAGAAAGGTTAATGTATATAAGTTTGAGAAGAAATAAACAAAGAAGTTTGTGAGATTCCAGAACGAATGAAACAGAAGTTGTGGTGAAGAGTGGTTGGGGATTGGGAGGTTTATATAAGGGAGTGGACTGAAATGATGAACATGGAGGGTGTGATGCATGCAACGTGGCTTCTTTACAAACATGTCAAAATTAAACGTGTCAGTTAGAGGAAGAAATAATGTCTGAAACTGCATGCCATAACATCATTTGTTTCTTAAGGTATAGTTTATGGAGATGGCACGTGTCAGTGAATGTGAAAGCATGGTAGATTGGAAGGGGTTATAATTTTTCTGGTTGCTTCTTGTATTCTCACACCGCCAAAGAACCCCAATTCCATTTGATGGGAATGTAGAAAGGCCTCATCTGTCTTTTATTTACTTTCTTTCTTCTCCCATTAAACAAAATTTTCTATGAAACGTCACCACCGCTTTATCTATTTTTTTTTAGACTTTGTTTGATTAATACACCTTTTGTTTCTTCGTAGAAAATTAATATAAAAAATGTGAATTGTTTGGGAAGAGTCTCTGACTGCATTTTGGCTATCATCTTGAAAACTTGAAAAGAATTATAGAATGAATCTTCAACTTCTTTCTACAGTATTGGATATATGGCAAAATAATTATTGCATGTTTGAAGAGTAATTAAATGTACCCTTCAAAAGGTAAAATAATTATATGCACATTATATAAAATAGTTTTGTTTCAATAATTTATTTACAATATTGTGAATTGTAAAGTGATGAACAAATGGAAGTTTCATGTGGCTTTTCTTGCACTTGGCTAGTGAGGATTAATCTGAGATAAGGATAGTTCAGGAGTGGGGACGAGTTTCTTTATTTATTTTGAAATAAAATACTGATCATCATACTAATGGAGAGAATTATTTTTCCGTCATTATTACCTATGTAAATACAGACGTGTCTATACACATCTTCTAATATATATAATACAATATTTATTAAGAGTAAAGTGAAATAAATACAAAAAAGAAGAAAAAAATAATTGCTAATTAATGAAAAAAAAACTGTTAAAATTTAGTCTAAAACCTAACTAAAATGATAATTAATAATTTTTAATATAATTATGTAAAAAATTTATATTGATTTATATCTGAAAATGTGAAATGACAATAAAACTATTGTAAGTATAAAACAAGAGCCCAAATGAGAAAAACGTTTAGGAGGAGTATGTATAGTGAAATATAGGGGTACATACAGCAAAAGTCTTGAACTAATGAACGGGTGTAACACATGAAACTGGAGGTATAGAAAGAATATTAGAATGAGCCAAGCCCATACCCAATTTTTTTTTTCTGCTAGGGTTTTATTTTATCATTTTATTATTATTTACTTTATATTTTTTACTTATTGTTGTTTTATTTATTTTTATTTTTATTTTTAAAACATTTTTATCTAAGAACCCAAAAATAAATTCACAGAAGCTTCATATCAGCATCATCCCTGTAAACCAGGCCCTAGCACACCCAAACCACCGTCAGCCATGGCCAATTGGACTCGCCGCCGGCATCGCCTCCGGCATTCGTTTCTTTCTTCGCGCGCCTCTCTTCTTCAGATCACAGAAGCCCTAACCTTAGCTCCATTGCCTTATTCATAATCGCATATTCACCCCCTACCAGAGCCCCATCGAGATTCAAGGAGACTCGATGCTGCCGGCGATTATGTTCTTCTGCTCATTGCGCGACTCCCTCTTCCTCTCTTCTATTCGCCAGATTTTGAGTTAAATGCGTGATTCGCCAAGGAGAGCAAAGAGTAGCCCAAGCTACGCTGCCACGGGAGGCGTCACAGTGCCTATTAAACCCAGGCGTGCTACCATTGCTTTCGCTAGTGCAAGCGCCACTCTCGAACCTTCTCCAGTAAAAGGCCGCCGCAGGTGACGCGCCATCGCTACTGCCGATCCTCACTAAGTCTTCTCCGGCGTCGATTTCTCCTTCCTCACCTCGAGCTCTAGCATCATTTCGTTCTCACCTCCGCTACATCGCCTACTGCCGATTACCAATGCTGCTGCGATGATTTCTCCACTGCTGTTGCTACCAGCTCTGCACGCGCACACAATTTGCCATTTCTCTCACCGTGAAACCCTCTTTATTCTGTTTAGGTAATGAAGTCTTAAAAACAGGGGATAATAACTTCACCCGGTCCTGAATGGATTGAATTCGGCCTCTGTATTTCCTGTGTGATTCTTTTATGTTTGTTTCTCATCTTCTTCTATTGTTCTTATTCTATTATTCGTTCTGTACTGATTTCTGGATGAATTTTGCGAATATGAATAGGTGAAAATCGTGAGGATAGTAGAAATAACACGTAGCAACAGTGTGCATCAGAGGTGTAGTGAAGATGCAATAGTGCAACAAATGAAATTTCATCAATCGGCAATGACTTAAACTCAGAAATAAGGTAATATGAATAAGAACCTTCGTTGTAGCGTCATCTTCGGGTTCTAACTCCTTCAATTTCCAGAACTTAATTTCCTCTGCAAAAATCTTCTCACTCGTTCTTCTTCAATTCAGTGTTTCTTCTTCGTTATGTAATTTGCTTTGTTGAAAACTTCTTTGTTATGTTTCTGATGCGCGTTCTCTCTCTCCTCTTTTTTTTTTTACGCTGTGGTGAATGAGAAACTGTGTTGGTAATGTGTGTGGTTGCTATGGAGATGAAGAAGAAGACGGGCGTGTGAGAGATTTTTCAGCTCCGGGGAAAGAGGTGATGAAGTGTGAAGGTGATGAACCAAACGTGATTTAGCGAAGGAACAAATAAAATGAAAAAAAGCAGAGGAGGCTATTCAAACGTCCCTATTCCCTCCCTTTTCTGTTATGTGTATATTGGTGTGTGATGTGTGAGCTCGCGTGGAACAACCATTGATCTATTGGTGATTGAATGGAGATGATAAAAACATGAATTCCCCCAAATAATCGTTCCTGTGTGCTCTAATTGCTAATTATAAAATAGACATTTGTTGCAAATCAATGATATCCACGTGTAAGAGTGTAAGTGGAGAGAATTTTGAGGGTGCTGTGAAAAGAAGAGGGTGTATGAGTATAAAGAGAAATTGGATTATAAACCCAATAGAAAATCGTGTAAAGATATATGGAAATGAGAGTAAAAACATTCACGGAGTTTCTCCTTACACCTCCAAAGAGTTCTACTGCACATCTAAAAGAATTTAAATTTTCTATAATACCCCTCTGAACTCTTTGACTATTAAGCGATAAAAGTTAAAAAAGATTCTCTTTGCCTCTGTGGTAAAATCCTTAACCGGCTTTCGAAATCCGATAAAATCCTAAACTGGCTTTCGAAATCCGGTGAATAGTGTCAAACGTATTTGAAATTGTTAACCAGCATTTGAAGTCCGGTTAAGTGATTTAACGGAATTCAATATCCGTTTTATTTGTATATTGGCCGGTAACGAAATTCTAAGTCAGTTTTTTTTTAACCGATATTCGTAATATAGTTGGTGATTTTAATTTAGTTATTTTTTCATTTGATTTGTTTATAAGATTTAATTTCAATTGTTTTATAATTTATGTATTAATTATTTAATTTTAGATTATTTATATTTGATATAAGTACATTAAATAAAATTTTATTAATTTAATTTTTTAGGTATTTGCCTTTATAATATCTAGATTAATTTTATTTAATTATTTTCAAATGTTAGTATATAAATATAAACTTTAAATAAAAAAATAGTTTACTAAACCGGACTTCCATTGCCGATAAAAATAACTACAAAAATTAAATTAATAAAATTTTATTCAATGTACTTATATAAAATATAAATAATCTAAACTTAAATAATTAATACATAAATTATAAAATAATTGAAGTTAAATCTTATAAACAAATCAAATAAAAAAAATAAGAAAATTAAAATCACCAACTCTACTACAAATGCCGCTTTAAAAAAAAAAACTGATTTAGAATTTCATTAAAAGCTTAACCGGACTTTGAATGCCGATAGACAATTTCATAACCAGGCTTCGAATGCCGGTATACAAAGAAAACAGATTTCGAATTTCGTTAAATTATTTAACCAGACTTCAAATGTCTGTTCATAATTTAAAATCCGTTTGACACTATTCACCGAGTTTCGAAAGTCGGTTAAAGATTTTACCGGATTTCGAAAGCCGGTTAAGGATTTTACCGGGTTTTAAAATATGAAAAAACTCGTGATTTCACAGCAAAGGCAGAGATAATCTTTTTTTAACTTTTACTGTTTAATAGTTAAAGGGTTCAGAGGGGTATTATAGAAAATTTAAATTCTTTTGGAGGTACAGTAAAACTCTTTGGAGTTGCAGGAAGAAACCCCCGGCATTCACCTGGTTAGGTCCAAATAAAATAGTAGGGTGAATATAAAAATAGATTGGGCCTAAAAACATTGTAAAAAATGAAAGTTATGTTTTCCTTCTTTTTTTTTTCTTGTCATCGTATTTAAAAAAAATCATTTTCTAATTTGTTTTAAATTAAAATATTTAATTAACATTTTTAAAATATTTTTAATTTTTTTAAGAAACTTTTATTTTTATCCTTTTTTATTTATCACACTCCTTTTGAATTATTTTGGAATCAAGTTTTATTAGCTTGAATGAAATTGAGTTGTTGACACAATACACTAATAAATATTATAATATCTTACTTGAATGAAATTGTAAAAAAAAAATTAAACTAATAATAATTTGAATTTACACAAATCTTTTATTTTTTAAATTTTAATTTATGTTAGACGGTAATAAACAGGATCCATGACTTCATGAAAATAACTTAGAAAGTAAAAAAAAAAGTATATAAAAAGTCATCCAAACAATATTTTAGATTATAACAATAAATAACAAATAAAAATATTGTAAGAAAGTAAAATTGATCAAATATAAATGACTTAATATAGCATTAAATGAAATTACACAGACGAAAAAAAAATGCATAATTAAAAGTATGGATGAAAAATATATAGTTAAGAGTATCATGAAAAATTTAATAGAAATATGAGAAAAACTTTCATATATCAAATTAGTCAAATCATTAAGAAAAAATGAATATTATTTTAACGACACAAAATCTTTAAATGAAACAAAAATTATGAATTAATAAAAATAAAGAAGATACATTTTTTTAATATTACTTAATAAATAAAGGGTTTATACACTTTGAAATTGAGAGTCAACAATTCTTTTTTGTGTAAAAAGAATTAAAGAAAAATAAAAACAATCAAATTTGAAACCTAAAAGTTATTTGGTTCTTTCGAAGATAGTAGAAAAAATTATGTAAAAAAAAAGTTATGAAAATTAAGATTAATATATATATATATATATATATATATATATATATATATATATATTCATGAATTTAGTTTTAATAAGAAAAATGATTTTTGATACTATAGTTTTAGGATAAAATTGTTAAAAAAAATGAATTTCTGTATTTACAAAAAAAATGATAGATTAAAAGGTAAAATAATAAATGTGAAGCAGATGTAAATTTTTTTTTGAATGTTAAAATAACATGATGCTTTCGATAAAGACATTGATAATTTGACTTAGTTAGAATGTTTTCAACTTGACTAAAATTATAAATTCAATTGACTGAGTTTGAGGTTATGCTTCCTTAATGTAGTGTGGTTTAATTTTGATTGATTGACATACCTCAACCAAAACCTACCAAACTTTAAATTAAAATTCACTGCAGTGCTCCTGAATTCAAAGCAGTACTCACTCTTACCAGCTAATCGATAATAAGTTTGAAGGATAATCATCAGGCTTATAATTAATGCAAAATCTTAAAGAAACAGCAACCATATAGCAAGAGCTACTGTGATTATAAATTTGGCATTCAGTAAGGCCTGCAAAAGACACTTCATATGAGCACTCTTGCAGACTTGTATTGTATGCAACATATATCTCTACAAGTACATGTCTTCTACCCGTCATGAAGATGGCTCTATGAGAAAACCACAAGCCAAGGTTCACTTCTAAGTGCATACCTTCAGCCCAGAACTAGATTCCACTAAATAAACAGAAAATAGTATAACAAGGAAACAAATCCTACTCTGGAACTCTTGGTTTCTGTTCTATCTAAATAGTATACAAAATTATATTTACTTCTCAGGACCAACTAATTTGTTCCCTCGAAGACAACATTGACAGGAGAAATGAAAATAATACAAAAACTGACTAATATGACAAATTGACAATCTCTATATACTCAGCAAAGGAATTTAGGAGATTCGAACCAAATCCCATGCAGCCACTACAATGTATCTTACTATCTCAATTTCTATTGTTGTTGGAAATAGCTCCCAGATATCCAATATGATTAAAGATTCCCTGTGACACAAGTGTTTCAGACTTCTTGTATCAGTTACTGGTAAAAATAATCATATAATAACAAATAAGCAGGCATTAAGCATATACATAAGAAATGCTATTGTGTAAAGATTAGAATGCATGTATGACATTACTAAAGAATAAGGCCTCTAACTGTTAGGTATAAAGGCTATCATAAAGTCATCCCGACAGATACTCTATCCCTGATCAGGAACATGTGAAAAAGTTATAAATTCAACAACAATTGGCTAGTTAGAATAATTAGTGAAGCATCAAAATAAACGAACATTTCGCTAAAACACACGATTTTCAAATGTGGTAAAAAAAAAATAAATGAAAATTTAAGGTTGAATCAAAGATTTCTGAACTGAAACTAAAATATTTTTTGAATGAATTCTAAACCATGTTTTAAATACCAAATATAGGCATTTAGTGACGGTCCCAAACACGCCATAGCAAGATACGTGATATCGGGATAACTACTATATTGAATTATTTTATGTAGTCTTCTTATATAATATGATATCAATCGCGTATCACGGAAAATACTGGAAATCCTATAATACTCAATATCGTATGGCTGATAGCGTCAGCAACATGCAGAACTTATGTGGCTGTTGAAAAGTGATATATCAATTATACATGTAAAAAAATTAAGTTAGTGCAAATAAAAAAATGTATTAAAATTTGCATAATATTAAGGCAAAAGTTCGATTGGCCAGAGTCTTGCTGGAGATAACATGAGGATGCAGGAGTATGCTCCGACCATGACACCCATTGCGCCCACAACAGTGGACAGAGTTGCTGTCACGGAGTCTAGGAATTCCACAATGCAACAGCACTGTAGAACCGCCAAAACGGTCATTTAACTATGCTGATATGATATAGAAATTCCGAAAAAATTATCAAAACTACAAACAAAGAATTAACAATAAACAAAACATACAAGTAAATACCAACAAAACTCATAGAATTGTCCTATATATGAATCATCATGTTGGTATTTGAGTTTTTCAGCACTGACAAGTATTCTAGGGAAAGAGAAATTATTTCCTCCCCATAAATGTTGAGTTGGAAGTGTCTGGGTGTTTTGGAAAGTGTGTGGAAGTGGACTTGTGCTAAAAGAAGTCCAAACCCAACAGGTTATAACAAGTTAGAAAGGTCAAAAACCTCCCATCAATCCAATCCAATAACTTTATGTAAAAATCTAGCTTGGTAACAAAAATACATACATAGAAGTCATACGTTGTACACAGACACCCAAGTGGTTGCACAAAGAAAGAGAGACAGAGTGTTGCTTACTATGTTGTGAATTGTGATACTATGAAACTTTGCACGTCTTCCTATTGTGGCCAAGTCCCTTGCATTTACTACACTGAAGCTGACGTTTAATTATGTCTATCGAGTCAACTTGCTTTATTTTTGGCCGACCTGGAGGGCGCTTAGTTGGTGGAGGGGTTACCATAACTAAAGCAGCGGATTCACCCTGGACAGGTGGTCTGTCAACATTTGGCACAGGGTGAATAGATTCTGCATACGTTAATTGATAATTCTCAACTGTGAAGTATCTTGAACAATAATCATATGGACTCCTACCGACACATTCAAAGACAGCAATGGCATGACAGCATGGTACACCAGTAAGTTGCCACCCCTTGCAGCTGCAATCCCAATTATCAATATCAACAATATCAACAGATTCTCCACGGACCTCAAATGTACTACCTTCAGAGAACAATACTTGAAGTGAACGAGCAACTAATGTTTCCTTTTGTAGCAATTCCTCCTTGGATGGTGTCAACTTTGTAATCCATTGATTAGATTCTATGCGTCGTGCATAAATTGTTTCCATCATCTTACCTCGTAATGCATCAATCATTTGAGTAATTGGCAACTCATGTGCCTCTGACACCCAACTGTAGAACTGCTGTCCAAAATTTGATGAAAGGAGATTATACCTTGCTCCATTAAAGAATGCATTTGCCCAGTGGTCTGGCTCACTTTGGATCACCCAATCATAGGCCTCCGGAGAAATACCTTTAATGTTCTCAATACTACGTTCAAAAGTATCCAATTTGGGGGCATAAGCAGCAGCATAAAAATCATTAATCATAAACCGTCTGGCCTCATGAGAAAATTGTCCCTTCAAGTCCTTGTTCAATTTCTCAGCAAGGTGACGTAAACAATAGCTATGGTAGCATTTTTCAAATATATTAGACAAAGAACTTTTTAGGCCATTTTGAAAATCTGCAACAAATGTGATCTGCTCAGATGTTGATATCGCTAATTTCAGTTCCTGCAGAAACCAGCACCAATTGTCTTCAGTCTCAGTGTCTACAACTGCAAAAGCTACAGGAAAAATGCCATCATTTCCATCCACAGCAGTTGCAGCTAATAATTCCCCTTGGTACTTTGAGTTTAAAGGAGTTCTGTCAAGGAAAATGAGAGGGCGACAACCTAACTGAAAACCAGATACTGAGGCATGAAATGCCACAAAGAGACGATGGAAACTTGAATCCTCTTTAGTTGTGAATGTTGCAAAACTCCCTGGATTGGTCTCTTTTATCTTCTCACAGAAAAATGGCAACTGTGTATAAGCCTCTTTATAGGAGCCTTGAAGCTGCTCTCTAGCAATTTCTTTTGCGCGCCATGCTTGAGAATAATTTAACTGAATCCCATACTCCCGCTTTATGTCATCAGCAATATCCTTTGGCTTGTAATTAGGTGAATTTTTCAATTTCTCTTTTATGATACTTCCCACCCAACCCCTTGTTGCTCGATACCCAGCTTTAACGGCAGATCCTTCACAAGTATGATTGTAATGCATTTTCTTAATGCAAATCAACTGTGTGGTAGACAACCTAGATGCGTATATTCTCCAAGGACAGCCTTGACATTTGCATTTGACGGTGACACGATGACTATCATTTTTCTTATATTTGTAAGCAAACCCATGAGCAATAGAGTATTTATGCAATGCTTCACGAAATTCACTAAAACTATTGAACCTTTGGCCCACACCAGTGATGGTATTTTCCCACTGTTGTGCAGCTTTACGATGACTGTCATCATTACCCCCAGAACAAACAGAACGTGCAGAGACATCATTAGCTACATCAACCTCTACTTGATCAATGCATTGGACAGCATCAACAATGACATCAATAGGAGCAACGACAGGAACAACGGCTTCCGACACAGTTGTCCTGCTTGACCTGAAAAAACAAGTGTTCTAAAAGCTTTTTAAGTGCACATGTGAATGCATATGATCCTAACATATCCTATGGCCACCTTATTTGGTCGCAGCCACAGCATCCACTATTTTTCAACATCCTAATTTCTACATTTATGGGCCAAATCAAACTATATAAATGATAAATGTCTAATCAAACTATATAAATAATAAATGTCTATCAGTATGAGGGAAAGTCTACGTAAGAATGAGTGATAAACAAACAGAACTTGTGAAAACTACCTACTACCAGGCATGTTGGAATTGTTATTTCGAGCAGCTCCTTCCTCTGACATAACAAACACATCAACCGTGTTAACATCCCCAAGGAAACTGACCATGCGTTGCAAATCCTTGTCTTTAGACACTGTAATAAGTGTTTTTTTGTTGCCAGGAAGGAAGTACTTGATAATCATCGTACTTACATTGCAGTTGAACATTTCTGCTATCTCTGACTTAAAATCACTTAAATTTGTCTGTTGATCAATGTCTATTGCATACGCATCCCCTCCACTGTATGACAATAATCCATCCTTATCTGTCACAAACTCACCTCCTGATTGACATATAGCAATAACTTTCCTCGTAGCCATGGCCTGCCAAGTAGCAAACATATAATTTTTATTATTATACAAGTGACAAAATGCAAGTGTCAATGTCATAACTCATAACTCAAAAGTCAAAATATCTGGGTAGATGATAATAAACAGTGAAAGAGGTCCTTGCATTAGCGTTCTGAACTCCTTACTGCAAGGGCCCAACAAGTAAATTTCACTGCCCAGAATCCACAGTCACGTTTGCTATCAAATATCAGAAGCGAAACACACATTAAACAAGCACAACACAATCGACCATAGAAAGTGTAGATAAAAATCCAATCTCTATAACACAAATAACAGGAACTTCCCAAATGAAAAACCAATGATTTAGAGAAAAAGAGAGAGCAAAGTTTATTGGTAGAAAACAGAAAAAACAGTGAACTAAAATATGATTTTGATATCAAGAAAGCAGAAGGGTGGTGGAAAGGATGTAATTGAAATGGAAAAAGAAAGAAAGGAAGAAAACCCTAACGGAGAAGAAGAAGAAAAAGAAGAGAACAAGAACCTAAAATGCAGAATGGAGGGTGCAATTGTTGGTATTGGTGTTTGCAGAGATGATGAGAGGGAAGCAATCGGAGAGAGAAAGGTCTGTTCTTTTGTGTTTACCCCCAAATTGTCTAAGCCTCACTCTACGACGACGTATTGACAATGTCACTTCACTTTCACCTTCCTGATTTGATTTCCACAAAACACCACTCTACTTCTTTTTATTACAACCATTCTACCCTAACAAATCTTTTTTCCCTTTTATGCAAACACATGTTCCTTTTTCACACTTTATTTTATACTAAATTAATTATGTTTCTTATATTTTTCTTCTCTAAAACAATCACTTCTTACGACGCTACTTTTAAAATAATCATAAACTGAAAAAAAAATCAGAATTATTTCAAATGGATTTCTCCCATAAAAGTTGATATAGTTTAGAAGAAAAAATGTCGAAATTGTAATTCATTTTAGATTTTGTACCTATATACTTACTTTTATTATAATTACAAGGGTTAAATATGTTTTTTCTCATTTAGTGAAATTTGAAATTAGTCTCTCTTCAAAATGTTTTATCAATTTAATCTTTTATTTTTTAAAATTCGTGAATTTAGTCTTTTTAACCAAATTTTGTTAAGTTTATTTGACGTTTCAAGCGCATTCCATGATAGTATTTGAATTATTTACACCATTTGACACATTTTTTTTCAATGTTAACTAAAATATTATTATAAAATGCGTTTAAAATATCAAATAAACTTAACAAATTTTGGTAAGAAAAATTATATTGACGTATTTCTGAAGATGAAAGACTAATTTGGTATAAAATTTCAAAAGAAAATTAATTTCAAAATTCATTGAAACTTGAGAAAAAAAAAAACATATTTATCCCTAATTTTAATTAGTTAATCTCGTACATGTAACAAGAAAACTCCCATGTTTTATTCTCTTTGTTGGATTAGTGTCAATGAAGTTAGTTGGTGATTCATTCATCAAAAACACATAACAAAAACAAAAAGAAAGGTTCAATTTATGAATAAATGCGAACTAGAATATATTTTTTCTAAATCCATAGAAGATTATCCATAAATTATTTTGTATCAAACAACTTGTTTCTTCATAAACAATATTTTATCATTTTAATTACGTATTTGGAAAAATATGTCTTATTTCTATCGATTGAAATTAAAAAGTTATAAAAATACTTTATATAAATTTAAGTTATATTACAAGTTCTGAATACTTGTATTTTACTAATTTTATTTTACGAGAAGAATATTTAGTCAATTAAGTTAACAATTTAAAGAATAATAATTGTGTTTTCGTCGTATTTCGCATATCATAATTTCAATTCTTATTTTTATCAAATATTGTTCTAACTCTTCTTTTAGATTTACCAAAGCACACTGTTTCATTCAGAGGCTTCACACGCTCCCAACCACACTTCTAATATTTTATCTACTTTTTTAAATTTCCCCTTTTCTTAAGTTTAAAATTAAAAAATTTATTGTTCAGTTTATGAAAGAACATTTATTTATTAAAAATGTCTTTTTTACTACAATTGTGTTTCAATCAATTGCAAGAGAAGGAAAAAAAAATAAAAGATCTCATTAAGCGTTTCTTATTTTAGAAAAATAAAAATTCTGACATCAATAATGTATTAATTCAAAACTCTGTATGTATTAATAATATGATTAATATCTGGTAACGTCTGGAGTTTTTCTAAATACACGTTACTTTTTGTCTTCTCGGTTGTGGGTTACCTTTTGGTCAACCTACTCGTATTTATAGTGATAACTAGTATTTTTATCCATCAAACGCACGGATTTTAAAAATTGTAATATATTTAATGAATTAATTTTAAATTTTAAGTATATTTAAATTCAATATAAATATTATATTTTATAAATATTAATTTTTTAATTTGTTTTATGATCAAAATATATTTAAATTATCTATATATTTTTAATTATTTCTACCCATGTAACCTGTATAATTTTAAAAATTATACAACTATAATTAAATTTAATATAAATATTTTATTTTATAAAATTAAATAATAATATCTTAATTATTTTTATGATACAAATTTATCTATGTTATTTATATTTTTTTAATACAAATTATTATATATAATTATTTTAAATAATATACCGAGTTAATCAAAATTAAAAAATGGAATTTAATTTTAAATAAAATATTGATTTGACAATATAAAAATATGTAAATATTAGATTCCAAAAATAACAAAAATTGAAGAATAATAAAAAATTGTTGTTTAAAGTATTTAAAAATATAAAATTTAGATGAAAAAAATGTAAATAATATATTTTAAAAAGATAAAAATGAAAGACAATAAAAAAAATATAAATACTAAATTACCAAAAACTACAAAAGATAATATCGGGTGAAGGCTTTACTAGGATTCTGGTTAAAGCCCAGCTATGCTTGATCCAGTTTTTAGTATTGAGAGAATATATTGAATGCATTAATCATTCTTTGATCTGTCATTACCCATAAGTTTGAAGATTAACTTTCAGTATCGAGAGGTTTGCAAATTCTTTCTCGGCGTGGTTAGTGCACACTTATTACTTTCTTTTTTCTTTTATTTTTATCCCAAAACGAATCATTTTAATTACTTATAGTTTTATTTTATTTAAATGACAAAAATATTTATAAGTATTATTTAGTCGTGTTAATATTTTATTTAATGATAACTGATAAAAATTAAAAAATAATAAAATAATAAAATAACTATATTTTAATGTTAAAAATTAAAATATAATTAAACACAAATAAATTTAAATTAATAGTGGTAAGTAAACATCTAAAATGTTTTAAAAAAAATTAAAGTATAAATTTTACATTTAATTGAATTTCTAAAATACTTATTTTTATTGTTTAGAAAGTTCAAAAAGAATATTTTTGTTTTTATAATTTATTATATGCATTTATATTATTTTAATTAATGGAGTTAATTATTAACGTTTTGAATATAAGAATGATGGAACCAATGCATATTAATTATTCTTTAACCAGTTAGCATTCTCCTAAAAAGAATAACATATTTATTGTGAATCTTGCTAACAAATAACTTCAGGGTGTTAAAAACATGGTATCTATACAATTATAGCATATGATCCACAAGTTTAATTATATATATAATTATATATATATATATATATATATATATATTATTGTTTTAAAATTAAATTAGTTAGTATCTTTAATGAAGTATAGTTCTAGTTAAGATAGTTTAGTTTGAAGGTTGAGTGAAGTCCGTTAAGCTGAAAAATCAAAATAAGTTAAATCAGGTCAAAGGTTAAGTTGAGTCGACTTATGACAAAAGGGATTTAAGTGAATCAAATCAACTCAGTTAGAAGGTCATTCATAGTCGGTGCAATCGAAGATAAAGTCGAGTAACTCCGAACGAAGGTCAAGCTAAGTCAATTAAGCAGAAGGTCGACTTTTAGTAGAGTCGGTATGAACGGGAAGGTTGGATTAGGCCAACAAGGACTAAAGGTTAAGTTGAGTTGGTCCAAACACACATTGATTTGAGTCGACCTTGGGCTAAGATTGAGTCGAGACAACTTGAGCCTAAGATTGAGATAAGATTGCCGGACCAAAGATAGAGACAACTCGGTTAGGCTAAATGATCAAGTTGAGTTAGCCCGAAGTTAAAGCCGAGTCGGCCTAAACGAATGAATGAATTGAGTCGACTTGAGTCAAAGATCGAGATGAATTGATTCAGCCTGAAGGTTGAGGCAAGCCAAAGGTTTAGTCGAGCTGGATCGGGCCAAATGTTTAGTAAAGTCATACCAGTTTGAATGTCAAGTAGATTAGGTAAAATTGAGTCGGTTTGATTGTAAATCGATCTAAGTTGGCTCTACTGAAAGTCAAAATGAGTAGACTCGACTGAAGGTCAAACCGATTTAAACAATAAATTTGGAGCTTATTGAGTCATATCGATTCATGAACCATGATCTAAATGACACCTAATAAGATAGTACTAGTTATAGAATTTCAACTTTATTCTTCTTTTATTAAAAATATATTATTTTTATTATTTCAAATATTTTTTATTAAATTATAAATTTCAATTATTTAAATTCTTCATTGAAACAATTAATTTTTGTTTTAAAAAAAATAAGTTTACCAAATAATTGAATCAATCTTTTAAATTACCTCTTCTAAACCCACTATAAAACATATTTGCCAATAATTAGTCAAAATAGACAAACTTAATTTGACTAATGTATGGTATAATTGTGCGATTTTACTTTTTTTTTTAGTTTAACCTATTATTAGATAGAGTTCGCTTATGTTGATATTGGCCAATAAATAAAATACATTTGATTAAGTTTATTAATTTAACTCACCATTTTTCATGTTGTGCAATTACCTACTAGAAATTATCGATGAATAACAATCTTGCAATATTGGTTATTTAGGTTTTGTTAACCTAATTAAGAAATTTAAAAAATAAAAAAATTATACAATAATGCATTAAAATCACAAAGAAACATTTTTTATTTTATAATTCAATAAAAAAAATCTTTTGATTTCTTTAATTACTATTGGATTACACCGGCTGGTATTTTTCCAAAAAATTAATAAATACCCTTATACTTGAAAAAAAGTGTTAATTATATCTCAACACTTGAAAAAGTGCTTTAATTAGGTTCCTTTCAGACAAAAATGACTAATGTCGTTACTGACATGCCACGTGTTAGTTTGTGTTTTATTTTTATTTTTTTTTTTGCAAAAAAAATGTCACGTGTCAAGTTCATAGTGTGACATGTGACATTGTCAGTGTCACATGCAATGCAATGTCACGTGTCAGTGTCACTATCAAATGCATTGTCTTTATTTCAATTTAGTCTCCATATATCTCTCAATGATTCAATCTAGTCCTTAATTATGTGTCACTAATTCAATTTTGACCCATTTTTTTAATAATTAAAATTAATTTTTTAAAAGTTTAAAACTAATTAAGTATAAATATTTTTACAAAAAGTAAATATTTATATTTATATTAAAATTTAGTGGTAAAAGTCATTTTATTAAGTAACTTGTAATAAAAAAAATATTATTAGAACATTTATACAAATAAAAATTTTGGTTTAAAATTTATGAGATACAATATGGTTCTATTTAAAAAAAAGTAATAATTAACAAAGCATGAGTATTAATAAAAAATAATTAATAAAGTAATATGTTAAAAAGTTGTTTTTAATGAAAAAATATTAATATAATATTTATACAAATAATAAATTTGGTTTGAAATTTGAGAGAAATAATATAAATATCAGTACTTAATTTTGTCAAAAATATTTATACTTAATTATTTAATTTTATACAAAATGGATCACAAAAAATTAAGAAATATTAAGATAAAATTAAATCAAATAGACTAAATTGAATAAAAAATATATAAGGATTAAATTAAAATTAATACAGTCACAATTGATAATAACATTAACAATATTACGTGTCATACGAAAAATCTAACGCATATTAAAAAATTAATAATAATTAAAAAAATCGCATGCGTGACATGCTGTTAATAATCTTTTTCTGAAAAACAAACTAATGGAAGATATTTTTCAGAAGTTGGACGGAATCGATTTTTTTTTTTTTTAATTGGTTACCGATATTCAAGTAATTAAAACCTTATTTTTATAACAGTTAGTTAAGTTAAACCCTAAGCGAAAATGGTTC
>Ga0209589_1005089_pt1:2500-22481 | contig 22481 bp, 13 predicted proteins | sample CowpeawhiteBW_FD_187525 | JGI IMG/M metagenome (GOLD analysis project Ga0209589, IMG submission 187525) | Root nodule microbial communities of legume samples collected from California USA - Cow pea white BW (SPAdes) (version 2) | ecosystem: Host-associated > Plants > Roots > Nodule...
ATATATGTATTTTTTTTTTCAAAAGTCGTATTTGGATATATATATTTTTTTATATTTAGTAGTCAAAATTTTTTATCGAAAGTTGACATTCAAAAATATCTTTATCGAAAATCAATATTCGAATGTATTTTGACGGTACGATATGTGTTACTGTAATTAAATAGTGAAAGGTTAATTTTAAAATTTGAAATTTTGCTGGAAGTACAATAGAAATCTTTGAAGTGCAGGAATAAATTCTCATTTTTTACCCATTTACTTCACCTTTTTCATGTCCTGTTTTTTTTTTCTATTTTTCTATATTTAAGTAGAAATTATAAATCAATTTTTTTTGTGTAATTCCTATATAAATTTTTGAAAACCGGAATCATATTAAAAATTATATCGGTTTGTAATTAAGGAGTGAAAATTGAAAATAAAACACAAATAGTGATCGAATCGTAATGCTTTTTGATGGACAGTACAAAAATTATTTAGGTATCCTCCAACAATAAACCAATACTTTCTTTTGATTCATAATCTATTCTGTTGTTGGTTTAGAGAATGCGTGTGCGATGTGTGTAAAGTAAATTATTTAAATATGACTTGTGAAAAAGAAACTTGCATGATTCTGTCTAAGAAACTATTATTTAGTCAAAAAAATTAAAATCAAGCGTATGTATAATAAATGACTTCATAAAAATTATGATTTAGAACCTATAATATAAAGTACTTTAATTAGTGAAAACAGCTTGTTTTATTGTAAAATTTTGTGAAATAATTTGATCAATTAAACAAGAGATCCATGTAAGTTGTAGAAGTATGGATTGAGCATAAAAGTGGCTACTAAAGTTGGCATAACAAAAACCATAAACCAAACTCCAGAAAGAAAAAAACAAACACGAAAAACAAAATTATGTGCGCTAAAGAGGTAACACAGTTGTTACAAAATAAAACAACAAAGTTCAAACAAATTATCGTGGACAATGTTTTTCCATCATTTAAATTCAATTCAATATACCATTAAAATAAGGAACTAATTCAGTTAACATTATCAGTTCCATTAAAAGAAATTAAAAAATCAGTTCACTCCTTTTTTTATTCATTAATAATAACAATGATAATATACAAAACAGAAAAAGAAAAAAAAACTTAATCACTACCTTTTAAGTTGGCTAGTTGCACCTTCCAACTCCATCTTCTGTACACAACACAAAACGCCAACAATTTTTTTTCTTCACTTTTGTACATTTTCATTTTCTTTTCTGAATTTTATTTAACCCAACCCATTCCAACGTTTTTTCTTCAGTCACCGGCAACCGGCTGCGACTCAGGTTGTTGTAGTGGTTGTTCCTCTTCGCTGTTATGAGACGTCGTCGCACCTCCGACCAACAAAGGCTTCAACTTTTCCTCCCACACGCTTTTAAAAGTCACGCCGTCGCCGCACCTTTTCCAGGCTTCAACAACCGTTAGCTCCGCCGTGAGCCGGTAAACCTCCACCTCAAACCCGAACCTTCCATTGAAATCTTCTAACTCCACCCCGCACTCCTTCTTCCACCGCACCGCCATATCCGCTGCCGCCCCCACCTCCTCCGCCATCTCCAGAACCTTCTCCGGCGACTCCCGCGTCACCAACCGGTCCCCCTCCACGGACTCCCCGAACAGCCCCGACAAATCCAAACCCGCAGAGAAACTTATTATGTCAAAAGCGTTCAAATTCATTATCCGCTCGTCTTTCGGCCCGTACCCGATACCCGACCCGGACATGAAATCCTCCTCGTGAAATTTGACCTCTTTGTACCCTTTTTTGAACCATGGGTCACGGAGCATGCCGTCCACCGTGATCCTCGTTTCCGGGTTGGTATCTAGCAGCTTCGACAAAAAGCGCCGGAGCTCCGGCGACATCCATCGCGGGCACCGGAACTCTCCTTTGTAAATCTTCTTATACATTACCATCAAGTTTGGATCGTTAAACGGTAAGTAACCCGCGGAGAGAACGAACAAAACGACACCGCATGACCAAATATCAATCTTGGCACCATCATAACCTGAAAAAAACAATGTCATTTTGAACAAACACTTTTAGAACTAAGAAAATAAACATAATAAACGAAGTGAAAAAGTACAAGTTTAAAATAATTCTGTGTAAATCAATGTTGCAAAATACTCCTGATATAATTTTGTTGATTTTTGTAAATAGAGAGAAGTGTGATCAACACAATTTTGTTGACTATTGTATATTTTTTTTCTATTTTATTATCATTATAAAAGACTTTAAAGATGAAATTGGCGTTGTAGTAGCAAGATTGGAACATCTGAAAGATTGCAAGAACACCACAAATTACGTAAAATTTTAAAAATCGTGGCCATTGCAATAAACCACAGCTGTGACTATAATTCAAAATGTTGGTAGAAAACGTTAAAAAACAACATTGTGAAAGTGGTTTTTGGTTAGTGAAAAATAAACCTTAATGAAGTGGTTAATTGCTTAAAACCTTAGTACAAATTGAAAAAAAAAATCTAGTCTGAAATTCATAGAAAAAAAAATATTTAACTAGAAAGTCGTTGATACAAATCTCACAAATAAATGTTGTATCAAATTTAGTGTCTAAGTGTTTTTAAACATTTCTTATCAATAATATAATATAATATATATGATATAGTTATTAAAACAAACTTAAAAACATTTATAATTCACAACACAAGATTAATAAAGTAAAAAAAATTGCTTTTCAAAACTACGCGGCGAAGAATCCAGATATCATCACAAAATCTTAATTTGTTTATTTTGAAGGAGTTGGTTATATAAATTTTTATGCTTGTAACCTTTTTTGCTTAAAATCTCGGGTGCCACGTAGGCAGGGGTTCCGCAAAGCGTGTGGAGCAACCCGTCGGGTCGGATCTGGTCCCTGACGGCACTCAACCCGAAATCGGTGACCCGTAAATCGCCGTTCTCGTCGAGGAGGAGGTTCTCCGGCTTGAGGTCGCGGTGGAAGACGCCGCGCGAGTGGCAGTAGCCGACGGCGGAGATGAGCTGGTGGAAGTACTTCCGGCTGAGATCCTCCGAGAAACGACCCTTCGAGATCTTCCCGAAGAGCTCTCCGCCGCGGATGAAGTCCATGATGAAGAAGATTTTGTTTTTGGTGGCGAGAACCTCGTGGAGACGCACGATGTTGGGGTGGTGGAGCTTGCTCATGATCGTGATTTCACGTTTCACGTTTCCGGCGAGGCCTGTTCCGTTTAGCTTCTTCTTGTTGATGATTTTCACGGCCACGCTCTGCCCCGTCTGCACGTTGCGCGCGTAATGCACCTTCGCGAAGGCGCCGCACCCGATAACGCGCCCGAGCTCGTACTTTCCGAACAAGGCAGTGTCCTCCATCGCCACCTGCTCGATCTCCGGCATAGTTGCGCCGGCGGTGCTGCACCAGAGATCGAACCCTAGCTCTGAATGACGGGAGGAACCAGTGGAAGCAAAATTGAAGGACGCGTTACCCGATTAGAGGGACGAATTGAAATGGGTCGATCGCAGAATTCGATTTTCGTGAGTATGCAAATGGGGCGTTTTTTGGGGGAAAATATGATAAGGATTTTCAGTTTTTTCATTATGGGTTGCGAAGGAGTTCCGAGAAGACAGAGGATTGTGAGGCGTGGTGGGACACACGTGCTTCTACACAGTGTAATGGGATTTTGACACGTGTCCCAAGCAGTGTCCAGCGGGTGTTATGTGCTTAGTATCGTCAGCCGTTGGATGTTGTTTGAGGTGGCTTTTGTGTTTTGAAAAATAAAAAAAAGGCATAAAACAATATGCTTTTTCTTACTTTTTCATCTTTTCAATTTAGAATTGACCATTGCGCTTCATTTTATTGTTGCATGTTGCAGTGATATAATAAGATTAATTTACATGTTAGAATTGACCATCTTAGTTTGCATGATTTTATAATACACATTATACTTCAAAGGAAAAAGTTATTTTTACGTTACTATTCTGATAGTAACTTTTTAATAAAATATTATTATTCAAATAAAGTATTAATATATAAGTGTAAAATGGGAGTATCGACATCAAACTATCACCGTCCTACTTCAAAATATATCAAAATAAATTTCAGTATGTGAGTTAGTTCATTATGAGTTTGAATTAAATTAAGTGAGAAAATTTTAATGTTTTTAAAAGTAGATTAAGCTAAACTCGACTTACTTAATTTACAGATGAATTAACCATTCAACCTATCAAAATTATTTTATAATTTTTTTTAACTTTTTGTTATAATTATTTATTACTCTTAATTATATAATCACAATTTGATATTTTTAAATATTATAATATCATTTAATAATATTTAAATAGTTTAAAAATTTAATTAATTTATTTGAAAAATTATATACGTTAATATTTTAATCTTTAATTATATTATCTTTATAGTAATATTTTGAGAATTAGGTGAATACTTTAATTCTAATATTATAAAAAGAAAAATAGGTCAATTCATTATTATTATAATACAATTATTATTATAATACAATAGATATATAAAATAAATTATAAAAAAATATTTACAAATGAATCAATCTACTAATTCATCAACATAGAACAAATCAAATAAACCGAAATAAACTAATTTTTTTTATTTGTAGTGACGAGCCAATCCGTACTCAATTTGATTCTCTATAAAAAGTAAAGAGAGTCAAATGGCAAATTGAGAAAGCTTTTTGGTTGAAAGATAATAATGTAGTATCAGTGATTGAAAAACATAGACGGCAGTGACTTTCACAATACATAATTTGGATTACTATGAATATAAGTTTTATTATTAAAAAATTTCGAAGCTATACAGTGATCTATCTTGAATTAAATCTTGAAGCTATACACACATTTTATTAAACTATTGACAAACTAATCAATTATGTTTCAAACGCGTTTGATCAATAATGCAATGAACAATGAAATTATTCAAAGCAACAACAGAGTCTTCAAATATGTTGTCCACAAACTGGGAAACACATTGCTTTAAACCTAATAACATGGTTTTCGTACACTTCATAATTTGGATTATTATAATCTCTACTTTTCTCATAATACTTGTTTTGATTTCTGCAATCTTCATCAATGTATATGTTTTTCGATTTTCGTATATTCTGTTTTTACCTTTTGACAAAATGTACATATTTTAATATTAATTTATAGATAAAATTAATTCAAATATGATTTTTTTATTTCGTTAATAATTTAAATTAATTTTTTTTATATTTTTGTTTTAAAAGTGATTATATATGTAATATATAACGTCCCAATTTAATAGAATAATTTTAAAGAATAGTACGTCACATGTTCATGGGATAAAATAGAGCAATAAACAGAAAGTATATAAGGATCAACCTATCCATAATATACCGAAAGAAATATCCAAATGCACAACATAATGCCTTGAACATAAACTAAACATGTAACAGTTAACAAAAGGTTGTTCACAGAACAATAAAATTAAGATAATAGTTCATACGAAGAAAGACTCAACAACGAGCAACAAGGAATCCAGGAAGCCAAGCTATACAACAACTTCCCCGCCAACTTCATGATCGTCAAAAGTCTCCGCATTTGCTCACACCAAGGATTTGGTGATCATCGCAAAAAGAAAACCAAATAAAAACACAGACACAGAGAGAAAAGGGTAAGGTAAAGATAAAATAAATTTCACCACATAAGTATATAAGCAGATTTTTAAATGGCCATTTCAGTCAGCACACAAGACATGTGAAGTCAAACAATGCAAGACCCTCAAACTCAATTATCCAGATTATGCACTTGATATAGAATTTTAAAGGAAGTATGCATGGTTTCTAAACTCTGTAGAGTCTAGACATAAGGGGTTATCAACCAACCACACACAAGGTTAATCCCATTTTGTCTTAGGCTCAAACACCTCCCAAGACTAGAACCTTCTACCACTCTCACCACATAAATCTTTCTACTCCATATGAGTGTAAACGATTATCAGAGTTCAGAATACCTTCCTTTATCTAGACATCTCCTATATCAAGACATACACTAACTACACTACCATGAAATATTGCCAAGAGTTTCATGAAATTACGTCTAACTCATACCACATCCATGTTTCTCACACCAGAACCACATGTTATCTTGAAACATCATAATTCCATGCAATACTCAACCAACCAACCAAATCATGTTTCATTTCATGCCAAACACAATATATAACAGTCTCATTTCATCGCCTTAAACATATGCAACATCATACTTCATGCTTTAAAAAGGGTAAATCAATCCATCATGGAATCATACAAGCATTCAAACAACTTTGTTGTCAATCTTGCTCAAGCTAAAGAGCTCTCGCTTAGGCAACAGGAGCCTCTTGCTTAAGCTAAAAGCTCTCGTATGGGCAAGATTGCAAACATGGAACACTGTGAAGTTTCGCGAGTTCTCGCTTAAGCAAGACTTTCTGGGCGAGATTTATCTTCGCTCAAAACTGAGGCACATCGCTTAGACTCAAGCAGAAACCTGGGGAGTTTTCTGCTATTCTCGCTTAGGCGAGGGTTGCTCGCTTGGGCGAGAACAACATGTTCCTTCCTTGCTCACTCGTGCAACATCAGACATTAACAAAACCAAACAACATTTCAACATTTTCAGGCAACCACAATAACAAGCAAGCATGAAACATAACTAAAAATAGGCAAATACTTAAAAACGTGAAAAATCATAGCTTCTCTTACCTGGATAAATGTTAGCCAAACAAAACAAGCACCCAAAGAATAGCACCACGGTACAATTTCAGCTTACGAAGCTGGCACAACAGAACAAGGAAGACAAAATGAGACCCTAGCAGAGATTACAATGGAACCAAAGCTCAAACACACTAAAAGACTGATGTTTGAGTCTTACTTATGCGAAGGAATAGGATTTGGTTGACTTAAGGGAGGATTTTGCTGTGTCCTAATAGAGTTTTTTGTTTTCAGACCGTGAGAAAGGAGTGAGTTATGGCCAAAAGAGGGAACAAAATAAGAGTAAGGGAGCAGCGGGATGGGAGGTCTTAGAAAACAAAGTGGGTTGCCCTTAGGTCTTTTTACCCAAGCTAACCCAACTTTTTAACACAAAAAAAAGGGTCTTTAACCCTAAAAAAATTTCATTAACAACTAATTTTAATAATCAAATCTTGGTAGTTAAATTTTAGAAATCGCGATTAATTATAACTTTTTATTCATAATAGTAACTAATTAGTAATCAATAATTTTTTATTTTGTAAATTAATATTTTAATTTGTCACTAGTGATTAATAATATTTAGTCATTTAAATTAGTTGTTAATGAGATATTTTTTGGTTAATCTATGAAACTTTTATGAAGATTGTTATTATTTGATTGTTGTTCTTTTAAAACTATCCATTTTAATTTCTAATTTGATTTGACTTTGCTTATGTGTCACTTGCATACATAGCTAGTGACAGTTATTTTTAAAATACTTTTCGGAACGAAAGAAATGGTATTAAATTATTTTAGACTTAAATTTTTATTGAACGTGGTAGGAACAAATTTATTTTTTTTTGTTGCTAAAATCATTATTGTGTAAGTTGGGCTATACAGTTTGAAGGAAAGGTAGATGCATGAATACGCGGTGCTTGCTAATAATTGGCAGACAAGCATGAAGCAGCAAAGTGTATGCAAATGCAATCGGCGTAAATCAAGCAAATCAATACAGCTACTCGTTAATAATGTCAATTCATTAGAGAACATGCATGCATCGATAAATTTTTTTATTAAAAGGTGGATTTAGTTTTTTAATAATAAATTAAATATGTAATTTAATTCTAAATAGTTATATAAATTTGTGTTGTATAACAGATTTGGTTCAAGATTTATAAATTTATTATATATAAGTGGATATAAATATTATTTTATATGTTAATTTTTATAAAATAAATTAGATTTAAAAATCCTTTTAATATAATATCAGAGTTATCTTTTTACCGTAGAGTTGGAGATGGAAAAGGAGAACTTATTTACTATATATATAATTTCAAATATATAATTCATCTTTGAGTTATAACATGAAATGAAAAGTGGTTTATGAAAAAAAAATTTTTTTTTAAGAGTTGTTCGAATATTGAATAGAAGTTTATATAGAAAAGACTATAGTAAAAATTACAAAATATACGAAAGAAATAAATATGAGTGATGAAAGTTTATTTCTTTTCTATAGAGAACTCTATTGGAAATAGTCTAAGTATGAGTCAAAAGTTTCATAGAATAAAATAGACAAAGTTAAACTCTATATAAAAATATAATAAATATTCATAACACCATTGTCTTAAGATTTTGGAGTAAAAGTGGTGTCAAATATCTTATATGAAATATAACCCAATAAACTCTTATATAGACTTTTGAGTTCGTTCCCTTAAGGTTTTGGAATAGAATGGTGTGAAATGTCTTATATAAAATATAATCCAATAAACTCTTATATAGACTTTTGAATTTTAGGAATAAAGATAAATATAAAAAAGATTATAATTAACATGATATATTGAATTAACATAAAATATATACTAATAAAAAAATATAATTAATTAAATTAATTAAGATTGGTTAGTAATAAATATTGATTTAATTAAATTTTAATTACTTTGTAAATTTGTTTATTTTAAATTTTATTCTTATTAAAAATTGATCTTCTATTAATTGTTCAAAATATTTTTATTTCTTATATAAATATTTTATTTTATATTTTTTATATAAATAATGCAGTTATTTATCTAAAATATTGAGTACACAAACTTTTACTAAAAGGAGAAATATTTTCTTAAATCAAATATAAATTAAGACATGATGTGATGAGCAAATCAAATAAAATTCTCACACTGTATCTTGACATTGATGTATAATTTTAATGAATACACATTGAGTTATGGAATTAGAATTTTGTAGACCTAAATGATGAAAATGAGTCAAGTATATTTTTTTTATAAGAGAACATATTTAATATAATTATTGGAAAAACATTTATTTATTTATCATTATTTGGAGATTATTTAGAATGATAAGGTGACTTAATAGATAGAAGAAAAAAAAAGAGAAAGATTATAAATTCGATCCTTTCTATTAACAATTACCGATAAAAAATAAAATTGCTCACTACTTTTAAAAAAAAAATAGTTTGATTTTGAACTCATTGATGGACCAACATAACCCACGCGTAGGGCTGAAATTGTTGAACTAAGTAAACATATAATTAATGTAATTTAAATTAATTTCCACATCATTTTCCCTTTTCACTTTGTTATCATTGCAAAGAGCTATTTGTATCCCGTAACATGTTGAATGGATTACGGATAATGTTTTGTAGCAATAATTTAAGTGTTGTCTAACAATCAACTCCTGAAGCAATAATTAAGGTCCACTAGTATAAACCCTAACCTAGAATTAATGCACCTCAAATTAACGTTATCTTCAGAGACGTACACGAATGAAAATATAGTTATAGTGATAGATACGTGATACTGAGTTAAAGTGACGAATCCTTCAAGCAATTAGTGATGCCACAATTGAAAGGAGAATTTACACATGTAACTCAAAAAAGTGAAAGACCGACACAAACACTGTTTCCTTTGTACACTTGTATTTGTCTTAATCCAAAACAATGTCTTTGTCAAATGAAGAAGACTCAACCCAGAAGCAACCATGACCATGATGATCATGGCCATGTTGTTTTTCATAGAACAAGGGAAAATTGTATCTGTGCATGGTTTTTTATTATATCTAACACAATATTATAAATTGTAATAGTAATATTTTTTATACATGATAATTATTTTGCGTATGATATTAGATAATTATTTTACGAATCTAACACAATCTTATAAATTGTAATAGTAATATTTATTTATAAATGATAATTATTTTGCGTATAATATTAGATAATTATTTTTGCATAAAATATTAGATATTTCTAAGTAATATATCAAGAGTCTTACTTTTTAATGATAAATAGTCTAAATAACCTCGTATTAATATGAATTTTCATATTTCAGTTATCTCGTCATTAAAGTACATATATCATTTGTCATTATTATAATTCTTTTATTAAAATAAAAAAGAAAGAAAATGAAAAATAAAGCAAGCGACAAACCAAACTCATGATAAAAAAAATATATTTATAAAAAAAAAAATACACGAAGGTAAAATATTAACCTATATATACTATGCTTTATAAATAAAATCTAAATTATAGCTAAATTATGAGTATAATGATTTCTCTCACGTAAAATATGAGAAACTTGGAACTCATATACTCACAAAAATACTAATGAGTTGATCCGATAACTACTTGTTGAACCAAACTAAATAGAATTAAATATTCACCCTAATTAGTACATGAAATTTGTTATAGTATGTTCGTAAATGAAACCACAATTTTTTTATGAGCGTAAATGAAATCATATCTTCTCTAGTTTGAATATTGAAAACTTTTAGTTGAAAAAAAACAAAAAAAAAATCACCATTACGCTTCACTAGAACGGGAAAGGAGTTTGACACTGATTATTTTTGGGGTTCTACTTTGGTTCCAAACGAAGCATATTAAGGCAAGGTAAAAAGTAGAGACTTTAGGCTTTGATTTTTAACCGAAGCATATTCTTTCATGGATAGGCTTCACTTCTGAAAGTAACCCAAGCCTATATGTGACGTAAAAAAAATGAATTATTTAAATGCAGAAAGGGAAGCATGCTTCGAACAATGGAATGCGAAAATGGGAGGCTACACATGTACGGGGTGGGCAACACAATAAGCAATGCCTAAACAATGGAAGGAGAAGGCATGGGCAATGGACCAAGGTGTCAGCAATGGAGCAAGGTACGACCTTGACGAACCTACAATGATGACCAAAACGTGTCACTGTGTATCTGCTCATTGCAAATAAACATTAATCAAACTAAAACAAATGCAAGAAAGAGGAAAACGAAGCCCCAAGCAACAAGAAATGATTCGCAGTGACCAAGAATAGAAATGGATAGGAGAGGAGAACAAGATGCTTTGTGAGAGAGGAGACGAGAACAAAATGCTTCGCAACGACCAACAATGACAGTGGAGAAGGGTTGCGTGGAGGAAACCAACAATGACCTATTCAGTTGCAACAAAGAAAGGAGAGTGTGGGCTCTCACAAGTGTAAAGGAGATATAGAGGGGTTCTATAGCGACACAATGCTGTGGGAGGAAAGTAACTTTTAAAAATTCAACCTCGAGTAAAAAATATATTGTCTTTGTAAAATTGAAGCCTATTTTCTAACTGGCTAAGAAAAGGTTTTAGTTCTTTATAGAATTGAAATTTATAATTGTTCAAATATTTTAAAAAATGTCACAATGTCATTATATGCTTCGATTCTTTAAAGAACATTAGCCTATACCAATATACACTTATGTTACTTTAGAACCGTAACCTATAATTGTGCAAATAATTTCTAAAATACTGTAACATTTTAAAAAACTTCGTTTTTAATAAAAGTGAAAATTATTAAACAAAATTAAATGATCTTTTTTACACCAGTGCTTCTCAGATTTATTTCCAAGAAAATACGATAAAAATTCACAGTTTTAGTATACTGATTTCATTAAAATTGTTTTCTTAACTCAATCAATTGATTAAATAATTAAACATGGACTTTGATAATTAGTATATATATTATATTTATTATTGGGAAAATTAATAATGCAATTAATTTTGAAGAACTTTTTTTATTGTTTCATAAATTTTTAAATTTCTTAGCGGTAATCAATGTTAACATATTAATTTTATTTTTCTATTTAACAAATAGATAGGACAATTATTAAAAAGCAAACATATAGTCAATTACTTTAACTTTTTCTAGAATTCAAATAAATCGATGCAATTAAAATTTTTATACTAAGATTATCTCTTCTTTATTGGATAGAAAACAAAATATTTCAATACTTACTTATTGTAATAAGTTTACTGTTTATTCAAAATAAAAAAAAATATGCTCCAAATAATAAAGTAATGAGAAAATATTATGAAAAGTTAAGTAGTGGAATTGCAGATTCACAAAGTTAATTACTTATTTTTAAGCTGTTTTTTCTTTGTGTAAGGGTATTTATATTTACATGACGTTTTAAGTCTAAAAAAATTATTATTTAAAATAATGTTTATTATTAACAAAAAGTTATAATTAATTTATGGGTTAAATATGTTTTTGGTCCCTTAAATTTTATTGAAAATTGAAATTAGTCACTCTTTGAAACTTTGGACCAATTTAGTCTTCCATCTTTAAAAATTGGGTAAATTTAGTCTTTTTAACAAAATTTTGTTAAGTTAATTTGACATTTTATTTGCGTTTTTCAGCTAACATGAAAGCAAAAATAAGTCAAATAATGTAAACAACTTAAATATTATCATGAAAAAAGTGTTTGAAACGTCAAATAAACTTAAAACAATATGGTTAAAAGAACTATATACATACATTTCTAGAATTGGAGGACTAAATTGGCCTAAAGTTTTAAAGAGAAACTAATTCTAATTTTCACTAAAAGTTAAAAAACCAAAAACATATTTAACCCTTAATTTATTAATCAAAATCTAAATTATTATGATTTTTTAGTAAATAGATGATTAAAAAGGAAAAATATAGTAATATTTTCTCGTACACTTCTAGAACTACAAAAATAAAGTATTTAACAACTACTATTTGTTGATACGAAAGAAATTTCTTGATTGTTTTTTCTTGAGGTATATACCTTTTAAACAAATTTCTAGAACTTGTAGAACTACATATAAAGACGTACAAATCTTGAAGAATCTGCAAAGAGGCAACGTTATCTACCACAGATGAACTAACATTAGATTTGGAAAATATTAAATGAAATTTTGGCCACCCCTTTATCCATCTACCTCTTCAACATAACAGGGAACCATCAAATGGAGCAAAAATCCAAATGGCTCAGCCAAATGCCGCTCGCGCAGGAGAAGACAATCGTAGAATACATGTACATATACGACCGATGCTAATGTCACGTGGTGAAAGTGTTAATTAAGTATTTTGTATTCGATTTACTTTTTATATTTATTTTTTAATTCAATTGAGTTCTAATTTTATTTAAAATTGTACAATATTATATTTTATAAAATATAAGATTTTCAATTTGTGCAAGTCAATCACTAACTTTAAAATTAGTTGAATTAAGTTTATTTATCAATAAAAATAAATAAATTACAAAACTTATTCTATTATATGAAAAATTGGTAAAAAATATTATTTATTTTGTAAAATTGTAAGTATAAATGTAAAGCTTTGATTGTAATTTTTAAATTTTAATGTTTAAAATAATTAAAAAAATGTATTTTCCTTTTGTTAACTTGTTTATAAATTTAATAACTTCTCCAACATTACTAAAAATAGTTAATATTCACGTCAAATTTAAACTAAATTATTAATATATTTTACTTAATTTTATAAATTTGTAATTTATTTATTTTTGTTAGGTAAATAATTCATTTCAACTAAATTTTAAATTAAGTGTTTGATTGAGTTAAACAAATTGAACAACTCCTATATTTTGGATAGAACATAGTTTGATTACTAAATTTTGACAATTTTATCTTATAATATGAAAAAACGAAAAATTATTTAAAAATGATACATAAAATTATAAGAGAAAATTATTAAAATTTAGTAGTCAAAAAATCATTTTTCTTTTACATAAAGATAACATTGCTTTTTAACATTTACACATGACTTTAATGTAACACGAGACTAACACCGACCTGGCCAAAAATTTAAAAGAAATCCAAAATGTCAAAATTCAAAAATACAACAAGGAGAATTATCTTCCGACAAAATATTTTTTGACAAATTTTACAAAGTTTAAAATTTCTAAAAATAGAATTAAAGTAGATTAGCTTTTTATTTTTTAACCAAAATAAAATAATAAAATAATATTTTTTTAATTAAATAGGAAAGTTTGTCTACGTAAAAAAAAAAAAAACACGCTTTGTTATCCTATCATAGCTCATACAACAAAGTGACATGCGAACTCTTTGGACACTTTCAGACAACAACGTCAATCTAACAAAATAGAACTAAACGAATTAACAACCAAATTAGTAATTAATTTCTTTTATATGCTATGCCTTAGATTATAAAGTCAATAGAACCTGCACAGAATTACATAAACATCATGTATCAGGTACTGAGATATACAAGGCACTAAAGTAAACAGTTAATGAAAGAGCGAAAAGAAAGTAATTAAATTTTGAGAACAAAGCTAATAGTCGATATTATGCATGATAATTCATGAACATGAACTATTATTTTTATTTTTTTATCAACGTACAGTTCCCTACTCTCGCTAAAATCATGGAAAATTCAAGGCATGTTCAACTTGTTACCACACTTGCACCTCCACGCTTCCGGGTAGTACTCCGCAGTCACCGGAGTGCCCGGCGGCACCGTCACATGCACCGGTCTGCAGGGTGTACAGCTGCCACACTTGGAGGTGCAGAGGGGTGGTGATGACCCAGGTCCAACCAGAAACCTCCTTGACCAATCCGAGGAAACCTCTGCTTTGCCTTCAAACACCATGCCATGTCCAACTCTCCCCTGGTCAAAAAAACATAGTTACACAGTAATTACTTGGTGTTCAAATTGCAACAAATAGGAACACAAACACCATGACCATACAAACAGAAATTTGAGTGTAACATGTTTTGTCTAATCTCTGGTAAACGTGGGAAGTGGGACCAGAAGGATGCATGATCCTTATTAGCATGCATCAATACTGAATAGTCAGTGATCAATTCAGTGCACTGTGGACCCAATAAGGAAGCACATGGTCCACTGACCCCTTGTGTTACTCCATCACAGTTGACTCATGTATCTGACGGCTCACATTTTGCAAAGCTTCTTGCACCCTGCAACTATTTTTTGGCGCATTAATTGCTTGTTCTGTGTTTGGGAGGGTAAAATGTTGGACACTTCAGAAAATGCTGTCAAGTTTTCAATAAAACTATTCTAACTTAATCATGGGTTATAAGTGAACTTTAGACCTAACTCAATTTCACATAATCGATTTATAAGTTGAGGATTGTATCTACTTATATATTGTGAATTGACCTTATCTTCGGTCGATGTAAGGCTTCCAACAATCACCATTAAGAAGTAATTCCTAGAAAAAAAGGAACATAACTTCTGTTTAACGTTAGTACCTGATGATCTTCTGCATGAGTTTTGGGCAACATGGGGCACTTGGTTGCATCTGCATTGGAGAAGGGATAGAAGTTGAAGTGAGTTTAGTTTGATTTGATGAGGAAAAGTAGAGAGTAAAGAAAGTGATGGAAAAGTATACCTAAACATGCAATGGTAGTGGCATTAGTGGTGGTGGTGGTGGTGAAGAGGAGTGACAGCATGAAGAAAAAGAAGTTTGTTTTGTTTATCAAGTTGTTGTTGGCATGTGATATCTTCTTCTCCATTACAACAAGAAGAAAGACCTTGAGAAAGGAAGTAGATCAACAAGGAGAGGTTGCAAAATATGACTCACACTCTCTCTCTCACCTTTAAACAATCTCTCTCCACAGTTGTAGGGTTTACAGCACCAGAGACTTTTACGTACCATGCAAATGTGAAGCTCTAAACAAACACCGAAGTACCTAACACTTTAAACCATTTGTCTGATTTGTCTAGGGCTTAAAAAGCACATATACCATATATGACATGATGTAATCTAACACAACACCAATGTAAAGACAAGACTGTTAAACTAAAGTTTAAGGTAAGTTATTCTGTGTTAAAAATTATGATTAAAAGGGTAGTTAAACATTATGCAGTGAATTTGAAGTAAAAGATATAAGATTGAAGAAAGAATAGTGAAAAAATGTGTTGGAGACAAGTCAATTACTGAATTAGGGTGATATATTGGTACAATGTTGAAGTGTAGACATCAGACGTACATTTTTGTTCTCAGTCTCTCACTTGACACATATTTTGTGATAAAGAGAGAGAGAGAAGTGGAAGATGAAAAAAAGTGGAACGATCGAATGTGACAAGGGTTGTGCAATGAGGTGGTGTGGGTTGTGACAGAGGTGTTTGCGTTACACAAGACATGACAGATTAAAAGCAAACTAGTAACAAAACATCCCAATCTATGCCAATCATAGCTTCATAGGCTATATACCATGTTTGGAAAACCAGACACTCAAATTTTGTACCAAACATTAACTAACATTCACACACCCTCATCTTATAATTAAGTAAATGGTCTAAAGTTTGAATCTTGTGATCATACCATTTGGATTTCAGATAAACATGATAAAAAGTATTATTTATCTTAAAAAAGAAGTTAATTGTTTTTTTAATAATGATTAATTTGCATTTTGATATAATAAAAAAATATTACTACTCTGGAACTTTTCATGTTTTATGAATTTGAAAATTTGTAGAAGGATTTTACAAATATTAAAAAAGTTGTAGGAATGTATTTACATGTTGTAGGAAACTGAATATGTAAGATTGTGAAGTTAACTTTAAATTCTTAAACACTTGTATCAATCTTATTATTAGAGTAAAATGAAAATGTATTCACTTGCTTTTTTTTAATTACAAATATGTCCTTTGTATAAGGAAACATAAATATCAAGATTCAAGAAATTAAAGTGATATTTTTATAATTAAAAATTTAAACATATTTTTATTTTTTGTGGACTAGATTATCTACTTTCCTTTAATGTATTAGGTTATATATATATATATATATATATATATATATATATATATATATATATATAATTGTAAAAGGCCTTCATGAATAGAGAAGAAGCCCAGTTGGAGATTTTTGTAACAGGATTGTGTTGCATTTTTTTTGTGTGTGTGTTGTTCCTGATTGTTATTCCAACACACAGAAATGGAGAACCATTATTCTTCTGCAGCTTTCTGCTCTCACCGCAACAATCCTTTTCCTCACTTTTTTTTTTATTCGAATAATGGTATTTTAATTATTAAATTTTGACAACTTTTTTTAAATATGAGGTTGTATCTTCTAAATAAGTTTAAAATATTAAAAATAAAAAATAAAAAAATAAAAAATAAAAAACCATTTAAAAAATAACATCTAAAATTGTAAGAAAAAATTATCAAAATTTAGTAATTAAAAAAAAATTTTCCTTTTTCCCCTTTGTCTTTTCCTTGTGTAAGAACTATTTAACAACTCCATTTTTGAAATATTTGAAAAAATATAATCGTAATGAAATGTTTTTATGTAAACCAATTGTAATTTTGGTTTTGTATTTTTTTTCTGTAATTTAGTTTTAAGTTTAAAATGTAATCATAGTTTTGTTTCAATTTTTAATTTTACACACGTTTTGTTCAATTTATTTTATTTTAGTCTAGTTGAACCCTAAAATGAACATATTTGTTTAAAGTATCATCCATAAATAAATAAATTAAATATATAAATAAAAAATAAACATGTGTAAAGTCGAAAATTTGATTAAAATTATTTATCATTTTCCTAATTTTGAAAGCTAAAATTGAAAAAAAAAACTTAAACCATGGTTCACAAAATTACAATTTGACTCATATTTTTACTTTAAAATTAAATGAATTGTTGGTGTTAATATTCATTATATATTCAGTTGAAATTGATAATATATCTGCCAGTGATTGACTTAGTTTTATAAATTGTTTCAAGGGAATTCTTATTTGAACTAGACTGTGATTTTAAGTCCATTATAATAACTTTATACAATTTGAGAATTCAGACACATAATGTATCTAACCAAGGTCCATGAACAAACTTTAAAATTAACAGTAAGTTTGACCATAGCCAAAGGTAGAGAGGCCAATGAAGTCTGAGAAGTTCATGTTTGTTCTCCTTGTGAAGCATATACCTGGTTCTACTACACTGTCTTTCAAAGATCACAGGTAGTGTTCTCCAACTTTTGAAATCTATAAATCTTTGAAAACAAGGATTTTCTGTGTTTTTTTTTTTAGCTTTTGCTAACAATTAGCATAACACATTCACTTTGTCAACTCTACTGACAATATGCCATGCAAAAGCTGCAGTATATAATTCAATATCTATGCCCTAATCACAGCACAGATCCAAATATGAAAATCTAATATAACTCAAAACAATGTATAGTTTTTGTGTATCACAGCTTACACACGATACTAAAGTTACCCTAAAGTTGAAAATGACTACATCAACAAGAGTTATATTATTTTAACATATAACATGTATTGTACAACACTTTTTTACATTACACTTCTCTCTCTTCTCTTATACTTTCTGTCTTTTTGGTTAACGAAATTGAGAGTGCTTTAGGTTCACGTTATCATATACATCAAACATTATAGGTAGCTCCATGATTCTGACAAAGCTCTTACGAAGCAGTTTTTTTCATGTCAGGTTGACAGTGTACCAAAGGCTTAGGGCCATGGAAATGACTATAGAGACAAAGAAGCAAAGGAGGTAAATCTAGAACATGACCCGCATGTTATGGTCTTGAATGGACACAAGCACAATAATACATACTGCAGGCTTTATATGTGTAAGTTGTTTTGTTATTGTGTGTGCACTGTTGTGCACGATGGAATTTGAATTTGGTAAGAACTTGAAGAAGAGATTAAGGAATCACGGATTTGGTGAAAAGGAAAGACACCATTGTTCACACGCTCTTGTTTTGATGCAACCTTCCTCAGTGTCTGTCATAATATGCAAGATATGATGTCTCCAGCAGCTTCCTTGGAATCACATAGTTTGCATGGAAATGCGAGGTGAGTGATTCTTGCTTGTCCCACCACACGATGGTGGAAATGTGATGGTGACATGTGCAGGCAACTGTGTCCTGATAAGGTTCTCATTCTCTCAATTATTCAGCTTGGAATAAATGCTGCCTGACACTTTTTATTCTTTCTTTGTTTTTTCCCTTACCCTTTTTCCTTAACTCATTTGAACTTGGTGGATATGGATATATCTTTCGCCGATCTCTTTCTTTATCGTGTGCTATGGTTTTCCACATTGCAGGAAAAGTATAATCCGCAAGACAGTGATGGATTGTTGTGCTTTATACAGAAGTTCACGTGTAATAATATATAACTGTGTTGCTTCAGGTTATTTCATCGAACACCATTAACTCAAATATTATTTGATGCTTACTTACATTAGTTGATGGAAATGGTTATGATCTTAAAATGTGGCATCTTGTTCTGGTTGGAACAGTGCACTTGCATGGGGATTCATCACTAAACATTGAAAGGTGTTGTTTAGTGCAATTCTTAGGTAGGAGGTATAAGGTAATAACAAAGTTCCTTAAATCATTCAAATAATACATTACATATAAATGTCAGCAAAAAGTTATGTTGGACACTGTTGAATTGCTATCACTAATTAATTAAGGTTGTCTTGTCTTTGTTTTGTTGGCTGGCTACAATTTGCATTCCTCTATTATCTTTTGCAGCCATTGTAACTAAACTCTGTTTTTGTTGTTACATAACATGGCGAATAACTTCCCTCTGCATTTTCCTTAATCAAACTATACAACAAAAGGAGAAATAGTGAAAAAACAAGTTTAAGCAAAAATTTGTACTTTGCAAAGCATTTTTCATACAATAACTTTTGCATGGTTGCAAAGGACACACTGTCAATGGAAATTAATTGTAACTACTAAAATTTTTTATATTACATTAAATTTTGCTTACAAAAGATTAAAAAATATATTTTTTGTAATTTTTCTAAAAATTTTAATTAATTTATGAATAATTTTTTTTTACAAAAAAATTTGTAAAGTATTTTTTATAATTTTTGTGAAAAATATTTTAAAATAATTTCTTATACATATTTTTCATAATAAAATTTGTAGATATTTCCAAAAAACATTCTTTAAAATAAAATTAGCAACAAGATATGAAGTTTTTTAGTAATGAGATGTAAATTTGCTGTCCTAATCATTCATTATACATGAATTTAGTTAAAAAAAAAAAAAAAACTTTGTT
>Ga0209589_1005090_pt1 | contig 22480 bp, 13 predicted proteins | sample CowpeawhiteBW_FD_187525 | JGI IMG/M metagenome (GOLD analysis project Ga0209589, IMG submission 187525) | Root nodule microbial communities of legume samples collected from California USA - Cow pea white BW (SPAdes) (version 2) | ecosystem: Host-associated > Plants > Roots > Nodule | place: USA...
TAATTTGATGAGGGGCCAAATTAGAAATACTAAAACTTAAGTAATTCAGTTTATAAATGGTCGTGGTCCCCTTCTGAGAGCACACAGAGAGTCATAACGTACTCTTCCTGTTCCTTTCTCCCTATCCTCATCAAGAGAGAAAACCAAAGGGAAATAAAGGTGCTCTACAGGAGGAAGATCAATGATCCAAAGGGAAATCAAGGTGCTCTACAGGAGGAAGATCACTGCGCATATAGGAGTGCTCTAATATTATCGTTATGGCCAATTCAGGTACGCTTCCGTGTTTACTTTTTACAGCATGATTATCAGTATGGGAAATTGCTTATGATTGATTGTTAGAATCAATATTAGGATCATATTCTGCGTTTATGCTAACATAAATTATTCTTTGAAGTTCGTCTTTTTAGTTTATCTATTTGTCCTTAGAAGCTACTACATATTAAATGTGAATCATATGGTAAGTTTTAGTAGATTGTAAATTTAATGGTGTTATGGTACTTTTGGAGGATATAGTGACGAAGAATTTAAATTTTTGTTTGGATAGAAAATTTAAAAAGATTTTAATATTTTAAACATTTATGCACATTTATTACTTAAAATTAAAGCATTAATTTTTTTTTATATATTTTTCCTTCCTATTATGTTTTTTTTATTATTTTCATGGTCTTTGAATGAGTTGGTACATGTTAGATTGAGCACTTATAATTAGATTAACAGGGTTAAAATGCAATTCTTTACAATTGAATGTATTTCATGTAATTTTGTTTTAATATTAATTGTTGAATAGACTATCATTAGTGCATTTTACGCTTTTTAACTCGGACTTTATGCCTCAGTCATAGTGGAAACGAGGCGTATAAAGATGCGATGACAGTTTTGTAATTTATGCAACATTTTATGTCCCGGTTACTAGTTGACCCAAAGCAGAAACTAGTCTTATATCTTAATTCTGAGAGACCTGAGATCTAATGTCTTCCAAAATTTCCCCCTTCCACTTGGATTTTTAAATTTAAAACAAAAACTTTATGCACCAGTTGATATTGACCCGAGACAGTAAGACCTTATATGCCTCGGTTGTTTGAACCCGAGACAATACAGCCCTTTAAAATGGCCAGCCTTATGCCCAAATTCATTCCTTTGTAAAAACCCTAAAGTGGCAGACAAACCCCACCAAGCTTCTTCTTCATCCATCATGCGGGAATGTCTCCCCTACCGGCGTCGCTCCCCAACCCCACTTCCACCGTCACATAAAACTTTTATGATTAATAGAGTAACAATTCAAAATATCATGATTTATTTATGGTTAGATGTACTTACACAATATATGTAACTCGTAATAATGTATCCTCACTTAATAAATGCATAGATTAAAGATCAGGAATAAAACTTATATTATAGCATAAATTTTATAATTTTACATTTGACATTGTATTTGTTTTATACTTTTTGCATTTCATATTTGTATTTATTTCTATATCTTTACTATTAAATATTTAGTTTAATTAGTGATTCAATCATCTAATCAGTTAACTATAATTTTGACCTACTAGCTAATGTATAGTATAAATAAAGCTATATTCATTTTTGTTATTAGTGTAGATTCATCTTATAAATTGAACCTTATGATTTGTGAAAAAACTCTTAAAATTGTTAAAGTAGAACTCTGTTATCATTACGTGTTGATTAGGAGTTGAAATGCAAGCACAAGTAGTTGAAGATTTGGTTTCGGTGTATTCTCTTACTTGAGTTTGTGATTTTGCTTACGTTCTTTCATGGTGTGCATAGAGACGACAACGGGTTGGGTAGGATATGGATAGTACTTATTCATAATCCGACCCATAAAAAAAAATTGTCTGCTATCCGTTTATTTGTCGGGTACCTGATTAAAAAGTACTTGTGAATTTTTTTAAAATCTGCGGGCATCCGTGAATATCCGTATACTTGCAAATATTTAAAAAATATATATTTTTTATAAATTTTTTAATATAAAATTATAAAAATAAAATAAAGTATAATTACATTAAATTAAATTTTAATTTTAATTAAATTTAACCTAATAAAATATAATTTTAATTTTAATTTTAATTAAATTTAACTTAATAAAATATAAATTGAATTTTAATTTTAATGTTTTACAGGTAACGGATACCGACGAGTACGGATAGTATGATACTCGTACCCGACCTGTTTATAAGCAGATATTAAAATATCCGCGGGTACTAACTATCCCTCACGGATTTTATCCGCAGATATCTGTGGGCGCGGGTATTTTTGTCATCCTTAGGGATGCACAATTTGTTGGAAAAAAGTAATCTAAAATATAAAATACAATATATTTAAGTATGTGTTTAAAAAAAAATTGTATACTCGAATCATTGAAAACATCCATTTGTTTGTCATTCTCAAAACACGTGTGAGACGTGATTGCTCTCTTTCTGGTAGAATATGCTAAAAGACTAAAGACTAAATGTTTTAATAAAGAACACATATGGTTTTATAATTAGTAATATATCCTTACGAGCATAGAATAGGAACCTCTAAAAGATTACTCAACAGTCAAGTAAGTTCATTCATCACAGATCATTCACTGGACAGTCAAACCTATCACGGATCATTCATCATAAACATAAAATTGTGTATATTATCCATAAAATTAGTAATAATGTACAATATAATTGATACTAACAAATAATATAATTAATTGATTAATATTAATTCATAATAATTAAAAATAGAGAATAATAATTTAAAATAATAAAATTATATAAATATGACACAAGTTTGTGTCCATAATCGAATGAAACCATACTTTACTTTGATGGGACATTGCAAGAATGCACAAAAATAGTCACCATAGTAAAGCGTCGGCCATAAAAAATGGACCCAAAAGTGGACCAAAAACAAATTTTTATTTCAAAAGTTAAAACTTAAACATTTGCTAGACTGACACCGTAAATTATTATATCTTGGAAATAGTAAAAAAAAGACAGTGTGCGCCTTTGCTACACTACATTTATCACTTGACAAATTAAAAAAAAAAAAAGCATTTATTTTCAATTCAAAAATAGTAACGTGTGTGACACTTGATAAACCACTTTTCTCAATAAAAAAAAATGGTGAGATTCATTTATTATAAGGTAAAGTAAAACAATTTTTCCATTTCTTAAATTTCACTTCCCCCTGCCGAGCAAAGGAATTGTGGTTGGAGCTGCCATCAATCCTCCATGCACGGTACTGCTCTTGAGCTTCGAATTTAAAATATCACAAATTTTGTAAGAATCTCTGAAAAGCCCTTTGTGATTGCGTTTGTAAGTTCAAAATGGTAACTATTTGAGAAACCCTATAATATGGGTTGAAGGTCTTCCGAATCGGGTTCAAGTTTCTCGTTCTGAAGAGGCGAGGAGTCAAGTGTGGTCAAGCTCAAGGTTTTGCAAATTTTATTTTTCCTAGCCGAACAAATGAATCGTGCCCCCCTTGAACACGAATAAAGTAAGCAATCTCTGAAAATCCCTCTTTGATTTGTGTTGATAAGTTTGAAATGGTACCTGTTTGAGAAAGCCTATAATATGCTTTGAAGTTTTTTGAATCAGGCTCGAGTTTTCTGGGTTGTGTTGATTGTGTTTAAGTCTTTCTGGATCGAGAAATTGGTGAAACGTGTACATGTGGATCAATTAATTTCTTCAAAGTATTATTGGTTTTATGTATGTAACACTATGCACTATTATTTTGTTGTGATTGTTGTAATTGATGAAAGCAATGGCACCTTATAATTGGTTTGGCGAGAACAAAATGCATTATATTTTAAACCTCGAAAAATTGAAAACATGTTTTGGTTGGACTTTCCTTACCCCTACATATATATATATATATATATATATATATATATATATATATATATATATATATATATATATATATATATATATATATAACATTAAAAGTAGTAATGTATTGTGCTCCTTCCATAGTAAATTATGCTTTGTTCCATTAAATATGCTTCTTAGTTTTATATTGCTTTCCAAATAGCTTGACTTGATGTTTATTATGATAAAATGGTTAACACCAATAAATTTTCCAGAACTTTACACAAAGGAGATGTTTCAGCTGCTTCTTTCTGTTTATATCTAGGAATGAAAGATGATGATGCTACAAATTGTAAGAAATTTTCACTCTCCTAGAAGCTTTTGAATTGGATATTGGTTATATTTTGTACTTGGACTGTTTACGCTCTTCCCTTCTTATTATTGACATGTTTCTTGTATTATTTGGATGAACTACAACAAGCCTGGACTATTGCCCTGCCTCTTAGATGCTTATTGTAAAGAAGCAACCTGTTGTGACATAGCAGAAACTTAATCATAGTAAATTGTAGCTATTGACAGAATATGTCTTCCATCTTGAGCATTGAAGCTTTCAGTTATGAAGAATTAGATGTTTTACTGTATATGAAATTCTTCTCAACAATCAAACATTCTATGTTCTTGAAAGTAAATGTATATTGATAATTTTGTAGCCAACCTATGTGTTTGAACTTTAGCACTGATTGGCGAAATTCACGTCTTACCTGATAGCTATTTCAGCAATTAATTTTTTTTTTCCTTTTTAACCATCAACAACGTTGACCTTCCCGATGTAACCTATAATTTTACTTTTAAAAAATTAAATAAGCGAAGGTTAGGCCCACGCTACTATAAAGGTGTAAGGAAATTAAAGAGTCCTATTTTGAGTGGGTTGGACCGTCGCTTTTTTGAGTCTCTTATGCTCCGCATGCAAAAATTGGAAAGTTTCCATGTACAGGGGTGGGTCGAAAGCTGACGCTCAAGGGACGCATTAGAGTCGGTTTTCACCTTTTGGATGGGTTTATGTGGGACTCTAATACAATGATTTCTTGTATTTTGAACAAGAAAAACAACACGAGCAAGCTGCAAAGTTCAAATTGAATTTGAACATGCAAAATAACACGAGCAAGCCGCAATCCATTCATCTCTCTTCGGTGGTTGGATTATTTTAATTCAAAATCAAGCGAGCGGTTTAAAATCAATTTTCAGCATATAATTTAAAGATAAAGTTCTACCTCAAAAATTTATTTTATAAAATTAAATTAAATTTAAATTTCTTTATTTTAATGATAAAAACTAAGTTTATCCAAGTTTCTTGTCTGTCTTTGAGTATCTAGTTAGTTGTTCGTCTAATAATTTTGTTTTTGTCTAACATATGGTAGTTTGCATTTTTTAACGTTTTGTCTTTAGAGTCTAATAGCTTGCATCTTCTAGTACTCGTCTATCATCTAGTACTCTATATCCTCTAATATCTTTTGGGCATCATTCTTTTGTCGCAGTTTCTCTTCTTTAATTAATATATATATATATATATATATATATATATATATATATATATATATATATATAATATTATATTTTAATACATTTAAAGTTTCATATCATATACGAGTTAAAATCAAAGATATGTTAAGAAAAATCATATAAATTATGACAATTATTTTTTATATATTGTGACGATTTTAACCACCATAATTTATGTGTGACAGTTTCAAAAATCAAAATAATTCACATCGTCGTGAAACAAAATGCGGAGGTTTTAACACTGTACAAATCGTCATATTTTTCAATGTATAAAGTGACAGTTCTCGAATATAAAATACTGAAGTTAAAATCAATGGAAATAACGGCCGTTTGCCATTATTCGCATTATATTACATTATTTTTAACCATCGTGATTCAACTTTTATATTATTTATAATTATAATTTATTTGCTTATAATCCACCTTTATACCTTATGCTTAAAGTTTCGTAACTTAATAAAATATATCTAATAAAAGTACTCAAAATAAAATTAACCAACATTAAGTTTATTCATGATTTAAAATTGCAAAAGATACATTCATTCACAATTACATAAATTTAAATATAAATATCTAAAAACTATACAAAATATTGAAAGTTTTTACTTTATATTAAGGTAAATATAAAAAAAAAAAGTTACATATCTATGAATATTAACAATATCTACATGAATTGTGTAACACCCCATTTATTTAATAAAGCTAAATAAATGATATGTCACACAATATAATATAAGAAACGAGGATAAAAGAGTATAACATCACTCCTACAGATATCCCAATCGCTTAGAGGACGAATAAAAGAGATACACCACGATGTCGGGTACAAAGTAAAGTAAGAGAATGAAAATGACTTAAACAAATTTCCGGAGAAAACAATACATGGGCCTTAGCCCTAAATGAAAAGCCCAAAGGCAGAAGTCAACCCAAAGGCTAAGCAGCGGAACCATCACCTCCCTGTTGACCATGGGTGTTCCTCGCATCTGCTCACATCAACAAGTTGATGATCATCGCAAAAGAGAGTACCACACAACAGGACACACAACAAAAACAGAAGGGTAAGCTAGAGCCAAAAGTGGTTTTATCATGCAATCAGATATGCTTTCACAGTCAATTATACATACATCACCCAAGCATGTTATGACCTTCCAAAACAATACACTAAGACTCGACTCATCCGGATACATATAACCTGGTCGGATTCAGCGGATGCTTGCACATGTGATGGATACCTCTGCTCACCCCCGAGCTATGTGTTACAAGTGTTACAATGAATCAATTTCCTTCACACACAAGGTTAGCCCTTAATGAGTTTCAGGCCTCATGCTACTCTCACCACAAGAGCCAGTCCGCTCTAAGTGAGACTAACTGACTCCTTAGAGTGTCATGATGCGATCCTTACCTTGAATTCTTACCAAGTTATATAGATGGGGCACCACCATGGACACCCACTAACAGGGGCCATGGAATTACGTCCTGACCACTGAAGCACGACCCTGAAGTCCCATCTAGAGACTTCAAGGAATTACGTACTGACCACACGACAAACATACACAAACAACCAAGTAACAGATACATATATCATACATAGGAACCTCATCTCGTCATTCATAACCAATCCTTATTTATCATACGTTGAATTAATACCAACTCGTCATTCCCAACCATGAGTAAAGTGTTTCTCCTCATACCAAAGACATGACACTGGATTACCAACCATCATGTCCATTGTTGCTCATGTCAAACTCGTGACCACATATATGCATACATTCAACCTCTCGAGTATAATTCATATAAAGATTATGTCAAACTCATGATTCACACATAAAACACTCTCCCAATCATGCATAAACATTCCCATTAAGCCGTCATACAATAACTCACACAAGTACTAGCTAAACATTCAAGCACAGAGGGAACCCAATTCAGGATGCATTCTTGCCCAGCTCGTCGCCCAGGCTGGAGGATCTCGCTCAAGCGAGAAGGACTCTCGCTCAGGCGAGCTCCCTCCGCCTAGGCGAGAGCTCGACCCACACACCACAACGACCTCTGAGCATTCTCGCTTAGGTGAGACTCCCCTCGCCTGAGCGAGACACTCGCTCGCTCAAAACTGAGCTGGTCGCCTGAGCGACCCCTCGCGTAAAAAGTCTGGGCGAGCCTCTTCTCATCTTGCCTGGACGAGACAGGCTCGCTTGGGTGAGATTATCAGGTCTCGCCACTGTTTTCCTACGACAACCATTCATACCAAGACAAAAATAACACACTAAAGCATTTCACGCATCCAGGACATGATATCAACCACAAAAATCATAGTACAACAGCCAAAACAGTGAAAAAGACGAATACAAGATTAGGTTCTAGCTTCCCTTACCTAGAATGAGCTAGTGCAAGGCCTCGACACAAACAGCGGAGCACCACAGCTCAAGGAACAAACTTAGAAGGTGGGGTCGAAAGAGCTTGAGCAACCTTGACGAAGGCTAAGGATCAAACTCTAGTAGAGCTTCTGTTGAGAACGAAGGGGTTTGAGGATTGATGTTTTCTGAAAGTGAGATGAGAGTGAGAGTGTTAGGTTGGTTTAGGGTCTTTGGCTCCTCATGGGCCAACCTTTAGGCCCAATTAGATCTGAGGCAGCCCTTAAACATAAGGGCAGAAATATTGGGTCTTACATTGGGGTATCCCAACTAGTGACTTATTCATTTTTTGAATTGCAGCCTTGAGAACTAGTCCTAGGGTGAAGAACCTCGATACAAATGTGGGAGGAGATTTGTAAATGGGAGATGAAGGGAAACCTCACGAGTGAAGAAGACGAAGAGGGGAGGAGTGACAGGTGTCGATGAAGCTCTGATTGCGACTAGCAGCGTGGCTCATGACCTGACTAGATGAAGAATGCGCGGTTATCATTTTCTTAAGAATTTTGTAAAACAAAATCAAGATAGATTCATTTCATACTTATACTCTTCTTTCTATCTAAAATAGTCCCTTAAATGTCTCCCGATTTGTTTTCTAAAATACTAGAATATGTAATGGTAATCAAATTGATGCATTATTATTTGAAAGTGGTGTACATATATACATAACATAAAGAGTTGTTTATTTTGTTATTAGAATTAAAATTTTAAAATAATAATTAATTTTGTTCATGCCATAGAAAGTCCGATGATGGAAGCGTGAGCTTCGTCACATTTATGTCTTTAAAAAAGGCATCTCAGAGGGTGGAAGGAGGAATGAGTATTTAAACAGTCTTAGGTCTCAATTTCTAAGCAATGTGGGACTATGAGAACAAATATAATTGTTTATCGTAAATTTTACAATTGTAATTAAGTAGATGCATTATGAAAGAATTGAGTTATTTGGACAAAGAAGTATATTTACAAACTCGTTTAATTACTATGAACAGACTCATCTAATATGTATTGTTAGACTTGTTTTATTAGTTAATCAACAAATAATTTGTATTCAAAAGGAGAACATTTTGACACAAAAATTACTAAAAAGAGTTCTCCTAGGCGAACAACCTCCATACCTCTTTCTATGTAAAAGAACACTCACATGCATTACCACATTATTATAACCTAAGAAAATATCTCATGGGTTAGACCTTCTTTTGAAAGAGTTTGATGATATATTTCTCGACAACAAGGGGACTTCCACCTTTTAGGGGAATAGAGCATCAAATTGACCTTGGGCCCGAGTTGTTGGAGACCAACCAATAGGACTAATCCACAAGAGACTAAGGAGATAAAATCAATAATTCAAGAGTTGTTGGAGAAAGGTTGAATTCAAAAAAGTCTAAACCCTTGTGTTGTGCCAATTTTATTGGTACGTAAGAAATGTCAAGTGGAAAATGTGTAGAGATTTTAAAGCCATCAATAATATTACAATTAAATATAGGCACCCAACTCCTTGACTTGATGATATGCTTGATGTGCTGCATGGATCCACTATATTGTCAAAAATTGGTCTAATTTTTTTTATTGCCAAATAAGAATAAAAGAGTGTGATGAGTGAAAAATCGCTTTTAAGACCAAATTTGGACTATATAAGTGGTTAGTGATGTCTGTTGGCCTTTTTAATGCACCTAAAAAAATTCACGATGCTTATGAATCATATTCTTAAGGATTGCATAGGTAGGTTTGTAGTAGTTTATTTTGATGACATTTTAGTGTATAGTCAAAGTATGCGTGAGCATATAGGACATCTAAAGAGTTGTTCTCTTCACCTTGAGGGACCACTAACTTTTTGCAAATGTAGACAAGTACACATTTTGTGTAGATAGTGTAGTGCTTTTAGGTTTCATAGTAAACAAAAATGGGATTCATATGTTGATTATGAGAAAATATAGGTCATCTAAGAAAGGCCTACTCCTGAAAAGGTTGGAGATGTTAGGAGCTTCCATGGATTAACAAGCTTTTATAGGAGATTTTTTCCTAACTTCTCTAGTTTAGCTTAACCCTTAAATGAATTGGTCAAGAAAGATGTATCTTTTATTTATGGTGAAAAATAAGAGTTTTACTACAAAAAAAACTATTACGCAATGCCAAAATCCGAATGTAAAGTAGTTTTACCTAAAGATTATATAGACAAAAATTCGTAGGTAAAACAGTTGTAGTTAACGTTACCTATTGATAAATCTGTAGGTAATTACTGACAAATTTATTCGTATGTAACGTGTCTATAAACTTTTATGGCAATGGTTTTTTCTTGCAATTATTAATTATAATAAGGTATTATTTGTAATTGCAATTATTTTAGTTCATTATAATTATTTACATTTTAAAAATACAAACAAAATATAACAAATTGAGTTTAATAATGAATTCATGGAAAAAGAATACATCGAACCTGATGAAGGCTTGATCCCCACCAAGGATGATTGCCCCATGACATATGCTTAGACGAAAAAGAGTTCTTTAAATCTCTTTCATTACTTTTATTAGTTTGAATCCCCTAAAGTTAACTTTTAGACTAACTTATTTGACTTATTGACCTTTGATTAGGGTTGACTTATTAATTCAAGATTAACTTAACTTAAGTCAACATGCTAATCCATCTTTACTTGTTTTTGTAGGGTAATTAAAATCTTAAGGAGGCATAGGTGGCATAATTAGAGAGCATAAATGAGGAGGAGTCCATGTGGAAGTAATGAGTCATTATTTTCCCTTTATTCTATTGTCTTTTTGTGTTCATCCTTATGGATGTTTGGTGCTTAAATTGTCTATTTTTAGTGCATTTTCATCTGTTGGGCTTTATTGGGTCATTATTCCGAATTTTGATTAATTTTGCATTAATTGGTCTAATTTTTGTTTCTAATTATTTTTTAGCTATTTTGTGAAGCAATTTTTTAGCGTGAATGCTAATCATAAGGCGAAGAGAGAGTTGCAACATCATTCGCACATCATTGCCACACATGCGCCATGTCAATTAGCCTGTCCACGTCATTAGACCAACATTTTGGGCCTAGAGTGACATTTTTGTAATTTTGAAGCCTTTAATGACATTTTTGTAAATACGAGTGGCAAATTTGAGAGGACCATGTTTTCTTAGGGTTTTATAAAGGGAGAACCCTCATTCTTTGTCTTGTCTTCTATTTTTTACGTTTTGGAGGAGACCCGTTGGAGAAACACACCACTTGTTCACGTTTTTCTGCATATTCAAGGCGACCCAGCTAGGGATTTGCATTTTTCCACTTTTGGTTCAGTTTTCTTCTTCCTTCTTTCATTTCCATGATGTATTTTCTTTATCAAATGTTAATGGATGACTAAACTTCTATTTTGACTCTAAGAATAATGCAAATTTGAGGTTTTGTCCATGAATGTTCTATGTTTAATGTTGATTGGGTTGGTTGCTCTTTTTTTTTTTTTAATTTTGAATCTTGAATGATTTTGTTCTGGCCATGCTTAATATTCAGTACCCATTATGTTTACGGAACTCGTGCTTAATGAGTTCTATTGTGGGCTATTTTCGATTATTGAATGCATTCCTTGCTTAAGGGTATTTTGAAACTCGGTTAATCTTTGTTTAATTGGTTAAATTCGAGTGGATTGACAATAAACCCTAACAACATAATTTGATTTGAACTTGGGATAAGTTTCATTTGAATCAGAGAATCAGTTCTTTTAATTATGTTGGGGTAATTAAATCTATTTCAAAACTCCAATTTTAAATTTGAATATGAATCTGCCAAACTAACCCCTACCCTTTTGTTGAATCTGGAACCTTAGAATGATAATATTGGTTTTTTGGGACGACTTTGGGTCCATTACCAAGTACTACATTTAAATTGTTTAATTTTGTTAGGTACAACCAAGATCAGGAAGATAGAGAATGACCAAGACATTCTAGAAACATATAGAATTAGAGGACCACATGAATTGGTCAAGAATCCACCTTGAAGGATTTTAGAAACATCTAAAACAAAGACCATTTGTCTTGGCCAAGAAGCCACTCTAGGAGACCATTTTTGTTGCACCATTTTAACCTACCTTATAGAATGTAGGGTTTACTATTTTTACTATGCAATCCTTTAGAACTAATGTGTTTTTTTCTTAAAGACCCCTAAACACTTCTATATAAGGGATACTCTACTACCTGTAAAAGGGTTTATCAATTTGGAATTTATTATACACCTTTGTGTTCAAACTTTGTGAGAGGATCCTCCTTTTGGGGTGAGACTTTTAAGCCTTATCTTGAGCTAGACTCAAGTGGTGGCACACTACCACTAAACTTCAAGGTTCCATGGCTTTTGCATAGCCTTGTAGTGGCATGCTCTCCTTACATTTCTATTCATTGCCTTTCAATTATTATTCTTTGTTTCTTCTCTATTTCAATTCGATTTTTACATCAATTCGTCTCTATGCTTTGCTTCACAAATCAATCCATTTCTCTTCTTCTCTAGAGTCTTTTGAAGTGAACTTTCACATCTAGATAGCTTGCTATTTTAATGTCAAGTGGGAATTATCACTAAACTTCTTTAATCAACTTTCTCCTTATTCATAATATTAAAAGGAACCAACTTAATCCTTCATTTGAACCCGAAAAATTCTTTGACATTCACTACAAGAAAAAATGTGTTTTAGCCACTAACGAAATCAGTTGCTAAATGGGTAAATTTGGTTGCAAACACCTTCAGTTATCGAATTAGCCAGCAAAATTAAATAGTGATGAAAACCCTGATTAAAAAATGGCTAGCAATCGATTTATGAATTGGTGGCTAAATAGCCACCAAAATTGTGGTCGCTAATTAGTTACTAAAAATTTGGTCATCTTGAAGTATTCAGTGGCTAATAGGAACAAATTTTAATTTAATAAAATCATTTTCGGTTGCTAAATCGATCGCAAATAGGTACATTTTTTTAATTTAATTCGAATAATAGCGGTGGCTAAATCGGTGACTAAAGCGGTGGCTTGAACGGTTACTAAATCGATGGCTAAATTGGTAGCTAAAGTGGTGGCTAAAACAGTGGCTAAATCGGTGGCTAAATCAGTGGCTAAAATAGTGACTAAATCAATGGTTGAAATGTTGGCTAAACCGATTGCTAAATCAACCTACTTAACTACATATTTAATTATACTAAATAACAATAAACTCCAATATATAAGGTAGTAAAAAGTTGTGTAATACATGATCCAACATAAAATTAAAATGAAATTAGTTGTAAATACATATGCAAGTTTTAAAGTTATAATTAAACATATGTAATGTTCATGTGGACTACCATCACTAGAACGGTCTACTACATCATCTCTATTGCTAAGAGGATCAGAAGGGTTGACATAAGATTGTTCAACTTAATGTCCTGTAAAACAAGTTTCATATGCTTTTCTTGTTAGTGTATGTGTTCATTCTATTGCTCATTATCTTGCATCAACTATGCCATCTTTTCTTTAAATGTCTTGTCTTTGACTTTCAATTCACTATTTAATTTCTGAATTGTTTCACGCATTTCTTCTATTTGATGAACCATTAGAGCTCTTGAACTGCAGGAATTGGGGGTCCTTCACTAATAGAACATGTAGACTAGATGGTTGTTGGATAAATGGAAGAAATGGGAGAGTTGGTATTAAGTGAAGCTCTCTCACCAATATGAACACCATAACCACCACGATTAGGTGGTAGATGACAACCACAATTAGGTGGTAGACAACCACCACCTCTACCCCTTGGTGTCATCTATAAGTAAAAATAATTGCATTATTGCATATATATCATTGGATATATTAATTAAATAAGAATAATCAATTTAAAAAAAAAAATCTGAGCTAATTAGAGAAAAAGACTAAAATCTGATTGTGTTTTCTACAACTAAATGTGTTAGTTATTTGACCTCTCCTTCACTACAATAATTAGAAATCACAATTATATTAATGTAACAGAATACAATTTAAATTAAGCTTAGATTTTATCACTTTTACTTGATATAATGTCAACTTAGATTGTCAATCATGAAATAGGTATGATTCTTTTTGCTTTTGGAAAAGAAATAGATGGATTCATGATCAGCCTCATATGTGACACCTCATTACACTAGAAACACGCTTGAGAAAGTTGGTGTGTAGCCATTTTGCTTAGGCAGACCATGCCGTATGTTGCTTTGGACCAATTTCATCGTTTTTTCAGCACACACACACACACAACATACACACCACTTATGATAACTAATCAACCATAGTTTCCACCTTCATGCCTATACCTTTAACTAGTATTAATTCTTCCACATTCTCAGTTCAATCATTCACTATTTTCATGCTTCTATAAATATCTACTAATCAACTTCATGCATATCCCTTTAACTAGTATTAATTCTTCCACATGTTTAGTTCAATCATTCACTGTTTTCATGCTTCTATTGATATCTAATAACCCACTACAGTTCTATGCATTGTAAGTTAGACAACTTCACATGCATAACCATGTTTTGCTCGTAGTACATGTTAAAGCTTTGATTGATTAATCCATTTGACTTGAACAAAATTAGTTGTGTTATAAGACTGAACACTTATTAGTTATTAATTATAAGGAAACAAAAGCAAATATGAACAAAAAAGAGGTTGTATGATTCCTGATGAGTGCGTATTTTTGCCTTCATTTAATGTTTAATTATGGGTGTTTAATTGAATTTATGTGCTTAAAGATTGATTTAATTAGGATTTCCTATAATTGGGTTTATTGAGCATGAGATACAAAAACATGTTAAAAATAGCTTTTTAGTTGCATAAATGTTCGTTGGATATTTTGAGGTGTGTCAGTGCAGCTGCAACTAAGTTGAGCTCATGGAGGTGTGAAAATAAATTGATTAAAGCTTCATGACACCTTAAAGATAAATCCAAGAATAAGAAATTATAAAAAGCACAAAAATCCAAGCCAAGCATTGCATGAAGACAGCAAGAAAAGCTTGAAAAAGTGAAGAAGTTTGGTTAAACCAAGAAGAGAGGAACACAAAAATTGGACCTTGCGGTTTTCTTTATCTTTATGATAGAAGATAATTTGGGAAAAATATATCTTTAGATATTTTATTTGATATTTTTAAATAAGTCCATCAATTAGACTAGGTGGGAACCCTATTTTGTGGAAGGTGAGATATATTGTTAGTTTTTGACTTGATAAAACTCACAATTGTACGTTATCAAAGTGCAATAAAGTATCTTATAGATTATACATTGTAATTTGTATGCATGAAGGACCATGCATTATAGTTAATTCTATTCTTTAAAAATATTATTTTTTCTATTTAATTGTCTAAAAGGTTTTGATCTTACAATCATATTAACATAAAGCAATAAAATTTAAATTAAGCATGGATAAGATAAAATGTCGACTCCTATTGTAGGTGCACAACTCCTATATACAAGTTGATCTTATCACTTTGTCTGCCAATCTAATTCCAACCTAATTATGAAATGAGAATTATGAAAATATGGTAGTGAAAGAAATAGAATGGAGTTAGCTTTTCAATCTTGAAAGATATAATATAAACAAATATTTTAAATGGAACAAACAACAATTAAAAATAAAGAAACTAAAACTTTGGATTTCATATGGGAAAAAACTTCAGTTTTTGTTTTTTTACTAGATTTCTGTTGAAGTGAGAATGTTTGTTGATGTGTAGGTTCTGTTTATTCAAAAATATAATGGAGGCATGACTTTTGAATCATTATGAGTTACTTCCTATTATTGGGTCTAAGATGAGGATTAAAATACAATACCATTTGGATAAACTATGCTGGAAGATATAATTTAAAGCAGGCTTCAAATAAAACAAAGGGAAATCTAAAATGGAATGAAAGTGTTCCTAAATGAGTGGTAGGTGTTGTTTCTGGTCTATGCAAATGGGACTTGACATAAGGACAAGATGATGTGTGTGAAGGAGTGGATCCTGGGTTGTAACAGGTGCAAAATGATCACTAAATAATGGAAAATGGTAGCATAATTGTTGACCAAATTCACATCAAAGTGACTTAAATCAATGTAGTGAAAATGTGACTACAAAGTCATTGGAATGCATATGCAGAACTGGTATGATTTAATGTATATATGGATTGGAATTGGTAGTAGTTTAGGACAAACCTAAAACAGAACCATGGTTGGTCATTGATGTTGTATATGTCCTTTTAAATTCAAATTAATTTTTTTCCTGGGGAAAGACTTCAGTTCCTTAACCTTGTTTTTGAAGATTATAGAAGTCAGATATGTGCTTGTTGATCTATGCTTTGTTCTTAACCTTTCAGATATACATATATGTTAGTGTTTCTATGTAGTGCTTTCCTTTAATACATGTTTTTCATGTAATGATGCTTGTTTTTGCTGTAGAATTTAAAAGTGGGGTTTTAATGCTTTATTGATTCATATAACCGAAAGTCACTAATATAGTCTGTTGAGAGGCAAGATAATTTTCTTTGCATACCTTTAAGAGGTCGATGAACTTATAGCTTGCTTTTGAATGACATGATTTTTGACGACTTTGATTTGGTCACTATGTTGGATCTTTTTGTCCTCTATATTTCAATTTTGTCTTATTACTATGGGTTTTAATGATACAAAGGGATCAAACAGTCAAACAACCACTAGGGACTTGCACGATAGCTAAGAATTCAGGTTGGTTCATCCATTTCCTCAGTTTTGACTTTGAGTTAAATCCTAAATCATCAGGACACCAATCCAAGGCAATTGCACCTCTTATCTTTTGCTCCACCACCACTGGATCAACTAGCACCAAGACTTTTAATTGCATTTTGTAACCGTTAGACTTTATTTCATGGAAAATAACCTTTGGTGTGTAATTCATATGAAGAAAAAAGTAGTTGTGTGGACTATGTAACACCCTAATTTTGGGATGTCATAGAACGTTAAAATTTTTTGCGTTTAGCAGAAAAAGAATTAAGATTGAAAATGTACTAATAAAAACTTTTAATTTAATTTAAATTACATAGTTCAAACTAATAAAAACTTTTAATTGAAAATTACATAATTTTTAGTATCTGATTTCAAAAAACTAAATATTATAAAAACTCCCGAGTCCACCCTAACCTCTCATCCATCTACTCCATGCCAAGATTATCTGCAATATCATCTGCTCCTGTATAACACACATGTTATACGATCATCGCACATACAACAAACACATAAACAAACAAATAGGGGCAAGTTAACCATAAACAATGATATATAAAAGAATTTCGTAAACAAAACATGACGAATAATACTCAACATCACATTTAAATAACACTTAAGCATCATGATCATAATCAATCTTTGGTTTGAACACACAAACCCCAAAATCCAATCAATCATACCAAACCAAACATAACATCACATTCATCTAAAATCTTCAAACATAGTGATCATAATCAAACTTTGGTTTTCCGTGGCCTCTCACCCCAAAACAACATCTAGTTTCCTAGAACAGATGGTTCGATGTGTCCCACTATCGTAGTCAGACTATCTCCCTTATTCCTCAAGGAATTATGAGTAAAAACGTCGATGCATCGCACATCGGACACTATACTTGCAACGAGCCAAAATAAGGTGAAACATTTTTCCCCTCCACACTACTTCACATAGGCGAGAGGGTACAACACTCGAACCAATCCTCTACCACTGCTTCACACAGGCGAAGAAGACCCCTTTCCACTACTTCACACAGGCAAAAAAGTCTTCACTGGGTTCCTAGGTACGAAAAACCACACACAACATTTAATTCCACCAAAAGCTTTCAAGCCAGGCAAAACACTCCCAACATACATCACATGAGATTCCATATTGCCAAAAAAATACACACCACTACATCATGCATGGAATTAAAGTTTCATAACATAAATCCATCAACTTATCAAATAATACATTCGTACACCGAATCGAACGAGTGACATTCATTCAACCATAACATAACATCACACTCAAGTAATTATTCTCAAACCACCACTTAAATTTCATACCATGCAACCCATGAAAACCAAGAGGGACCACCAATCTCATAATAGCCCACCAACACATTAACACATACAATAATTAGTATCACCAAATGAAAAACACCAACAACAAAATATGAGAAATTAAAGAGAACCAAAAAAATGAGAAATTAAAGAGAAAAAAAAATTTAAAGAATGAAAGAAAAATAAACCAAACATCCAACATCCTCACTTAATCTCTCTATCCCTACCTACCTGCATGCATACGGTCCCATCTCAAAATAAACGTATACACATCTATGCCTATACTTGAAATAGCATAGAAAGAGGAAGAAAGAGAAAAACTATGACATGATTCATTTAAACGCATGGAACAAAAGGCTGCACTCACGCACACATGCACCAACCTAACCTTCTAAAAACATGAGAAACCTATATAATAAACATATTGTACCCCTACGTACAATAAATGCATGAACCCATTTTCTCTATGTACAACATGAACTTAATATGTGGAATAAATCCCTATGCATGGCTGCCAAATTGAGAGAGAAAAAAAAAGAACTGTGATTGTCATACAAAGAAATGCACCTTGCAACGTGTGAAAATCCATGGAGAAGAATTGCACCTTAAAGCAATAAGTGAACCAAAAGAAAAGGAACCCGCAAAGTGTGTTAGGCTAAGGAAACCAGTTTTGAAACTAAAGAAAAATACCCACACATGCTTTTCAAAGTTTCAAACCTCACATGCAAGTCAATCCATACTACAAACTACAACCCAAAACGAAAGAGAAATTGCATTTGGAACCATGACCTTCCACCATTCAAACCAATGTGATGAGAGAGAAATGAAACAAGATAAAGAAAACCACTACAGCATGGAGAGGAATATGAAAAAGAAAGGAATTATCATTGGTTGAACTACTTTTACGTGAAGACCATGGGTCTTCCATGATGCACCAAACAAAGTATATAATAGGTTAGAAAAACACGAATCTGCACCTAAAACAAACCATGTAAACCACAAGACCAAAGAAATAAGTTATCTGCCATACAAATGAATCCAAAAACTAACAAAATTGTAGAGAACAAGGAAAAACGAAAGTAAAGTGTAGCTTCCCCTCTACCTGAAACCCTCTAGCTAGCATCCTTGTTTTCTGTTCTTCTTTCTCAAATTTGATGCTATATTTTGTGGGTCCCACTTCTTAAAGGAGAAAAATTGCATTTAAAACCAACACATAAAGCAAAATTCAGCCAACCAGGTTCGAACACAGTCACGTACGCACAAAACGAGTACAATCAAACACCACGTTGTATGCTTTCTCATATTATAATACGCACCACTGAATTTTAAACGCATAAGCTGCACATGCTTTACATACAGATTTTTTCCATAGAAAAAATCAATTTTTTATGTAATGTTAGGATTTTGGAAAAAAATTTTGTAATCCATTTAAGTTGTTTTGTAATTCGAACTTGGAACACTTAAGTTGTGCATTATGGATTTGGTTTTGGCATGATAAATATTTTTTTTAATTTTCTCGCATTTTCGGAATAATATCAGGCACTTGAATTTAATTTCAATTATAATTTTCTTTTTTTAGTAATATTTGACTAGGATATTACACATTTCGCATTGGTCTCAAGAACAATCAAGTATGCATCTAGAGAGTAACACAAAATTGCCTAAATCAAAATTTTATCAAATTTATGTCAATATCACCTTATAGCGAATTATGAAAAATAATTTTTTTGAACTGTCTAATAAGACAATTCAAGATTTAATACAAACGATTAACAATTTAATCCTTTGTACTAAATCTGAAATAGGAACTAAGGTTCGCTATGTGTTATGAACTAAAACTATAATAATCTTCATATATAAAATAACAATGCAACAATAATATTAAAAAACTAAATAAAATTATAATTATTTCAATGTAACATTTAATAATGAATATAAATTTCATTTCAAAATTTTCAAATATCATGAAATTTCAAACAAAAAGAAACATGCCAAAAAAACTAATATACAAATACATGAATAAAAGCATAAGTGCAAACAGAACGAAATGAAAAAACTAACCTCTTGTAGCAAAAACAAAGACGTAGTTGGAGTAGGGTGACCTTATAAGGTCGCCGACGCCAGCCAACAAAAACTTGGATGATGGAATGGAGATGAAAATGCAAAATTTACAAGAAATAGAGACGAAAACGAAAACCAATAAGTTCAAAATGCTTAAATTAATGATGGAAAATGAAGCCAAACTCACCTACGGCGGTCGTTGTCGCTGGCGAGGATGAAAGAGAAGGTCACGGGAAGGAGCAGTGGACGCTTTTTGGTTCGCGGGGATTACTTAAAATCCATTTTGACGTTGGGGCTGCCCTAGGTCGACGTTGAGTGACGTCGGGGCTACCATGGGCCGACATTGAGTGACATCGGGGCTTCTCTAGGCCAACGTCCTTTGTACAATAACATAAGGGCTTTTATGAGCTAACATTAAGTGACATTGAGGCTTCCCTAGGCCGAGGCAAAAATTGTTAATTTATTTACGAAAACACCATCGGTCATTTTCTTACCTTGGGCTTCTTTTGGGCAGACGTTAAATGGATGACATTATAAACTATTTTTGTGTTAGTGATGTGTCATCTTCTTTTGTAAGAAAACAACGTATGATATTTGATGCATGATGCAGATCAATCAAGTAAGTGTTGTTAACTCTTTTTCCTATTAACGCAATACTACCACATGCATCAAAGATAAAATAATGACTAGGTTCAAACACTACTTTATATCCCTTATCAAAAAGTTGGCTTATAATTATTAGATTATGCTTTAATCCTTCAACTAGGAGCACATTTTTGACGTTGAATAAGGATCCATAGCTCATGAATCTAATGCCAAGTATTTTTCCTTTGTTGTTATCTCCAAAAGTCACAAATCCTTCACCCTTCAAGCTCAACATTGCAAATTTTGTCTCATCACCTGTCATGTGCCTTGGACACCCACAATCTAGGTATCACAAATCTTTCTTGTGACTCTTTATGACCTATGAAACAATTTTACATTACATGGTACCCTTGATAGGTTACGCCCAACATGGTTAATCATTTCTTAGTCTTTTTGAGATCCATTTCAAATATCCCTTAGGTACACAATATTTTCTTACTTTTCAATTCTTAGAAATATGACATTTTCTCATACAATAATTGGAAACAGTTCATTTGGCTTGCTAGTGGAAAAGAAATTACCAAACTTCTTGACAATCTTTTCACTAAAAAATTTGTAACCAATTCCAACCTTTCCAAAAACACAATTTTGAGAGCCAAGAACGACTTCTAAATTTGTTTTTCCTCTTGTGAATCTTGTACAGGTTTTTATAAGGTATTTGACTTTGTTTTATAAAACAATGCAATTTTCATAAGGTTTTGAAATCAACTGATTTTCATTACAACCGAGTTTGAAAATTGTTTAAGTAGACATTTGATCTCTACACCCGACACATATTAATGTCAATTTTAAGCACACGTGACCATTAACAAAATTGAAACAAGGGTTCAATTACCTTAAATAGTAATACAGTTCAAACAAAATTAATAATGTTAAATTTAAATTAACAAATTCCTTTCCTGTACTAAGGGAGAGTAAGTCCTTTTAATATTGAATATTTGATAATATTATGTTTCCTTTACTGTGATTTTTATATTTAAAAAAAATAATTAATTGATATTGAAATAGTAAGCAGCGGATAAAAGCAAGGGTATAAGTATCCCTCTCTTGTACTAGTGGAGAATAAGTCCTTTTAATATTGAATATTGGATAATATTATGTTTCCTTTGTTGTGATTTTTATATTTTTATAAAAATAATTAATTGATATTGAAATAATAAGGAGTGGATAAGAGGAAGGGTACAAGTATACTTATTACTTGTTGGGGATATGAATGAGACAAAAATTTTATACTCGTTGGATATAGGGATGAGGATAAAATTCGCGGCCGATAGTTGGTACTTGTGGATGTCTATTACCTACGGATAGTGGATAGTAGGTATTCTAATACCTGTTTATAGATGGGTCGGGTGCAGATATCGTACTACCTGTACCAGTGGGTATCCATAGAATTAAAATTAAAATTTTATTTCTATTTTGTTCAGTTAAATTTAATGAAAATTAAAATTTAATTTATCTCTTATTAGATTAATTTAATTAAAATTAAAATTTAATTAATATTATTTTTATATTTCCTTCGTAATTTTAACTTAACATGAATGAGTTAACCATGGGAACTACCTCACTTTGATATCCCTGTATATACATGTGAGAGATCAAGATAGATCAAGAGGTAGATTGGAAATCGTGACTGCCTTCTTTAGAAGATGGATATGGTCAGAGCATGTTTTTACATTAAATTTTCTACCTTTTGTTTTTGTGTATATGATTCTACGTTTTCTTATTATGTGGAACTAGTACTAGACTACTGTTATTTAAATATTTATAAATAAGGACGCTGAGTAACAGAAAAGTTGACGTGAGAGTCATCTATCAACTTAAATACTTCTGGTAAGCATTTAATAGCACTGGTTTCAACCACACAACAATTCAGCAATGAAAATTATTATTTGTACGATGAAATTAATTTCAAAATATCATTAATAGATCTCAATCTCAGCCAGTCATAATAAAAAGGCAGGGTCTTATAATTGAAGAAGAGA
>Ga0209589_1005091_pt1 | contig 22478 bp, 27 predicted proteins | sample CowpeawhiteBW_FD_187525 | JGI IMG/M metagenome (GOLD analysis project Ga0209589, IMG submission 187525) | Root nodule microbial communities of legume samples collected from California USA - Cow pea white BW (SPAdes) (version 2) | ecosystem: Host-associated > Plants > Roots > Nodule | place: USA...
TATATATTTAAATATAAAATAATTTTACAATATATATATATATATATATATATATATATATATAATTATAATAGTTACTTCAAAAGTTATATCAAAGATATTTTTAAATTGATTAGTGTATACACCCAATTTCGTTCGAATAAATAAGTTTGTTCTAAAAAATAAAAAATATTTTTTTTTAATTAATGACAGAAAAAACAAAAAAAATGAGAAAAAGGAAAAAAAGTGTAATAAATTTTCTTTAGACTTTCTAGCATTAAAAGATTAAAAGGAAAAAAAAAGGAACAACCAATTTGTTTTTAATTGTCCTACCCTTTACCTGAGTCCAAATGTTTTATATATATATTCACCTCATCATTTGTCATTTACACTCCTCACATGACATATCGGAAAATGATATTTTAAAATCTACGTTTTTTAGAGAAGGGTACAATTTTAATAATTATAATCAAATATTCCCGATAATAATGTTTTTTAGAGAATAGTACGATTTTAATAATTAGAAACAAATATTCCCGAATGTTTTTTAGAGAAATGTATGGTTTTAATAATTAGAAGCAAATATTTATCTATAACAATATGATAAGAAGATTTCCTCTTTTGTGTCCACATTTTAAAATACCAATTTTACCCTTTGAAATATAATTATTTATTAAATTTTTGAAAAGTGACCGTTACTTTTACAAGTTTTTTATAAAACTGTCTATCTTTGCTTCTTCTTTTTTATTCTATTTATAATTATTCTCTCATTTTTTTTCTGATATATTTCACTTTATTATTAATAAATATAATTTTATTTTATATATTAACTTAATAACATTACATTATCATCACATACTAATATAATATCACACATATTTTTTAAAAATGTGTAACGTCTGTGTTTATGCTAATAGTAATAATTAGAATCAATTATATGAATTATGTTATGATTTGATCAAGATCTTCATATATCGAAAAATATATGATTTTAATAATTACAGACAATATTTTGAATAATTTATAATCAATACCTTGAATATTATGCAAACAATTTAATTTATATAATATGTTTCATCGGGACCAATTCCTTTAAGGACCAATTCTTTTCCGGATCAATTTCTTCCTCATATATTTCATTATAATTAAATACTAGGATTTTAGGGATTTCAGTTATATCCCAAGGTGTCTATATAAGCACAAAATCTCTCCAATGCAAAGGAGAGAAAAAAATTTGACACTTCTCTTCTTTATTTTATTACTAGAGCACACACGCAAAGGGCATCACCTCACTATCTCTTAGTCGGGATTTTCTCTCTTTTTTGCCTTGAAAGGTAAGTTTTTTTTTCTCCTAATGTTGTTTATGTATTGTTGAGAATAATAAAATTAATGAGTTGTGAATCTTGACTTTGTTATTCTCTTATAATATCAAGAAGTGTATGACTCCTTGACTCGTTATATGACTAAATGCGTTTGGGGTTGAGATGTTAGGTGACTTTGGATTCATGATTGATATGTGTCAGTTGAAGTTTAATGCTCAATTGTTACAATAACTCTGATTGTGAATGAACGTCTCTATTTGACTGATCAATCCACGTGAAACTTAATTTATATGTTATGCGTGACCTTTCTCTTTTCTTCTATTTGGGATGCCATTGTTTTTATCTTGGTAATTAGAGATATATTTGGTAGGCTTTTAATTCTCTTATTTAAAAAAAATAAAAAATAAAAAATAAAATTATTTTTTTATATAGTTATTGAATATCATGTCAAGTATCGGATTTGCTTGATAACTAAAACACTCATATATAGGCTTTTAATTCTCTTATTTTAAGAAATAAAAATAAAAAATAAATTATAAATTATAAATTATATTTTCTTATTGAATATCATGTCAAGTATTGGATTTACTTGATAATTAAAATACTCATTCGTAGGCTTTTAATTTTCTTATTTAAAAAAAATAAAAAATAAAAAATATAAATTATTTCTTTTATATAATTATTGAATATCATGTCAAGTATCGGAGTTTACTAATAACCAAGTCTTTTATCATGTTGAATCTCAGATCCTCTTGATAATAACAAATATTCAAATCTAAAATGAAGAAATTATAAGTTATACTTTTTTTTTTGTTATATCATGTCAAGTTTTGGATTTACTTGATAATTTAATCATATTAAATCTCGAATTCTCTTCGTAATAAAAATACTAAAATCTAAAATTCAAAAAAATATCAAACAACAAATATTTTTACAAAAAATTACATTATCTTCGATTTTCTAAACAGAAATACGTAGGAACAAAAGTCGAGCCAAAAAAAATAAAAAAATGTTTTTTATATCTTTATTATTGTTGTGTATGTATTTATTTTATTTGATTTTGGGTAACAACAAATATTTTAAAAATTCTATTTTTATCTTGCATATTCACTTAAGGAACAATGGTGTGATGTTAATACTTTCTTCACACGTAACCGATTCTTGAACCCAAATTTAGTTCCAAAGATTATTCTTTTGATTTTAAAATTTTTCTATAGTTTTTCGTAATAAATGGTAATGACTCTTCTGTATTTTTTAAATTATTAAATTATTTTCAACGTACCACTGCGATTTCAATTGCAAGAATTAGTCAACAAAAAAATTCAAATGCATCATGAGTTTATTGATTTCATAATTAACAAAATAGTAGAAATGCTCTTACATGTGGATAATCAAACTTCTTTTCTATTTGTGCTCAACCTCAAAATCGCTTTAGAATACTTCGTTTAATATTAAGAATAAAAACAAGGTGTTCATGGTGGACTACCAAAAATCGTAAAACAAACAAAAGAAACAAAATAAGTGGATTCTAACATAACAAAATCATTACAAAATGGCATTTGAATCTCCTACTTTTTCTTCCTTCTCCTTCGTTAGCAGTTCCTCATACCAGAAGATCATAATGGTTCTTGCCGCTGTACAATAGCCTCACAGCTTTTCTCCTTGAACCCTTTCTAAATTCACTTCCATACTCCGCAATGGGAATGAAACCAGATCCAAAACCACCGCCTCTGTGCTGCATGTAGTTTACAAAGAGATAACAGGAAACTTTAGTAGATAAATCATACAACCTTATAATACATTGATAGAAGGATACAATCATATCCTAGGTGCGTGCGGGAATAGGAAAAATATAACGTGGCTTAATTTCGAGCAAATTCTGGGTTTACTGAAATAGTAGATACAAGAAGAACAATTGAATGGTTACCATCTCCCATTCAAAAATCAAAATGGGAAGAGGGATCAATATGGAACCCTTTATCATTAAGGTTGGAATCTAAACGCATCTTTAATGCCACAGATTAAAAACCATGAACCAGCTATATAAATTTTTAGCCTCTTTTGGACATATGGACGTAGTATTGAAGAAAACCATGGACTAGCTATAAATATTTTTGCCTCTTTTGGACATGTGGATATAGTATTGAAGAAATGTGTTTGAGCTTCATAGGTTAGGAATGCCTAATAAAATCATAATAGTCAAACAACAAGCTGGTATGATTTTCAAAATTCTCCTCACTTTTCTCCAGTGCTATCCTAGAATGTTGTGAATGCAGGGATTTAAGTCTGACAGTATCACCTTTCTTTTCCCAACATTTTAACATTTAATTTCCAATTTACTCCAGTCGTGCACCTAGAAGTCAGAGACCTGAGTTCCTTATTTCTTACCTTTCCCATCTGTTTCCCTTCTAGTTCCCTCATCACATCAGCCAATCGGGGTTGCAAAAGCATGCATCTGCCCTCAAATTTCTCTCATAACCCTAGCTTTAGCTTCACAAAATCTACAGAGATACATAAACTTTTAACTCTGTTGCTGCCTCAAATCTTCAGCTGTCATATCTGTTTTAAACCCAGCCATCCTATCAAGCATTAACTTCAGAAATTTAAGACCTAAAAATACTAATTTTAGAAATCGTTCTAATAAAAGGAAATCCTGCCCTTTGGAAACCTCGATCTGGTCCTAATTTAAGTCCATAGATTAAACAATGCTTATATCCATCCAACATATATATTCAACAAGTAGCATCTTATCAGGCCATTATGCTATCATCTACAACAAATTAAGATTGACTCCAATTAGACTACTCACAAATATTTAATCCTATGCTCGAGATGTGCCAGTGCCAGAGATATCACATCATCTAGTAATGTAACAGTAATTATATATAAGTGAGGTGCAAACCTCACTTTACAAACTAATTTTGTAAGATTGAGATAAACATAAACCTATATCCTAATATAGTATTAAAGTCTATCCTAACGAAGTTTGTTGGGTCTATCGAGCGACCTACAATCGGGCCGTTGTTGGACTATCCACAAACATCTAGTCCCACGCTTGAGATGTCCAATCCTCTCCGTAAGCAGATGTGTTGGAGATCTCATCAACTAGAAATAAAGTCAAATTACAGTATATAAGTGAAGGCAAACCTCATCTTAAAACTTAGTTGTGTGGATGAGATAGGCTTAAACTTACTTCTAATGGTATACGAACACATGATAACCATTTAATAAAAAAAAAAAACACAAGACAGCTTATCATTACAAATGCACAAGTATTCTAGATAGCCTCTCTGCACTTTAGTTCCAAAATGCAAGATCACTCACCAGTTAAACCCAAACAACAAATTTTAAGAGCAAAAAACCTATGACCACCTCCATCTATATTTAGATATGACTCATGCACATAATATCCGATAAAATATTAATCTGTCTTGTAGCGTGTACAGTGTGACTATACTCAACAAAAGGATAGGAGCACACTGATTGCAAGCTCTTTCTTCCCAAGTAAAATAGATAAATGTCGACCAAGACGAATTGTTTAACTTATACCTCATACTCCGGGATGTACACAATGATTGGCTGTTTACATAACTTTGACAGCACCTGCCAGAATATTGTCATACGTCAGTATCTCATGTTTCATTCAAAGTTTTGTTCATCCAGCTGTAAACACAACCTAAGTCAATGAAGAAATATAACCAATTCCTCCAAAGAAGGGATGAGGAAAGGTTTCAATGGAAGTTCTACTTAGAAACTCGTGATATAACTCTTCGTTAAATATCAAACATGATACTAAACATGTATTTATTATGAATATTAATTCAAACATGATATTAATTATATAAAATAAACATTTATATGCAATGCATAAGCTAAAATACTCATTAACTCTAAAATTTGAGTCATTTAATTTCTAGAAAGTCAAATGTTCCCATTCCTTAAACAGACAAAAGTTTTATGGGTTACAATCTCTGATATAAACTCCAAAGGTCAACTCGGAAATGTATATAAAAAGAGAGTTTGCAATATTTAGCAGGTAATCATAAAGGAAGCACTAACCAACAGCTCTGATTCTCCTCCCCAGAAATCAGGTCGTACAATCCGTTTGCAGTAACTACAAAAAAAAAGGACATATTTAATTATGACATTTAACACAAACTAACAACACACTTCAAGATCTTCATTTTCTGTTAAAGCTTCCAAAACATACCGATTTAGTGGTTCATCAACTGTGATGGCAATGAGGGCTTCTTCATATAAATTACGTTCACCTCCATTTTCACATATAGCTTCTTTCACAGCCATTCTTAATTCATCTGTGCTTTCACGGGCAAAGCAAAACATTGACAAGAAAAGAAAAACCAAGAGAAAGGAGAAAAAAGGTAACAACTTAAAAGGCACGAAAAATAAACATGGTAAGAAGATAAGTAGCTCAGTTTGACAGCAGAAACAGCCAAAACTATCATAGCCTAGCTGTTTCACATAATGGAATTCTGTAGTAGAAAGCAAAACAAACAAAGTAAGGGTATCACCACGCACATTTCCAGTAGCATAAAAGCATACCTGCATTTTCTCTCTCCTCACGTTGATTAAGAACAGTTCCCTTATTGTAAGCCATTCCTTTGACCTTATGTCATTGAACCAAGTGTTAACATTTACCAACTAAATCAATATGAAAAACTTGCACGGTGGAAGCTCAAACTCATGAAAAGATTTGGCAGTTGACTTTTAAAAATTTATATGCCCAAAATAATGTGGCATTACAACTCATACAAATACAGCTTGTAAAAAAATCACAAAAATACGTAAAAATAAGGTATGGCGTAAAGACACTGTCTAAGCTTAGTGATTATTCACCATCCAACTTTTCAAGACGTATTATTGAAGAGTGGTCACAAAGAACCTTCTAGATCTCAAGATTAATTAGATTATCTGCACTACATGAAAAGACTACTCTAATGACACAGGCAGAAAATATTAATGCACCAGAGTAAATATGCACACAAGGATTTGATTCCAGTTTTAAGTTGTAATTCTCAAAAAAAGGTGTCCTTCACCAGCAACTTCAAACTTAATATGACTAGTCCAGTTAATACTATCTAAATTCTACATTACTTTGATTTGCACTCCCTTCTCATATTCTTTTAATCTTTTCATCCTAATAGCCAGCACATATATCTTACTGAATGCCAATAACATAAGGACAAAAGACAATACCAGAGCACGAAACAGACATCGCCCATCCCCTGTAACCTTCTGAACTGAAAAATGCTCAAGTTTCTTCATTGCGGGAGAGTGTCCACTACTGTGAAGACATAGTGATAGGGAAACTCGTCAAAACCCAAAGCATTGAGAAAAGAGTTCAAATATAATCCACTTTTTTAAAGCATTCAACCCTATCATTCAAATCTGTTATTCTGAAAGCCCCTTATTAAGGATGAATTCCTGAAATTAAGATACAATTGTGACTATGTAAATTTGGAGACAAATACATAGACCCACTTTGTTCCCCTCAACTATAACAATAAAATCATATGTCAAATGTATTTTCTACCGCTATGCATCGCATGAAATTATTGTCAATTCGAATCCAATACAGAAAAGTTCTCCATCATGCGTATATAATCATCTTCAATCTTATTTTCACCAATATGTTGCCCTTGTAACAACACCAGATTAACATGGAGTTTAAAATGAAGTATAGGAACTGTCAGCAGGACTAAAAGTTACAGTATTTCTGCTCCTTATTTTTGACACCCGGTTGAAGTGATCCATGAAAAGCCTATTTTGATTAAGAAAGTGTCTTATAACCTCTCTGTGAGCTTCTTTTAAACCTAATTCAACACACTCCATGGTGTACCTTGTCAGAATAAGCTTTTCAAATCCAATTTCAGCATTGTATAACTTACTAACAAATGCTTCATTAGTCTGTTTATCCAAACACACATCCTCCTCCACACTTCATTGACTACAATATTATAACAACAATTAACATATATAATGAAATTAAAAACGATAAACGTTTAGGAACAAATTAACATATTTTTTTCATATCAGAACTGAATTGAAAATGAATGTCACGTAAATATATTAAAAACATATTTCAACCTAAGAAATTAATAAAATGACAGATAGACACGTAAGAAAAGGACAAAAATGAAAGAAGAAATTGCAAACTCACAAGGATGAGCCAATTCTAGCGAAAAAGAGAGCGCTACGATTCCCAATCCCAAACAAGCTTGTGATGTTGTTCGGAGGAGTAGCAACTGAAGGAACAGGGGAAGAAACAAGCTCGAATTTCGCAGTCCCATTTCTCAGTTGCTCGAGAATATCCTCTGACGGACACAAAAAATAGTGAAAAGAGTGTCTTAATTTTTGCTTGTTCTTTGTTTGGTGAGATAGAGACGAAAGGAAGATAAAAGAAAGTAAAGAAGAAATTGTGGATTCAGATGGGAGTTGTGAGATTACCATTGAATTTGAAAGGCTTGTGTGCCATGAAATGAGAGCGACTGTAACGTAGGAGGAGACAAGTGTCACGAGGTTATGTAAGGCTGCTTTGGTCTTCCAAACGCAAGAAGAGGAAGAACTGAAGTAAACGTCTTTTCTAATCTGGAAAAAGAAGGACCATGTTAGTTTCACTCTATTCTTCTTTTTTATTTTAAAATTTCGTTTATACTTTTTTTTATTACTTAAATATAACATTTTATTATTAAAATAAATTATAAAATCAAAATAAGAGAAAAAAAGCGATATCAAATAATCATTCTATATAAAATATATGGTTAAGTATGTTTTTAGTCTCTAATGTAACGTCCCAAAAACTGAAAACTGAATAACCTCGATAAATAAAATCTCATAAGGTATGAAAGTATACACTACATTGGACATACCCAGATTACAACAAAAGGGACCCCACATGGCCCAACCAGAAATGTACTGAAAGAAACAAATAAAAGCACTAGGCCTTGTTCAAACAATAAGAGCATAAGAAACATAAAATCTTCCAGTAGTGGGCCCCACACCTGTTCAATTCATCAAGCTGCAGCATCCTATTACCATCACCACTACCAGGGGTCCTCACATTGCTCACATCAATAGAATTGACGATCATTGCAAGGGAGGAAAACCACGCACACAACCATACAAACAAGCGAAAGGGTAAGCTAGTGCACATAATTCATACTTTATAATAATCATCATTCAATCACATAATCAAGCACAATTGACGGAAACGCTCACATAAAACACCAAAACCCTTTCAAGACTACAAGACTTGACTATCCGGATACGCACAATGAGGCACCACCACGTCGAGACAATGGAATTAAGTCTTAGCAGTGAGGCATCACCACGAGGCCTTCGCGGAATTACACCCTTACAAGAGGCACCACCATGTGGCCTACGTGGAATTACGTTTTGGCCTTGAGGCACCACCACGATACTCGCATGGAATTACGTCCTTAACTCGAGGCACCACCGTGAACTCCTCCTCAGAAGGGTCCACGGAATTATGTCCAATAGATGAGGCACCACCATGAGCTCTCACTACAAGAGTCATGGAATTACGCCCTACCCACACATTGAACATGGTCCACCAACCAATCAGAAGTTCCCATAATACTAACATCATGTATAACAACCCCATCATGCAACTCATGCTTTCCAATTCATATAACATACAACCACATACCATTCCCACCGCAACTTCATATATCAATCATGGCATCATCCCTCAACCCACAAAGTAAAGCATTTAGATCAAACAAGCAATCACACATTAGTGCACCATTCAACAATAACACCCCAACCTACCCACTGCCTCGCTCAAGCAAGCAGGGCTCGTTCAAGCGAGGGGGTCCTCTCGCTTAGGCGAAACCCTTCTCGCCCAAGCGAGATCGCGAAAGGGAAAGAGCGAACTCTACGAGGTCTCGCTCAGGCGAGTCCCCTCTCGCCTAGGCGAGACCACTCCTCGCTCAAAAATAAAAACCTCTCGTCTAAGCGAGAGATCGAGCAGCAGGTCCTGGGCGAGCCTCTGCTAATCTCGCCTGGGCGAGGCAAACTCGCTTGAGCGAGAAAACCAGTGCCTGCCATTATTCCTTTGAGTGACAGCCACCCGCATGCATCCACACAGTTCAACATGCATTTTCAACCGATTAAATTCACACACAGACCGTTCAACCATCACATACTCATCAAACAGGCAGATTCTACCAAAAATATGGTAAGGTCTATCTTCCCTTACCTGGAAAAGCTAACAGAAACTTCGATACGTAGACGTGAACACCACAACTCTACAAGCAGACCCAAGACTAGAATACGATGGAACAAAGAAACAGAGTAAGGTTACTACAAAACCCTAACTGGAACAATCGAACCGCAGCCGGGAAAGATTAGTCATTAGCTAGCAGAATACTTACTTGGAAAGTAGAAACGAAGCCGAGCTTGGTTTGATCGAGATTGCGTAAACCCTAACAGAGCTCTCTAGGTTAGTGGAGGGAGACGGCTACGTTCTACGAATGAGTGAGAGTAATTGTGTTAGAACAGATTAGGGTTTGATTTTATCCCCTGGACCAGCCCTTAGGCCCATTACACTAGGACAACCCTTTTAGGTTAGGGCAGAAAAGGAAAAAATTAATTAGGCCTTACATCTAATCTTTGATGTGAAATTTAAATTTTGTTTCAAATTTTAATATATTTGGATCTTCAAATTTACAAACTAAATGGATAATATTTTTAATCTTACTAGTTTATGACTTGTGCATACGCACGAATTTTTTTTCTTCTGTTTTATATAAAATAATAATATAATATTTATTATATTTATTTAAATGAATTTAAAATTTATATATTTAATAACTAAAAATACTAATAATAATATTATAAATAATTATAAATTATAAAGTTTTAAAAGATTAAAAATTTATTTAATAAAATTATGTAGTACAATAACATTTTTTATAATTAAAAAAATATTTATAATAATAACAACATTATCAATAATAATAATAAAAATGTTTATGCTAAAATTATTAATATAAATATTAATACTAAGACTAATATTAATAACAATAATTTATAACTATACATATTTTTGGTGTCCTCTTTTAATTTTTTAGAGTTATCTTTTTAACTATTATTTTTAAATTGAAATCATTATTCTTATATAAAAGTTACTTTTCAGTTTTATTATTTTATTAATTTTAGAAATTAATTTTTATTTTAAATAATTATTTTAAGATAAATGAACAACAAAACAAATAAAAAGTGTAAATAATTAAGATATGCTTTTATAGTAAACAAAAAAATGTGTGTCTAACTATTATAATAATAATAATAGTAATAATAATAATTATTATTATATCACTATAATAATATCATGTAGTAATATAATAATAATAATTATTATTATTACTATAAATGTAATATAATTATCATCATAAAAAAATTATTTTTTGGTTCTTTTAATTTACTAATTTTAGTAACTACTTTTTGAGTTTAAAAATTTAAATGTAAATCAACAAAAAAACAAATAAAAAATACACGTAATTAAGATATGATCCCATATTAAATAGAAGTAAGATGTGTATCTCACTATACTAATAATAATAATAATAATAATAATAGTAATAATAATAATAATAATAATAATAATAATAATGCTATAATAATATCCAGTGATAAAAAATAATAATAATACAACAACAACATATGTAAAGATATACACATCTTTAGTGTCCTCTTTGTTTTATAATTTTATTCTATTAATTATTATTTTTTAAATTTAAATAATTTTTTATAATAAAAGAATTCTTATCAATTCTATTATTTTACTGATTTTGTAACTACTTATTTGAATTCAAATAATACTCAGATGTATACATAAAAAAACAACACAATAAATAAAAAATTGCAAGTAATTGAGATATGCTTTCATAATAAACAAAAGTAAAATGTGTGTTTAATAATAATAATAATAATAATAATAATAATAATAATAATAATAATCTATAACAATATATAAACATGATTTCCTCTTTTGTGTTTACATTTCAAAATACCAATTTTACCCTTTAAAATATAATTATTTATAAAAAATTTTAAAATTGACAGTTACTTTTACAATTTGTTTATAAAATCGTCTATCTCTGCTCTCATCTTTTTCTCTAATTATCACCGTTATTCTCTCATCTCTTCTGATATACTTCACTTTATTTTAATAAATATAATTTTATTTTATATATTAACTTAATAACATTACATTATCATCACTTACTAATATATATCACGTATATTTAAAAAATGTGTACACAATGGCGTGACAACGCTTGTGTATACGCTAGTAATAATAACGATAATAATATCACTATAATAATATCCCGTAGGGATAAAAATACTAATACCAATAGTAATAATAATAATATCACTATAATAATATCTCGTAGTGATAACAACAACGACCATTGCAATAATAATAATAATAATAATAATAATAATAATAATAATAATAATAATAATAATAATAATAATAATAATAATAATAATAATAATAATAATAATAATAATAATAATAATAATAATAATAATAATAATAATACCACCATAGTAATATAATAATAATAATTATTATTATAAAAGTAATATAGTTATTATAATAAACAACTTAATTTTCAGTTCTATTAATTTACCAATTTTAGTAACTACTTTTGTAGTTCAAAGACTTAAAGGTAAATCAACAACCAAACAAAGAATTGCAAATATTTGAGATATGATCTCAAATTAAATAAAAGAAGAATGTGTGTTTCACTGTACTACTACTACTGATAATACCGCTATAATAATATCTCGTGATAAAAAAATCATAATAATAATAATACATCAACTACATATATGTAAATTGATACACATCTTTGGTGTCCTCTTTTTGTTTTTAAAATTTTATCCTCATAATTATTATTTTTTAAATTTAAATAATTTTTCATTATAAAAAATTTATTTTCAATTTTATTATTTTCTACTTTTTTAACTACTTATTTGAATTCAAATAATACTCAAATGTATAGATAAATAAACAACACAATAAATATAACTTGCAAGTAATTGAGATATGCTCTAGTAGTAAACAAAAGTAAGATATGTGTCTAATTATACTACTACTACTACTAATAATAATAATAATAATAATAATAATAATAACAATAGTAATAATAATATCCCGTGGTGATAAAAATACAAATAATAATAATAATAACAATAATAATAATAATAATAATAATAATTATTATTATAATAATAATAATACGACAAATATATATATATATATATATATATATATATATATATATATATATATTTAGTGTCTTATTTTGTTTTTAAAATTTTATCCTATTAATTATTGTTTTTTAAATTTAAATAATTTTTCATTATACTTTTTTTTAATTTTATTATTTTACTACTTTTGTAACTACTTATTTGAATTCAAATAATACACAAATGTATAGATAAATAAACAACACAATAAATAAAAAATTACAAGTAATTGAGATATGCTCTCATAATAAACAAAAGTAAAATGTGTGTTTAATAATAATAATAATAATAACAATAGTAATAATACTATCACTATAATAATATCCCATATTGATAAAAATATTAATACCAATAGTAGTAATAATAATAATAATAATAATAATAATATCACTATAATAATATCTCGTAGTGATAAAACCAACAATAATTCCAATAATAATAATAATACCACTATAGTAATATAATTATTATTATTATTATTATAAATCACTAACACAAAAAAGCCTTATAACGTCACCCATATAACGTCTGCCCAGAAAAAAAAACCACGTTAAAAATGACCAGTGACATTTTTGTAGATTATTTGACTTTTTTAACGTCTGCCCATTCCAACACAGACGTAATTTAACTTCTGACCCACAGTACCCCGACGTTATGTAAAAATTAACGTTTGAGCTCTTTGTCCCCGACTTAATTTAACGTCTGTACCACACCTAGCCGGCTTAGCCTGATTATAGCCGTAAAACCCGTCTACATAGCCCTCAAAGACGCAAATAATCACCATGTATGAATGAGTAACAGTACTCGGCCTAAGCCGTTAAAGGGTAACCGACCTAAGCCGCTAACTTAGGATAATTAAGCAATAACTTGACAAATTTAGAGCATTACCAGCAAGGCCTCTAAGGGCCCACGATAATCGAACTAAGGGGCCTGGCCTAAGACCCAGGCCCACCTACGACCAAAGAAGGGGCCCAGCCCATTACGTGGCTAAACATAATTAATAATCTATAAATATGTATGGACCCCAGCAATTAAAGGTACGCATTCATTACTCTCTTAATTACGAGATTTGACTTTTTGAGAGTTTTTGCTGACTTGAGCGTCAGAGTCTCTTCCGCAGGTAACCCCTCTCGGGTCCAAACCGATCCAAACCGAGATACCCACAGATGGCATATACCAGCTAGGAGGAAGCCTACTGAGGAGATTGCAGATTGGGATAAGGTAACGCTTGTGTCTGATATATCTTATTTGTTCTCTGCAAGAACAATTGGTGCCCACCGTGGGGCATGAGATAATACTTTACGGACCAACCTGCATTCTCTCAAAGATGGTTTCTACCCGCAGCAGAGCAGGAGTTAACAAGCAAGTTGAAGTAGGCCTCGCAGCACCTGCTACTACCACCCCGGACTTGGCGCTATCCTAGACGGTCAAGCCAAGATGCAACAAGAATTGGCTAATTTGAAGAAACACAGTGTTGATGAGCTAGAGGCACTACGACAAGAAAACTCACGGCTAAGGCGAAAGATCGAAGCCGATCCCACTCAAAAGGGAAAGGCTAAGGAAACATCTGATGCCGCAAGGTCCCCAGCTTTCCAGCCCACTAAAGAGGAAAGCGAGTACAATCCTACCCCGCACACCTTCACCACCACTCAACACACTCCCATCCTCTCAACCCATCATACACACTTCCATCCCACCCTCCCAAGAAACACCGTGGCTCCTACACCCGCCGCCACCCTACCCACCACCCACATCCCACCTTACAATATCCCTTCCACCCTACCCGCCACCCACATCCCACCCTACAACATGCCTCCCACCCTCCCTACCCCCCATATTCCCCTTACAACTTTACATCAACTTTTCCCACCCTCGTTCACTATCCCATCCCCCATCACCCGCTCCTATCCACACAACCTAGACGTCGTCATCCTTTTACTGATTTCATCGCCAACACCCCCCTCCCTGCCCAATGGGAACCTTTCACACTGGAACGCTACACAGGTGAGACCGATCTAGACGAACACCTCAAGGTCTATATCACCCACGTCGTCCTCTACATTTCTCACGATGTCATTTTCTGCAAGACCTTTCCTACCACCCTTAAAGGTCCTACCCTCGAGTGGTTTACCACCCTTCCGCCATACTCCATCGACTGCTTCAACACCCTCTCCCACATGTTTACCACTCACTTTGCCGGCAACAGCCCACATCAAACTACAACCATCTCCCTTCTTGGCGTCAGACAGGAACAAGACGAGACGCTCCAGGCTTTCATTGACCGCTTCAGTAAGGCTGCCCTTTGCACACCACACCTTAATCAGGAATTGATCCTTCAGTGCATGGCACTCACTCTCAAACCCGGCCCCTTCGCTAACAACGTATACCTCCACCCACCCGCCTCCATGCATGAGTTGAAACTCCACGCCGTCGACTACATCCACATGGAGGAGATGCAAACTCTCCATACCAAATTCTGTAATGACTATACACCCACTGCAACAACCCCCATACACAACCTCCCCGACTTGATCCTAGACCCTGAGAACCCCGACAACCTCGCTTCACCAGATATGCACCCCTAAACGTTCCTCGATCCCGTCTCCTTGATGAAGCCCTACAGGCCGACCTCATACCACCACCACGCAAGACGACCACTCCCCATAACGCGAACATGACTAAATATTGCCTATATCACCGAAACCACGACCACACCACAGAGGAATGCAAAGCACTCCAAGACAAGATTGAAGAATTGGTTCGTGCTGGCCACTTCCGTCGCTTCATCCATCGAGATGACCACACTCCAAGATTCGATCACCCTCCACGCTCTGACCACCGACGCCCTCCCCGTGATCCTCGCCATGACAAACGTCCAAGTCAACTCACTAACCGCGACCCCAACCTACGCACACCGACCCCCCACTACGCGACACCATTAACACCATTTCTGGTGGCTTTGCTAGTAATGGATCCACCTCATCCACAAGAAAGAGACACCTCCGCCATATACAATTAATCAACCATATCACCCACTCCCACCATAGATGCCGCATGCCCCCATAACCTTTACAGATGATGATTTCCATGGCCTCAATCACCAGTAGGATGACCCCATGGTCATCATGGTGGAGTTGGAAAATTATGCTGTCAAGAAGGTCCTCATCGACCAAGGTAGTTCAGTTGATATCCTCTATTGGGCAACATATCATAAACTCCAGCTCCCCACCACCGCCATGGTTCCATACGATGAACCCATATATGGCTTATCAGGGGAAAAGGTCTCCACCCGTGGCTACATAGATCTCCATATCATTTTCTACGATGGCGCTCAAACCAAGACAATCCCTATCTGTTTCCTCGTCGTTGACGCGCCCCCATCCTATAATGTCCTCCTCGCCCGACCATCCTTCAACACTCTTGGCGCAGTCGTATCCACACCTCACCTGACCATGAAATTCCCATCCCCATCCAGAGATATCCTTACCATCCACGGCAAACAACGGCTCACGCGCGAATGCTACATGGCCAGCCTCCGCCCATAACTTCCCATCCTTCAAACCAATCATATTGAATGACCACCCGGCTCTGACATAGCCTTAACTAGAGATGATTTAGACCCTAGAGTAGGCCGGGATGCCCGCCTCGAGCCGGTCGAAGAAACTACACCACTGGAACTACGTAATGGTCGCACTATCAAACTTGGCATTGGCTTACAACTCGAACAGCGTGACATCCTTACACCCACCCTAATCAGCAACACAGACCTCTTTGCCTAGTCAGCCACCGACTTACTCGGCGTTGACCTTCAAGTCGCATCCCACAAACTCTCCATTTACAAGGAGGCCAAATATGTCTCCCAGAAAAAACGAAAACTCGGTGAAGAACGTCGATTAGCGGCCAAGGTTGAAACCGACAAGTTACTCCACGCAGGGTTTATCGAAGAAGCCCACTACTCCACTTGGCTCTCGAACGTCATTTTGGTCAAGAAAGTTAATGGCAAGTGACGAATGTGCGTCGATTACATAGATCTCAATAAAGCTTGTTCTAGGGACGCCTACCCCTTACCCAACATTGATCGACTAGTTGATGGTGCAGTTGGTAACAAAGTTCTTAGTTTTCTTGATGCATACTTTGGTTACAACCAGATTCCCATGGCCACATCCGACATGAACAAAATCGCCTTTATTACAAACGATGTCAACTACTTCTACAAAGTCATGCCATTCGGCCTCAAAAATGCAGGAGTAACGTATCAGCGACTAATGGATAAGGTCTTCAGCCACATAATGGGTAAATGTGTTGAGGTATACGTCGACGATATGGTCGTCAAATCCCCGAGTCATCAACAACACGTTCAAGACTTGTCTATTGTCTTCTCTGCATTATGGCAATACAACCTCCGCCTCAATCTCGAAAAATGTGTCTTTGGCGTTGATCGTGGTAAATTCCTCGGTTTCATGCTCACAGAACGTGGCATAGAGGCTAACCCCAAGAAATGCAATGCCATCATTGAGATGCGAAGCCCCAGCAGTGTCAATAACATAAATATATCCACAAACGTGCATCACATTAAAAAGCAATGAAAAATATTGTACGGGTTATTACAAACTTAGGATTCATTATCAATAGCAATCATAAACTATATCCTAAGCTGCCTTGTCGTCGTCACCCCCCACGGTCGCCCCCGCATTCACGTCCTCATTCGTCATGGCCTTCTCTACCTCCTCTTCAGGGCTGCTCTCGGCTTCATTGATGAGTTGGCCGTCCACCACATCTTTGTTCACATCAAACCTCGGATCCGCCACATCCACCTTCTTGCAAAAAAAGGTCGCCTGCCTCACCCCTTTCTGAAACCCATTGATATGATCTTGGATGATGCAGCTTTTCAAGTCCTCGAGCTCGACTTCTACCCCTTCATGTTTTTCCTTCAACTCATCATAATCCGCCTCAAGGTCAGTTATTTTCCCTTTAAACTTCTCTTCTAAGTCCAAGCAGCGAACCTTCTAGGTCCCCAATCTTTTCTTCTCCTCCTTCCACTCTTCCCTCTCCTTCTCTCACATCGCCTTTTCTTCCGCAAACTTATCAACCTTACCCTGTAGCTCCTCCAACTTCTCACGGTTCCCTTCCTTCACCTATCTTCGATATAACGACCCCACGCGACGCCCCAATATTAGCGCTTTGTTGCTAAACTCCACCATCGTCCTCACCAGGTGGTCCGGCTCCATGATATTTATTGAATTAATCAGTATCTCCAGCATGTTGATTTCAATATCTTTCCTAACAGTCGTCTCCGGCGGCTCAATCAAACCGGCTTCCGGCCCCTTCACGCCACTGGACGACCCTTGTCCCAACAAAGCAGCCCTCACTTTCTTAACATATTTGACCCTGCCAGGCCTGGCCGACAACTCGGCTTTCCTCTTCATGCCGCCGTGTACATGCACCTCCACCAAGGACTCTTGTAAATTTGGAACTTCAGTGTTCCCGGCCGCTTTCGCCTTAACCGCCTTCTCCTTCCTTAGCGCTTAGAAAAGGGTCAAATTCTTCTTCCCAACTTGAGTCATATGTCTTGCATTGAACACACCAAAGTTTGATTAGTTAACTTAGACACATTGAAACAGTTGAAATCACAAACAGATACCTTCAATATCAATTATCGGATGAACCGAATTATAAACCCCAACTAAGCCCTTAGTGGGCAGTGTATCCGTAAACTTCATCATCACCTCCATCACCTCCCTATCCGCCGCCGACAACTCATCGATGTTCATGTCCTTATACTGCTAGGGGTTACCCGTCCAACTAAAAGGGAACTTGGTACTCCCATCGGCGTTGAGGAAATACGACCTCCCTCCCTCCTTCACCACCACTTTGAAAAACCCGTCCTTGAACTGTTTGAACGATTGCGTAAATGCGTCCAACCTGATTATAGTCGGCCTACTCACCAACGATAGCCATGTTGTCGGTTGTCGGGGCCTTGTGTCGTAAAAGTATAAATATGCAAGGGGAGAAGGCTGCAGATACAACGACTGACATAGGACACAGAAGGCCTGCAAGTACGCCTAGTTGTTCAGATGCAATTGAGTAGGTGCTACGTCTAATAGGCGGAGCACCACCATAACAAAGTCGTCTAACGACAACCTAACATGCAATTGTGAAAAATGACACATGTACATATAAAAGAACTTGTCGGCAGCTCCTTCTTGCCCATGGCAAACGCGCTCAACAACGCTCACCTGCTCCAACGACACTATATCACGGTCCACGTCCCTTGCAATGACAGGAGTACAATTCAGCCATGAGTTCAGCAGCCTAGACCATCGAAACAATGACGACTGGTTTCGAACATCAACCGCAACCCAATCGTAACCGGCCTTCGCCAGCCAGCTACTCTTTGCTATCTCCTCGGGAAGGTCTTCCCTCACTTCAGTTATCGTCTCCATAGGAATTCTCCCCACCACAACCATTAGGCTAACACTCCCCTCCTCAAGACGCCTACCTACATTCTCTCTAGACCGCACACTCCCACTACTTGACGATGACAACGACACATTATCACTAGTACTAGACATACCTTTTGAGAATGAAAGATGCCGACAGATACAAGAGACTAATCGGACAGCTCTAATGCACGCAAATCTCTGATTTCAGAATTCTTACAAATGTGCCAACAAAAATAAACTCTCCACGCAATCCGCATTTATAAGTGATGATTCCAAACGACACAACTTCTTCCCGCCAAAATTCACAACCCATATGAAGCATCACAATGCACACCAAAGGTCACAACCCTTAAAAATGACAGCGCAAAACCCCTTCGATTAGACCTCTGACATCTGCCACCCTTTCACCTGCCACAAACCTATTCAGATACCAAGCCTTAACATTGTTTATCCCACTTAAAGGCTGGGGGACTGGTGTACCACACCTAGCCGGCCTAGCCAAACACACTTCTCATCCTTTGTCGCTATAGCTATACCGGCAAAGACTAGGGGACTGGTGTACCACACCTAGACGACTTAGCCTGATTATAGCCGTAAAACCCGTCTACATAGCCCTCAAAGACGCGAATAATCACCATGTATGAACGAGTAACAGTACTCGGCCTAAGTCGTTAAAGGGTAACCAGCCTAAGCCGCTAACTTAGGATAATTAAGCAAGAACTTGACAAATTCAGAGCACTACCAGCAAGCAGGGGCCCAAGCAGGGGCCCAGCCCATGACGTGGCTAAACATAATTAATAATCTATAAATATGTATGGACCCCAACAATTAAAGGTACGCATTCATTACTCCCTTAATTACGAGATTTGACTTTCTGAGAGTTTTTGCTAACTTGAGCGTCAGAGTCTCTTCCGCAGGTAACCCCTCTCGGGTCCAAACCGAGATACCCATAGATGGCATATACCAGCCGGGAGGAAGCCTACTGAGGAGATTGCGGATTGGGATAAGGTAACGCTTGTGTTTGACATATCTTATTTGTTCTCCGCAGGAACAACGTCTCACCCACTTTGTCCCGACTTAATTTAACGTCTGACCCTCTCTGCACTGACGTTAAGTAACATCTGACCACGCAACCCCAACGTCAATTTTTAAGTTTTCTCTACGCGAAATGCAGAAACCGTAACTGTTTCGTCGTGCCATAAATTTTTCGCGAAGCTTCTCCGTCAGCGACCACCATTCCGAGCTCCTCCAAGTAATTTTTGAACGTTTTTCACCACCAAACTTATTGGGATTTTTATAATAATATTTGTAAAATTATGAAATAAAATTATATTTATTGTTATTTGTAAAATTGGACTAATTGTATTTGATTTTTTAATATTATTATTGCATTAATTTTTATTTTATGTATGTAGATTTATTATGGATTCATTGTGGACCAAGGTCGATCTTCCGTCTATAGATTCATTGAACCTCAAACCATTCAACCTTCGGGAAACTCACATGACCACATCAAACTTTATTTGCAAACATGTTTGGTTGAGTCAAATAGAGAGATATACTTTGCGTCATACATTGATGCATAGGTGTTTTTGCTAGTAATATTATATGAAGTATTATTAATTATTTCTGCTAAGTGATAGAGGTCGTACCCCACCAAATTAAAACAGATAAAATGCAGTATATGAAAGTGAACCAAGTCGTCTCCCAACGACCAATATTTTCATTCAAAGCTTCAATTTCCAGATGAACACAACAATAACACAAAGGGGGGGGGGTTGGCAGATTCACACAAAATTGCTAAATTCTAATAGAAACAACGAAACTTAATTAAACACATAATTCAAAATGTACTGATTCCTTGATTCCACTGAAAATCCACCAATCACAGGTTACTAAATCAATTATTTTATCCAATTTACTCTCATGAAATTCGAATTAATCAACTATGCGAAAATTAACACAGCTTCATTATGCCATTAAGCATAGCACACATCCTTCTTTTAATTTAACACACAAATAGATTAAGCAACTGTGGCAGAACCCGAACACACTAAGCATGACAAGGGTTCTGAAATTGTGGAAAACATGGACCCATGATTAAGCATCACAAATTCCATTTCATTCAAAGCTACAAAATTGAATAGGATGAAGAGAAAATACGAATTAGAGTGCACTGTAAAACATCAACCTCATGGTTTTAATTCAGTTTCTTCAAGGAACCAATACGAAAAACTTAGCTACACATGGAAAATCGAATAATCAACCACTTCAAATCTGAAACAGAACATCAAACTCAAAAACCCTAACCTATGAATTCTGAAAACGCAAATTAAAAGCAAATAGAGATTTCAAAGCTTCAATGGAATGTAAAACGGTGTTGTGATATATAAACACGAAAACCCCATTAATGGGTGCTGTTCCAAGTTTATAAAACCCACAAAACGAGCTGCCCAAGATAGAAAACGAATTCAAAACGTAAAACCCTCAATGGGTGCTGTCAAATGTGCATAAAAACGGTAAAAACTAGCCAAAAATGTGAAGAACCGCAAGGGGCACCTCCATGGAAGCTTGGAGAACGAAAATGGTGGTTGGAGAGAATGTAGAAGATGAAGTTGCGGCTGCTAGCATGGAAGGAGACCTAATTCTCGTGGTCACATCCACTCTGTCACTCATATTTACAAAATTGTCACTCTGCCACTCAGAATTCAAAAAATGTCACTCTTGGGCCTCTAATGTTGGCCCATTCACTCTACTGACGTGGAAATGACATGGAAATGATGTGGAAATGATGTGGTGACTCTCTTCAACTTAATATTGATGTCCAAGCTCCAAAATTGCTTCACCCAATACCTAAAAATAATTAAAAACAAAAATTAGGCCAAATAATGTGAAATTAGTCCAAATTTGGAACAGTGGCCCAATAAAGCCCAACAGATGAAAATCACTCTAAAGATGAACAATTAAGCACTGATCAACTGTCTAATAGGTACACAAAGGCTAGTGGAATGGAAGAAAATAATGACTCATCACTAAGTACTTGTGATTGATGTAGGTATCATTGGCAACTATGTGTCATCATTCCAAGACAATGCACAATTGTATGGTTTTATTTATGCCATAGGAAGATTCCACCTGCTTTGAAAAACATGTTACAAGAGTAAGTATTACTTTTGTTCAATCCTAACCTATCTATCTACTTAGTTATAAAAACTAACATATGTTTTATGTTTACAAAATTTCATTACAGGTGTGGGTAAGCCTAGAGGCCAACAACTTAAAGTATTATATCCAAAGGTTAGAACTCATTTAGTTTAAAGTTATTAATTTCTGTATGTCAACTTATGACTTTGATATGTGTTTATTTTATTTGTAATGTTTAGTGTAACAAGCAAGAAGATTCATGGGAATGTGGATATTATGTCAT
>Ga0209589_1005097_pt1 | contig 22451 bp, 10 predicted proteins | sample CowpeawhiteBW_FD_187525 | JGI IMG/M metagenome (GOLD analysis project Ga0209589, IMG submission 187525) | Root nodule microbial communities of legume samples collected from California USA - Cow pea white BW (SPAdes) (version 2) | ecosystem: Host-associated > Plants > Roots > Nodule | place: USA...
AAATATGAATTTTACAAATGTTAATATATATTTTTAAAATTTTAATAATTATATTTTAATAATATTTAAATAATTATATTCTATTTAACAATTGAATCTAAGAATTATATTCAATTTATAATTAAATTTTATAATTTATAATTGAATTTAAAAAATAACTAATAGTAATGTTAATTTTAAAAATTAAATGATTATATTTTAACAAAATTTGGGACTAAATTGAACAAAAATAACGAATATAGGGACTAAATTTGAATAAAAATAACGAATATCGGGACTAAATTGAAAAAAAAAGAAATAATACAACCACAAACTGACACGTGGCACTAGCATTGACACGTGACACAATTGTAACTTGACACGTGGACATATTTTTTGAAATTAAGAAATTTAAAAAAACTTAAAAAACAATTTTTTAAATTTTTTAAAAAATTTTAAAAAAATTTTAAAAAACCAGGAACTGACACATAGGATGTACTGTTCAAAAACGTTAACTATTTAAACACCGTTAGTCAAAATGACCAAATTGACCATAATTTGACGAAAATGAGGACCTAATTGAATACAAAACGAAAATAGGGACCAAATTGAATAAAAATAACAAAAATAGGGACCAAATATATATTTAAGCCTTTTTTAATATGTATATAGCACATATAATATCCTATCATTTTCAAAATAAATGTATCGACATATCTAGGGATGTCAAAAATATCTGTACCCGCGGGTATCCGCGGATAAAACCTGCAATGGGTAAGGTAAGGAACGAATATTAAAAATGGATACCCGCTACCCGTGAGTATGAGTATTTTTGATACCCGCATGTTAACGGGGCGGGTACGGGTATCATAGTATATGTACCCGTGGATACCCGTACCCGCTAAACTTTAATGCACAAAAATACCCTTATATATATATATATATATATATATATATATATATTAAAAAAAAAAATTCTGATCTAATATTTTCTAAGCTGCACATCTTATTTTCTTTTGTCTTCATTCTTCCAGCTTCAAGTATTGGTACGTCGTCTTCTTCTAAGTACACCCCTTTGACATTCTTCTCTTTCCCTTCTTTGAAATTAGGCATATACATTAAACCCTATATAGACAATGACATTTGTGGTATGCTTACTGTCAAAAGATGGAATCAAAATAAGAATACTTGACACATGATAGTTGGAGTTTATTATTTGATTATTTTTCAGGAATCAATCGCAGAAACTGGGCTTGTTGATCAAAACACTAATTAAAGAATTTTCATTGTATTGAACGTCATTTTATATTTATTTTTATAATTATTTGGACTTGTATGGACTTGAGTTTGTTTGAATTTTATTTAAAATTTATGACAGTGATGTATTTTATTTTATTTTATTTGAATTTATGATTAAATATTTATTTTTTAAATAATTTTGTAAATACCCGCGGGTACCCGTGGATATCCGCCTATGAAAAAAATAGACAGGTACTCGCATAATGGATACCCGACGGATATGAGTACGGGTACGGAGCAAATATTTATCCAGCGGGTAGGATACGGGGGAGCTACTACCCGTACCCTACCCGCCCTGTTGACATCCGTAGACGTATTATATACATATCGTATCCAATACATGAATTTGTATCAAATATACATATCATATCAAATATACGTATCGTATTCATACATCATAAATTAATGCATAATCAATTTTCAACCTAACATGTAAAAACTCATTCTCACTGTGAATGCTCAATAATAAGAATAGATCCCATAATTCGAGCATATAAAACGTTTTTGTATCCATAAAAGTAGAAAAATCATTAATATATTAACTCATACTACCTATAAAAAAGTCAGCACAAGTTGCAAAACCAAAACTTTCACAAACTATATTATCATCCATGTTAACCTTAATCCAACTAACATTCGAAAACTAAAAAAAAAAAACTTATATATGAAAAATATTTCTCACCAATCTATATTTATGTCCAACAATATTTCAACAAGTTACTTCTAATAGAATATACATATGATGAATAAAGAAAAAAAAAGAGATAGGTAAATAGAAAAAAAAAATGCTTTAAAAAGTAACTGATAGAAAATAAATTAGAGGATATATATCTTATTCACGCAAATCGGTAAGTTTACTATTCTATATTGTATTCGTTTCTTTGTTAAATAATAATTTATATTCCAATTTTAAGAAGATGTCGTTTTTTTCAGCATTATTTTGTTGCAAAGTATGATATAATTAGTAAACAATTTTTCTTTTAAGCATGAGATTAAAAGTTTAATCTTTGGTCGATGTGTCTTGTTATAAAAAATATAGTTATTGAGAAATTAACCACCTATGCACCTTAACTTTAAAACTAACTTCATATCATCAAACCACTTAAAAAAGAGAATTAGGCTAATTTTAAAGTAAATACATGCTAATTAGATTTTTTATTTGCAGGGTATTCTCTTGTAAAAACAAATGTGGTTTCATTTTTTTTTTTAAATTTATCACATTAAATAACGTGAAGTATTAGTTAAATAGTCATATACTGTTTTTACTCCTAAAATTGTACATAATAAATATTTTTATATAATTAAAATGTATAATAAATAAATGCTTTTGAGTGTATAAATCATATTATAAAAATTCATAATTTTTCCTACCACAAACCTAATAGTTCGACATCACTTAGAAGTTCAAGGCCTAAAACGGTTTAAATACTCTTTCCTCCTTTCATCCACCAAAGTATAGCTTATGCTCTAAAATGGACAATATCTCGGATAAGGGATCAAAACATTGGTGCTCATCATGGGGTCGATAACAGAATCATCGATCCCGTGGGACTGATAATGAAATCCTTAATCCATCAAATTCTCCTTCAGGAATGATCTACTCATTCTTTTTAGATTTCAACTGAGGGTTTATGTTCCTACCACATACTATCCCTTAGACCTTAACAGGTAGGCTTGAGGTGAGATTATTATGTTTGTGGCATGAACAATACTAAATATTTTTTTTTTTTATATAACTATGTTAAATCTATGGTAAATAACTTATAACCTATTACAATATTTTCTTAATTATTGTTAAATTTTAATAATTAAAATTAAATTTAGAACTAAAGACATGAAAAATGATAAGTTGAAACATGTAAGAGGTTAAGAAAATAAAACTCTAAAAGCTTTACCATTAAATAAAATGTTCTAAAAGTACTATTGTAAAAGAAAGACAATGAAGGACATTGTTTCATTTTTAATTTATATAAACGGCATGTTTATTTTTATAAATTTTTGGGAATAAATATTCGTAGCTAAACAAGTGGACCAATTTAATAAAATCTTTTTCTCTTTTGATTTATATTGATTATGATATGTATTTCACTTCGTATCCTTTTAATTAAATTTATTTAATAGTCATAAATTTCAACAAACTTACTATATATAACAAAACAACTAAAGAATATTATAAACAAATATTATATTGTCTTGTATGGTAAAATTAAATTCTAATTATAATCTCCCTGATAGGATTAGTAAGAGGGGTCATAGTAGTTGCTTTTTAAAGTTAAATAAATTTTAAACAACTTCATGTCCACCATTAATGACAATATTAAATGCAAAGAATGTAAAAGGATCTAAGTCCTACTAATTATAATTTATTTTTGTAAGAGCTTAGGACATAAATATATTAAAGTCGAAAAGTCTTCAATTCGTTCGCTTTAGAAATCTCCACCCAATTGACTAAAAATATGGTATAAAACTATAGAGAATTTGTGAACAAAAATCACTAACTGACATTGCTCATACCATTCATTTATACAAACAACTTGTATAAGAAAATATACATTTACTTGTATAGAAAGATAACTTTTCTTTTCTTCAAGTTTAAATATTAGAACATTATAATTATATAAATATTAAATAACAATTAAAATAATAATTGAATAAACATTAAATAATTATATAAAAATAAAAATAATTAATTGTAACTTTAAAAATAAGTTGTGGATCTAGAGATTAAAGAAAAAATAGTATGAGTTTATTAATTTAAAACAAGAAAGACATGAAAATAAATATTGAAACGAGTATAAAGGCAAACATTTAAAATATATACATTTTCATCATCTATAAAAATAAAATATTAAATTAAATTAAATTATAATTATAATTAAATTAAATTAAATTAAATTAAATTATAATTATAATTAAATTAAATTAAATTAAATTAAATTAAATTAAATTAAATTTTAATTATAATTAAATTTGACATAATAAAATATACTACTAATTTTAATTTTAATTAAATTTAACTTCATAAAATATAAATTAAATTTTAATTTTAATTAAATTTAACTTCATAAAATATAAATTAAATTTTAATTTTAATTTTTTTGCGAGTAATGGGTACCCGCGGGTACAGATAGTATGATACCCGCACCCGACCCGTTTATAAGCGGGTATTAAAATACCCGCTACCCGCGGATAATAAATACTCGCGGGTACTAACTATCCGTCGCGGATTTTATCTGTGAATATCCACGGGCACGAGTATTTTTGTCATCCCTAATTACGATTGAGGGAACGATTTTCCTAAATTTTCTCATTTTATATTTATATATATTTTAAAATTATATTTATATTTTATTATATTAAATTTATATTTATATTTATGTTTATATATTATTTACAACTTTTGGTAGATTACTTTAACTACTTTAGTTAATTTCATATTAGATAATTTTTAACATAATGATAGTTTTTTTATAATTATTTTATGATATAATAGTGAATAATAGTCATATATTTTGTATTCTACAGTTATGTGTGTCTCTTTTAAGTAGACCAAATAAAGATTATATTTTAATTAGAAAACTAATTTATGTATAAAAAGTATAATTTGACATCCCTGAATTTTTTATCAAAGTTCCATCATACAAAAGAAAACCAAATATGTAATTAAGAATATGATAAGAAGAAAAATACCTTAGAGATCTATTTTTTTTCTTTCAAATATCAACATAGTGGATGATTGAGGGATAACAAAAATTATTTAGCGAAACAAAAGAATTTTTCAAATGAAACAAAATTTAATAATAATAATATAATAAAGAAGATAATTTTTTTTATATTACCTAATAAATGAAAAGTTTATGCTATTGAACATATAAATAGAGAGTGTTAAATATTCTCATATGATAAAAAATATAATAAATTAAAATATTAAAAAAATAAAGTCAATTAGAATAAATAAAAAATAAAAAATATGGTGTGTGCAGGTGTTTTTATATTACAATAAAATGAATAATTAAAAAAATAAATTTTATCACATCAATAAAATCATTTAGAATCTTTCCATCTACACTTTCTCTCAATTCAAAACCTCACTTTCTACTCCCTTTCTCTTCTTTTTGACTCAAATCCATCCTTATACATCAAATTAAAAAAATATATATAATGGGATCTATAAATTAGATGATTGAATAGTGTTAACATCTTATTATAAAAAAATGATTTACATTCGATCAAAATTAACTCAAATGACAAAAGGCGAACATATAACTTATGATTAGCATTAACATTATGTCTATGAATTAGTTGATTCTAAATGCCTCAATATTATGATGTTAGGGTGTGTTCACTTTAATGGTACGGAGAGTGAGTGGATGAGTTTAAGTGAATTTGAAAGTGTTCCTGCAGAGAACAAATAAGATAGGTTAGGCACAAGCGTCACCTTACCATGTAGTCCGCTATCTCTTCAGTTGGCCTCTTCCCGGTCGATACATGTCAACTTGAACCCAGGAGGGGTTACCTGCAGAAGAATCTCCGAAGCTCAAGTAAGTCAAAGCTCAAGTAAGTCAAAACTCTTAGAGAGTCAAATCAGTGATTAATGAATGCGTACCTTTAAATGATGGGGTCCACGTGTATTTATAAAACATTAATGACGTTTGACCATTTCATGGGCTGGGTCTTGACCTGGGCTCTAGTTTGGGCCATGAGTGGGCTTGGGCCCCAACCCAGGCCCTTGAGATCTATTGAATGTGGGGGCTTGGATTTTCGCTTAAGTTTATTGGAGTAGTCGACCTGGGCTTTAACCTTACCAGATATGCTCAAGTAGTCGGTCTAGACCGACTACTTGCCTAGATGGCTTATGTTGATGATATGAAGTGCTAACTCGGCTTAGCCTGGGTACTTGGCGGTCTTGATATGCACACTGTTTACTTGGTCGAGTTTGGCTAGGTACGGTACACCAGTCCCCTATGGTTTCAACCTTGGATTGAGTTGTGATTGTTAATTATGTGTATACTTAACCTAATCAAATTGCATTTTCCATCCATTCTCATCATTCCAAACTAATTCCATTCATTATGGTTTGATAATGCATAGTTAATCATGTATTTTCTGCATTTTAATCTTTATAGCATATTTCCTTACATCATTCATTTTATAGGTTCATTGTGAATTCTAGGAAGAATATCATCACTTCATATAATATTTTCTCATTTTAGCAGATTGCATTAGTTTTGCCCTGTTTTAGTACTTTCATACAGACTCTTTCTGCTTTTTTTCTCTAGTTAGAATTATTTAGTTTGATTCCCCTGTCATTGCATCCTTTTATTAGGCTTAATTTATACAAGGACATAACTTATTTTGTCATTGGTTTGAATTTGACACGTGTCGTTCCCTAAACTATGCATTGATACACTGCCAATTTTTGTTTTGATTATGATTGTATGGATTTTGGGTGATTAGACAATTCTATACATGCATAACATACTTAGTTTTAGGTATATAAATTTGTCCCAAATAGTCATTGCATAAAACATAGTTTTAGTTCACTTGATGATTAGAGTATGATATATTTATGTATGTTAATATCAAGTATGATGTCAAGTATGATATATCAATATGATATATTTCTAGTATTGTTGTGTATGTTAATATCAAGTATGATATGTTAATATGAAGAGTGAGATATTTCTAGTGTTGTTGTATATGTTAATATCAAGTATGATATATGAACTTTATTGTTTTAGTTTACCATCATGAAAAAGTACTTGTATGTTTTATACAAGTATGAAATGTATTGTTATAATTTAAGGTAGAAAGGTCAATTGCATATGATGGATGCCTGAGATCGGTAAAATAGTCTCTTTGCATGGTCATCATGAAAGAGACTTGTATGTTTTATACAAGTATGAATTGTATTGTTCTAGTTTAAAATAGAAAAGCGAATTACATGAGATGAGTGCATGAGACTGGCAGAGTAACCTCTTTGCATGGTCATCATGAAAGATTACTTGTATGATTTATACAAGTATGAACTCTATTGATTTAGTTTAAAGTAGAAAAATCAATTACATATGATGAATACTTGAAATTGGTAGAGTAGCTTCTTTACATGGTCATCATGAAATAATTGAACATCTTAACATCTTAAACTCAATACAAATGACATCAAGTTTCTTATATGTGTACTTGATTAAATATTTTTCCATCTTTTCTCAATAAATATAATACTTTGTCTCTCGTTGAACTCCAATACACTTAACAAGACCATGTGAATAATTTTATTTTCTTTAAAAAACAAACATGTGAATAGAATGATACATAAATCAAGAGAAAAAACAAGAAAATAAAAAATATCTTAATAATTTTTTAGTCTCTACTTTGTTTAATTTTTGTGTTTTGCTATTTCTTATAACATATATTATTAAAAGAATTAAAAATCTACATAATTTAATTTCTATAAATTCTCAAATTCTCATTATATATACTATGAATTTTATAAATTCATATGACCAGATCATCATTTATAATTATTAAAATTAACCACTCAATTTATAAATTTTAAAATTATATACTTTTTCTTGACTAATTAAAATAATTTTTAAAGACAAAAAATATTTAAAATAACGAATGAAAAAACCGTTCAGGAAATTGAGAAGAATCGGTACAACAAATTTAGTTTAAACATGATGAGTTCTGCTTTGAGTTTTGAACCCGAATTTATATCAGTTACTTGCTGTGAAGGAGTCATTTATATGCATTATAATTAAAGAAAATATTTGTTAAATTAAGAAAAGAAAAAACACAGAGTGGTGTGTCAATGCAACATAATGGTCATAATTACTTTTGATGGCAAGTTTCTTAGTTTTCGAGGTATCATTGGTGAGTTTGTGTACGATGTTGTACGGACGAAGTTGACGTGTTTCTAACACTGTACCGTTTTCTCTATTTTTTTTAACTGTGATGCTGTGCCACCACAGTTCCTGCACCACCACCACCCCACTTTCCTTTTCTCCTTTCCCATGCCTCACTTTTCACACTTCCTAAATATCAAACAACCATAACAACAATTATTTATAAACCAAAACCAGAACAAGGTTTACTCTTTCAACATTCACGCTCACTGTTTCTTTCTTTACTGTCATCACCACGTAAATATATATACCAGTGAGTGCATTTTTCATCAAAAAAAAAGTGCGGATATGTGTTAGAGGGTAGCAATGTAAATGCATAATTGTTTAATCTTCAGAAGCCACTTTTTGAAGGTATCGAATATTTTTTTTTCTTCTTTTATGAATAATAGTACAAAGAAGATGAGCCACGAAGAAATTTGAAGCTTGCAGTGATGACTGATATATAAATAAAGGTAAAGGTTTCCATATATATATATATATATATATGGAGTTCCCTGTCGTCCTTTATATGCATATTTTTTTACATGTCCCTTTATAGAAAAATGGAAGCATCATTTTCATATTTTTTTTATTAATGAGGAAATTTCTTTTTGGGACGATTGGTGTGTTGTTTTACCAAAACAAGCAAGAGATGAGGTTTCGATTTTCCATAACCATGTATAAAAAATAATTTGTTTCTTAAAATGGTGTTGGGAACACAAGGTGGATGAATAAGGAAAGATGTGGTTTCTCTCTTGGCTAAATATAGGTCAAATCCAACTCATTTTTCTTCAACGTATCTCAATTATGTAATGCCATTCACTTTTCCTTCTCTTTCTATTATTTATCTTCAGTTTCTGAGCTTTCTCTTTTGGGTTTCTTGCTTTCTTTGGATTCTTCCCTCTCATTTTTCTCTCTTTCCCTTTCCTTTTCTAGCCTCAAACCCTTTACTATTCCTAGCTCCTTCTCTTGCTTACAAAGATTTCCTTTGATTTTGCCAATTTGGTGCAAATCTTCACCCTTTTTGGTACCTCTACTTTTTCCTTTACTTACTCAGAGAGGCCTGCTTCTGTTTTTTCCTCTGGTGAGCATTTCAGCAGCAGAAGAAAAAAAAATGAACTTTTTCTCTTTGGGTGTTTAGATCCTTTGCTGGGAAGAAGCTTCAATTCGCTCATTTTTTCTTTTCATAATGTTTGTAGGGATTTTGTTTCTGTCATAGTCTTTATTTTCTTCTATACTTTTTCTTTGACTTAACCTCCTTTCCTTCATAAATATTTCACTTGCTTTTTGGAATTTAATGAACCCTTTGACTAGTACCACTTCTAATCTCTTGCATTTTTCTATCAGCTAAAGCTTTCTGTGTCTTCTTCAACTCTAACTCGGAGAGGGTTCATATTTGCTGCAAATCTTTCCATTTCTCCATCATCACAAGGTTCAATTTCTTGGCTTGCTCTCTCTTATTCACCCAATATAATATGTGTGCGTATAAACTATTTGTTTGAGTGTCTATGAAAGTAATTTTCTGGTATTTTGGGTTCTGATGATTCTATGAGCAGAAAGTAGAAGAGATGGTGAGAGGAAAGACTCAAATGAAGCGTATAGAGAACGCAACAAGCCGGCAAGTAACTTTCTCGAAGCGGCGAAATGGGTTGCTGAAGAAGGCTTTTGAGTTATCAGTTCTGTGTGATGCTGAGGTTGCTCTTATCATCTTCTCTCCAAGAGGGAAGCTCTATGAATTTGCTAGCACCAGGTACCAGTATTCTCCTCCTTCAACTTTCCCTTTTCTTGTGTGAATTAATGCTTCTGCTTCTGGTAATTTTAGCACCCCTCTTGAAACCAAGATCAGTTACTTTAATCTGTGAGCTAGTAAATTTCATGCATACCTATAACACACATATGCATGTATATACTGTTATGTAGCTGTCCTAAACACGAATACACAGTGGTGGATACTGCATAGGATCTGGTTTTATTTGTTATTTGTACTTTTTGTATTATTTTTTTGGGTTGGATTGTTGGAGCTAATCAAAGAGATTTTCATGGAAAACTTGAAATAATGCATGAACCTACATGCTAATACACACCCTATAAAACAATAGTTACAATTTGATTGAAAGAAGGAGATAAAGAGAAATGGTGAGTGTCAGTGATTGTGTATACCAATTGGCGATTATTCATATATAATTACTTGACATCAAGAGACAAAATTGACTGTAGTTGGCAATGTTTGAGATCTGCAATGAACTTGTTTAGAGCTTAACACAATGAAGCAAAACTTCAGACCTCCTCAACCAAAGGTTGGTGGAATGAATAAAGGAACCTTGTTCCCTCAGTAACGAGCAAAGAATGAGCTTGTACATGTAGGTTAGTGATTAGTGATGTATCATATGTACTGAAAACTGACATTTACAATATTCATGGGAAGGAGAGAGAGATAAAGATATTCTTGTGCAGTACCACATAACGATGATTTTGATTCCTCCTGTGATATCAACTGATCAATAAGTATTTTATTTAGAATTAACTGTAGGGTCGACCCTACTTTTTATCATCGAACAATGTGAGGAAAACCTTAATGTGATGTTCCAAAAATAAAGAAAAGGAAAATGTAACTCTATCTGCAAGAAGCTAGTGTTGCTCCATGAAATAATGTGCAGTGTGGTTTAGTATAACGAGTTCACACATTCTAAGGTGTATAATATTATTATTGGTCGAAGAATCTATGTATATATACATATATATATATATAGAAAGTTTTTCTTTTTTGTATGAATCATCGTGCAGGTGCATTCATAACATTAAATACCACAATTCCTTTTATATATGAATTACTCTAGCCTTCTTATATTTGTATTTGTTTATTTGAAACTGCAAATGTTGAACTTAAGATCCAGTCTTAAGTAATCAAGTCCCAAACAACAATGTAGCTAAGACTCATATGTGCAACAACTTTGAAGTCACAGTGTTTTATGCATATATTCTTAAGTAGACAAGATTTTCTAGCTGGAATTCAAACTTTGGAGCTTCTCTTTGTTGGAGCACTTGAAAATTGAAAGTTTCAACATTTCCTATAATAAACTAAGTTAAGGGTGTATATGATTACAAAGCATAATGAAATGCTGCATAAAATAATTGTGTTGTCTGCAAACTGACTTTGGAGAAAGGGCTAAAAAACAAGAAGAAACTTATACATGAACATAACACTTTGCTATGCTTTTTCCTACAAATTTATTCATGTGGTTTTCTGAAATTTACTTAATTTTTAGTACTATTCAGTTGTGTCTGTTTTTCCTTTTTTGAGGGGGCAGAGGGGTGTGGTGGTGATGATTGGCTCTCTTAATTAACCCTTTCTGAAATGCTAAGGAAATTAAACAAAATGAAAAATGGACTGAAACACAAAATGATGTGAGAAGACATGCATTCAAATGAACTTATCAGTATTAATTTCTTCTGTCCCTTCTTACAGGAACAATGAGAAATATCAATTGAAAACGGAACTTCTTATACCTATAACAAATTTTACATCCACTAGGAAAAACGATGCATATTGATGTATCTTTTGGATCACTATTTTTTTCCCCTTAAGTTACAAGTTATCATGGTGTTAGTATCTACTCCAAATAAAAGCTTTTATAAAACCTTGCAAAATATACTATTATAATGAATATATGACTTAAACTCTCTAGATGGCTTTTATATATAGCTCAACCTTTTTTGTTGTAGGAGAATGAAAGTAGTTGATTATACTCTTTGCCAAGGTAAAAATATTTTATAACATTCATTTGGGACCAAGAAAGATTATCTTATTAAGGGTTGATGTCATAACAATACTCAATGCTAAAATGTTTTCAGTAAACCATTTCTTTAGTTAAAGCTTACATTCTCTTCTATGTTTCTATGTGTTCCTTAAATTGTTTACAAACACTTGTTTGCATTTTCTTTACTGTTAGATTTCCAACCATTTTTCTTTGAATTTTATTTTCTGCTTCTGTCTTCTTTTTGCAGCATTTACAAAACAAGTTAAAAGTTTTCAAATTTTGGGAACTAAAATATGGTAAAAAGTTATACATAGGCTTATATGTTATGTTTTTCTATGCAGTTTGCTCTTTTGGTCACTCAGTACAGATAAATCAACTTCCTTCTTTACTCAACAAGTTGACTTCAGTAAACAGTATTAATAAAAATAAAAATAAAATAAACTACAATTTAATTTCTTCAAGCTAATATCAAAAGACTTGGTTTCTTTTACCCCTATAAGAAAATAGGGGTCCTATATTTCTTTTAGTCTTTTATTTTGATGCATTAATATAATAACATTCATTAACTAAAAGATTAACAGCATTTTTCTCTCACGAAAACTATTAAAGGGTTTTTAATGTACTAAGACTCTAGAACTATATTCATGTTAAAGAAAATGCTTTATATTTTGTATCTCATAAAAAGTTTACTTTATTTTTACTTTCATTCTGATTATAAAAGAGAGTTGCTAAAGTAAATAACAACATAAAATATGTTCACAATTAATTTGTTGTATACATGTTTGACATTCTCTTATGAAAATTGACAATAAATATCCCATAGTTTGGTAGAAAGAGAGGAGAAAATAAGAGATCATTAATTTCAGTTTTTTTTTTTTTTAATTTATCTATTCTCTACTTTTACTCTCTCTTTTTTCTTTTCCTGTAAACTAAATACACATGAGAGAGAAAAAAAAAAACAGTACTCTGAAATCAAACACCGTTATTTTCTTTCCTTGTCAAGATGTCACCTCTGATACAAAGAAGTATTTAATTAAATGCAATAGTTCAGCTTTAACACTTAATCCCTCCAATAAGTGCACTTCTATATATTACAGTCATTATAGTTTGTCAGATGGAATTGTCCTTCATCCTCACAAAACTGAACATCTTAGCCTCTTTAATAGAGTTCCTAGTTCAGACCAAACATAGTAGAAAACCGAAACCTTCTATCACGTGATCAAAACCAACACATTATTATCCTTCTATATAAGGTTGAAAAAAAGGTTTCCTCTTAATGGTTGTAGTTGAAAAACTCTTGATTCAGATACACTTTCTGCAATACTTTTATTGTCTTATTAGGTTGTTTTTCATGTAGTTTATTAGCTGGGTATTTGGTAGAATAGAAATAAGTGATAAATAGAAAGATTAAAAATAAATGAAAAATTATAAGTAGACATGTCCTAATTTTCTTTGATGAGAAAATTAATTTAAAAGATACATGACTATAAACTTATAAATAGACATGCCTTATGACTATTTTTTATCATTAAAATTAATTTATTTTACTAAGCATGTCTATTTATTGGCATTGACTGAGAATTCATATACATGAGATACAGAAGATACCTCTAACCTGCCAACCAATGTAAATATAAAGAAAATTTTAATATTGTTTTAGTAATGCCATTTTTATTTTATTAAAACTCTATCCCTTGAATCATGTCATCTCCTCCCAAAATCCTTCATCTGTAATATGCATGAAGCTTAAAAATTTTGAAACTCGAAATTATGTAGGGTTGGAATTAAGTTCATTTTATCTAAGTGTTGATATGAAGACATGTTATGAATTTGGTTGTAAGTAATAAATTTTGGCTAAGTTTTGGTTTGTGATTACACTAGAATAGCTTTTATGAAGTACTTTTCAACCATCCTTGATCAGTCTAGGGTTTTTTCCTATCATGAAGAATCGTAACAAAATTGCCACAAGACACTCCAGAAATAACCCTTGTATGTGCTTGGTTGGATGAAGAAAAATAAATAAATTTAAAATAAGTAAAAAAGAAGAAAAATTTTGAATTATTTTCTAGAAATAAGTCTTCGTTTTCATTTAGCAATCATATATAGTTTCCCTTTGACAAAGGGAGGATTTTGTTTTACATTCACCCTATCATAACATTAATTTATTTGAATGCATAAAGATTAACAAAAATGCAATTGTTTGTGTGTTCTTATTTACTTGTATATTCATTTTAATTGCCTTTGTTTTATGTAAAAGTAGGTATTTATAAAAGGTTGGAGATTCTAAATACTCCATATCTATTAATTATTATTGAAAAAGAAAATATATGCTTTTGAAAATATTTTACTTTCAAGTTGAATTTAACATTGGTTAAACATAAGTTAATTTTGAAGAAACATACTTAATTTTATTTGAGCTAAACCTTGAAAGGTTAAATTGAATCATTACTAATCCACTCAAAGCAATAATAGAATCATAGAAGAATCTTAAGCAAAACTCAAGGATGAGAATGAATTCTTATAGGGATCTTAATTTTCAGTTTTCTTTTTGGGAATTACCACTTCAACTTTTATACAAGAATAGAAGAAAAGAGGTTCCATTACAAGTTTCACTCTAGACAGAAATTTGAGTTCTAATATCACTTGCAGAACATAAATTCTGAGCTTAGTTGCTATTTATGTGTTTAATAACCAAAAATTTGAGTTCTAATCTGCAAGTGTTTTATAGCTTACTTAAATACAGATCATGTGAAAATTCCTCTTGATTTGGTGTATCTCTTATTCCAAAATTACATAAAAACTGATAAAACATTTTCCAGGAAATATTTCATATTTCTTTGGTGGTTCATATCTCTTTTATTTGAGTACATGGCTTTCTTAAGTAAATATGGTCGATTTTGTTATATCTAATGTTAATTCAAGGTCGTGTTTGAATGTTGTTACATTACTCTTCTCTGGTTTATTCTATACATAAATTTTAAAAATAAAATCATTAATGATAAATAAATATATACCCTCAAAAAGGTTAACACAAACTAAATATAACAAAAAAGTTCTAAGTAAATCAAGTTTTGTCTGCCATGATTGCAACATCGTCATAGTGATGTAGTTGATACCAAAACTTAAAAGCACTTTGACCTAAACTTATTAGGGGTTGACCTAGTAGTAGGAAGTTTGAACAGTATGTATAAAGACTTAGATTCAATTCACTCTGTGGTCATTATGTAAAAGAGATATTTCAATCATAAAATTATTTACTTGTCACAGTATTTTACAAAGAAGTTATATGATAAACTATAATGATTTAAATAACTACATAATTATGCATATATATTTAAGCATTCAATCACAATCTCTACATTTGTTTTTTCAATCAAAATTTATTACTTTTCATTTTCTTTTTATGTAAAGGGAGAGAACCCCACATGGTTGAAGAACTCAAAGAATATTAAGAGCTAAAGAGAAAAAAAAAATTATAATGATATAGCATGATAGAAGAAGAGAAAGAGAGAAATAATGAATATAATTAGGTGTCAGAAAAATTAAGTGTTAAAAAAATCATTGTTTTTGTTTGCATGTAGACATATATAAGTGATCGTCATAAAGAAATAGTTTGACTCATTTTAATTTTTCATAAGTACTTTTTTGTCATGGTGTGTTTGTTTTTTTGCATTTTGTTTTCTTTCAAACATTATTTGGTCCGTAGTTTATGCATTCAGTAACTTTCAAACCAAATAGTTAGTTGAACCAAAGAAGAGATGAGAAGAACATAAATTTTTTCACCCCATTAATAACAATGATAAAGTATATTAAAGTGTGAGTCTAAGTTACATATTAGTTAGAAATAAGAAAGTTGCGTATTTTATAAGAAAAAATATTCATAAATTCATTGTCTTAAAGGTTTTGAGTTGAAGGTAACGATAAATCTCTTATCTGGACTGAGCTCAAGTCTCATTGTTGTTGATTAGAAGTGTCTAAGAGAGCCAACCAAGCTCACACACACATGTTGGCTCACTACAGATTGAGTATAATCAAAATACTCATCTATTTCATCAAACATTATTATAAAGATAGTAGTTGAAAATTAAAACATCACCTACACAATTTAACAAATAAATAAATTAAACATTCAAACTATTAAAATATTTGAACTACATTCAAGTCTTTAAATAGTAAACAATTGTAATAAAAAAACTTATGAAAAAATGATAAAAAACAATCTAAAGACACTTAACGATCTAAAGACAGACACAAAAGTCATCATGTGCTTGTTTATAGAAACTATATTAACTAGCTTCTTCAGAAGATGAAAATAAAAAAGTCCTAAAAAGTGAATAATAAAGAAGATTAGTGTTAAGGCCGAGGTAAGAGTATTAGTATGCTTGAATAAATGTTTAAAGATAAATTTAGAATATTCAAATTTAGAAGTTTAAAATCTTTAGAAGTTACTGACATGTCTTTAGAGTACGATACAGGAGAAGTTGAGTTAAGAATACAGAACTTCAAATTTAGGTTGTAATTTAACTGAGATTACTTAAAAAAAAGGTAATTTGAATTTTAAAATAAGGTATAAGAATATATCAATTTAAAAAAACTTATTAAAAGGATTTATAATTTCGATTTTGAAGGATTTATAGAATATAACATTATAGGATTTGAAAGGATTTTATGAATTTAATAACAATTAAAGAATTTTTAATATTTTAAAAAAATTATATAAATTTCCTATTTTTGCCTTTTTTTTCCAGTGAAATTCATTTTTATCTATTATTCTATTATGTAAAATTCCATAAAGTTAAAGAGTGTTTAAGTCGCACTTAGTGTTGATATTACGTTAATGATCCGAGGTAACAAAGTTTAATTGTAGTTTTATAGGTCATAAGTGAAAACAATAATTTGTTCTGTGGTAGATAAAATGTTAAATATCTAATTAAAAAGTTAAGTGTTCATTGTTTCTAGTAAAAGTAAACAGAGTTTGTTAAGTAAGAAATTCCAAAATGACTATCACAATCAATAAGAATTAATGCAAATAAATGATAAGGCTTGAATTTACTAAAAGTAAACTGAATTTATTGAATAAGACATTACGAAATAACTAACACAATTAATAAAAATTAATGCAAATAAATGATAAGGTTTGAATTTAAAGGTGTAAACCCATTTTATTGTATTCTTATATTGTATTTAAAGTTATAATCTCATTTAATCGATAACTTCGAATAGAAAGATTTTATACTGATTTAATAGGAAATTTTTTACTGAGACAAAATAATAGAAATGGTTAAAGTAATTACTTTTAACAACTTTTTAGTATATCCATAATGATATTTGCAACTCTTGTTTCAAAGAATACAAAATAATTTTGTTTGTTTTTTATTTTCTAACTTTTTTATAACACTTGTGGATACTCGTTGACACACTTGGATATATATATATATATATATATATATATATATATATATATATATATATATATATATATATTGCAGTAGCTTTTAAATAGATATTCATACCATTCACAAGAATAATTAAGTTTTTGGAAGATTAAAAAAAATTATTTTAAAACTTAAACCCTAACCTTTTTAGTTAATTATCCTAAAAGATTTATTTAATGGAAAGAGCTAGGGTTTTTGTTTTCAAACAATGCTTGAAAATAGGACAAAAGAATTCCATGTTGTCATATATCTAAGATTGAGAAAAAGTCTCAATAAATTTAGAAAAATCTCATATTTAGGTGAGATAGTCTCACAGAAATATTCTACTATATAACTGGTATTTTAAATATCATACAATTTATTAATCTTTTAAAATCTCATTTGAATGGAAATATATTTTGTTAATTTTAAAAAACAAATTCTGATAGTCATGATGATATATTATATTTTTTTTATTGTTTAAAAATCGTGATATGAATAGATTTTTTTCTTCTATAAAAAAAAATCTTTTTAAAGTCTCAGTATAGAATAACCTTTATATAAATAAATATATATAACACAGTGAAATATTGTAAATGGTGGATTGAACTCCCAAGAATCACCTACTTTCTTCCTCCAACTCATAGTCTTGATATGCTTCGGAATATCATATTTCACTTTTTAATCTATTTTAGAATTAATTATGTCTGCATTTTACAATTTGAATTATTTCCTCTTTACACATTGGAATATTTATTAAGCAAAAAAACATCAAAGTTAAAAAGAGCTTAGTAGTAACTAACAACTAAATAAAGTACTGTCATTAAAAAGAATTTTTTCGCTGCTAAGCTATAATTTGTTTTTAAATAGTATGAAGATTATATGCATGAAAGTTAATGAATTTGTCACTTTTCTGTCTGACATTTCATTGGTTTCAACTATTTATATTGCATTGAAATTATAAGTACTAGAAAATTTAAATTTTTCCTTCACTCTTTTCATTCTCTTAGCTTGTTTTTGAAACAGAAGTTAAGATATTGATTATGTGTTGATCTATTTAGTTTTGGATTTCTCATGATACAGCACGCAGCAGTCAATAGAACGATACCGCAGACATACCAAAACTGAAACCTCAACTTCATTCAGATCAGTTGAACAAAACATGCAGGTATTTACATACTTTCTCACATCGTTGCTCTCATGCTCATAAAATGTCTATGCTTTTAGTTTTAGCTGTTTTTGCTTGTTCGATTTGTTGTTTGCATGTAAGAATCCGTTTGGATACAAAAGTGTTTTTGAGTGAAAAAGTTCTACATTTCTGTCAGAAAAGCTTAGGAAAGCACTTCTCATTAATTAAGAAGTGAACTTTAAACGTAACCCAACTTTACAAAATTAGCGTGTTAGATGAGGTTTGTACTTATTTATATACTATGAAATTGTCTTATTCCTAGTTGATCTAAGATCTTCAATGCACCCCCTTCATTCTAAGGTGTATGCATCTCGATAGAGGCCGATAACAGGTTGAAGGATAGGTTCAATAAATAACAAATCTCGATAGGATAGGTTCTAATCCTTAACTTTGTTTGATATTATGTTAAAAAGTGAACTTTAAATCCAACTCAAGCTTACAAAATCAGTTTGTAAGATGAAGTTTGCACCCACTTATATACTATAAAAATACCTTATCTCTAGTTGATGTACGATCTCCAACATTTCTAGCTTTTATCCAAATAGGTTTGAAGACTAAAACATAGAAGCCTTTGGTGTACCATACATCACTGACTGATTTTACTTTCCTAGATTGTTTTTCCAACTAAGTTTGACCTTGTTTGCAAATGATGTTTAACTTCCTAGTATAAGTGGTGCTATTGACACCATGCTTTAGTATTGAGGATGATTTATGTGTTCTGCTACTTAAACAAAAAAATTGTTTGTGGTGACTCTCTCTTAGGATTTGGCCTGTTCAATGGCTTAACCTAGCAAGTCTCACATTAAGATTCTACTAGAAATACAATTTCAACTAAAGATGACAGCATAAATACTTTGGTGAAATGTCTTCTAATAAATGACTAAAACTAATTTCAATATAACCAGAGCAACAAATATATATATATATATATATATATATATATATATATATATATATATATATATATATATATATATATATATATATATATATATATATACTTGTTCTCAAAGGGTATGTTTAATATCTCAATTTAATTAGTTGTAAAATATACTTTATTATAGTAAGGTTTAATAAGTTTATCGTGTTATTTGTCACCATACAACTATTATTTTACCTATAAATACTCATGCTCAACATGTCAAATTCTTGATGTGAGTTGTATATTGGAGATTTACATTATTTAGAGTTATGATTAAAGTATTGTATGTAATTGGATGTAAATCTAACTTTATAGATTGATTTTTTTGAAGTTGAATTAAATTTCTGTTGTATATCTTACCCACTAAAGATATAATCAAATTATGGTATATAAATGAATGTAAACCTCACTTTTAAAATTAGTTTTGTTAAAAAAATTGTAATATGATATCATAACCAATTCTAGTAGTTAAACTTATTGTGTCATCTCCTATCGTTATTGAATCTCATTCTCAAGATGTCAAAATTTTAGCATTAGGAAAAAAGTATAGAAAATCTCAAATCAATTAGAGATATGATCAAATTATAACTTTTTTTTTATCAGTAATAATGAATGTATTAATTGAAAACACTTTGGACATTCCAACCCTTTTACAAAAACATCTGAAAAGAAGGTTCAAACAATAAAATTTTACACGAAGAAGTTAAGGATAGAAATGTAAATAACAGATAAGCACACTCATTGAGTTTTCTTTCTTCCATTCCTACTACACTTTATAGATTTGAAAATTTGAAACCTTCAGGTGTTTCTTTCTTTAGACAGATTGACTCTCGGTATCTCCACCTGCAACAAAATAGAAACACTCTAGACTAAACTATTTTTATTGTTTATCCCTAAAAAGTTAAATTGTCGGAAATGCCTTTTTGGTATATTTTGGTGTATCATGACAATGTCAACCCATTTATTGCACAACTTTCACAAGTTTTTTGCTACTATACAATCAAAAAATAGGTATTGCTTTGATTTCTCACACATACACACGTGACTTGTTGCATCTACCCCTCTTTTGAACACGTTATCACAAATTGCAACTCTATTAATTACTAGGTCAACCTATAACTTAAAAGAAAAGACAATCGGCATCTTACAAATGAGTTTTTATAGAATTGGACTTATATATACTTTCTAACGTCTTTCTTATACTTTTGTTTTATTTTAGCGAGCCCATTTTAATTAAAAGAAAAAGAAAAAAAAACTTGTTTTGTCATTTTTCAATAATTTACATCTCTAATAACTGGGGTGTGATGATTTATGGGCTCTAAATGGTGAGGAGATTTGGTAGTATTACTTTGATGCTTATGTATATTTTTAATCTGTAATTTGTCAAGGATGCTAAAGTTGTGAAGCTCAGTGTATGGATATTTTCCAAGACTATCCAATTAATTAAGGGTTGTATGTTTTTTATATGGATATGGATTACTACATCTCAAATTCTTTTTCACTGCTAAAAAAATATCCCAGAAACTATAGTATACTAAAGTTAACCTCATACTAATTGCAATTGGCAATGAAAACCTACCAAAAAGAAGTGACTCCTGAGTAAGTTTGCAAATCTCATGAACACTAGAAACTAATGAATTTGCAGGAAAGAGATTCACTAAGACACACATGAGAGTGAAACAACTAACAGCACAATTTTTCTTTTCTATTAGTAATTACTAAAATATAAATAAAAGAACAAGGTATTAGTGTCGGGAATAATCTAACTATTGGTCAAAATTTCACATTGGATAGAAATGACAAAATTAAACATTATAGAAGAGAAAATACTCATAAATCTATTGTTTTAAAGTTTTGGATTAGAAGTAGTGTCAATTATCATCTTTTTCAATATAATTTCTTTTTTTATTCTTCTTATATATATAATCACTTCCCTTACAATAAGATTGCCTTAAAAACCTTAACCATGACTCTATTATAGTACCATCATGGGTCTCCTCAAAATCTATAACAATATATAAAGAAGATTTATTTTTGTGTCCACATTTCATAATACCAATTCTACCCTTTATAATATAATTATTTATTAAACTTTTTAAAATTAACAGTTATTTTTACCTATTTTTATAAAATTGTTTATCTTTTTTTCTTTTTTTTTATTCATTAACAATTAATTTTTTTATTTATTTCACTTTATTTTTAATAAATATAAATTTATTTTATATATTAATTTAATAATATTACATTTTTATCACTTACTAACATAATATCATTTATATTTAAAAAATATGTACACACAGACACGATTTTATAATAGCGCCTGTGTATACGCTACGCTAGTGACCATCAAGTTGAATCCATCAATTTCAAAACATTCTTGAGGTCTCAACCATGTTGTTCAAAAGACAGTCCAACCATCACAGTTTCCTTCAAAGATCAGCCAAAACCCATCACTCAAAACAATAGTATACCCAAGAGGTAATCCTTCATAGTAATATTATTCAACACATTCAAAAAATATAAAAAAACTATAAAACTCCAAGTTCAATGAAAGAGTGATATTAATTAAGATAATTATTGACATCCCACATAATAATATTTCATATTTTAAGAAGTTTGTTACTTCATCCAATAAAAGAAATAACATTACAAGAAAATATTTCATTAGTAACCAATTTTAGTGACCAAAAGTTGTTAGTTACTATAATTACTAATTTAGATACAAGTTTACAAAGTAAAACAAATCATTGGTTACTAAAATAGTTACTATTATGAATAAAAAATTATAATTAGTCACTAAATTAGTTTTTAAAATTAGCTACCATAGTTTTGGCTACCAAAGAAAACTGATCACTAAAAATTAGCTACTTAAGTTTCGGCTACCAAAATAACTTAGTTACTAAATTGCTCTCTAATTAATTAGTGACAAATTTAGTGACCAATTATAATTTTTTATTTATATTAGTGACTATTTTAGTAACCAATAAATTTTAATTTTGTAAA
>Ga0209589_1005100_pt1 | contig 22440 bp, 8 predicted proteins | sample CowpeawhiteBW_FD_187525 | JGI IMG/M metagenome (GOLD analysis project Ga0209589, IMG submission 187525) | Root nodule microbial communities of legume samples collected from California USA - Cow pea white BW (SPAdes) (version 2) | ecosystem: Host-associated > Plants > Roots > Nodule | place: USA...
ATATATATATATATATATATATATATATATATATATATAATGATAGAAGAAAAGGAACTAAAACTGATAAGCAAACATCTGAAACACAAACATATGCATACCAGAAGATTGGACACTTATGCCGGTAGGTAGATGCTGAATGCAAACTGAAAGATCTGTTTGTCTCTTGTTTTCCCCTTGGATAGACGGAGAAGAGATAATCAAATCCTCAGAATCAATTTCAAGATCACAAGCATTATTCTCAAAGAACATGGGAATGACATCTATAGTTGCTGAGCTAGCCTGCAAATTTTTGAATTAGCAAACATAATTACTTCATCAAATTCCAATAATTAGTTCATAATATATAAGGTTATTCTAATGATTGTTTTAATATAACCCAGTTCACTATAGTAATAATGGGTCAATCCTCATCATAGCAACTCAAGAGAGGTCACAGTGATCACAACTTTGGGATGCTCTACTTGATATTTCATCAAATCCAGCAGAATCCAACATGATTTTTTACAAGCCTTTTGAAATGCTGTTTCTACAATATATTACATAGTTATATTGTGTAGATATAACATGATACAATATCTTCTACTATGCATGGATAATTATGATTATTTCGGTGTATTATATTAAAAATTTATATTGATAGTTTTTTCTATACATGTTCATGGATGCACAGTAAAATCTAATGGTGATGTCTATGTAGAGTATTCATATTATCTGATGGAATTACAAATATTATGAAGTGGAATAGGGATTAATACTCTGTATTAGGAATTAGAAGAATTTCTTCTCAAAAAGAGTTTTTCTATAATGTAATTCAATAGTATGCAACAAACAAAGTACACAAGAAAGGAAAATCAGTTTGCAATTACATAGGAAGAACGGAAATGTTCAAACCTCAAGCTGAGAAGATTCATTTGAAGAACCTCTTATCAAGTGGTGAGCTCCTTTTTCCCCTGAAAGATAACCATATGCACACTCAAACTCAAACTCTATAGTTGCAGAATTAATTCCTCCATTCTTGGACAGACACTTGTCAACAATCCTTCCTTCATAACCTTGTCTTTTGGCCCATCCAAGATACATACTTAGAAGCTGTTCTGCCCAGAGCTTGATTTACACAAAAAGTAGGCCAAGGACAACAGAAATAATTTACATAAATATTTTAAGGAAAAAAAAAACTAGAACATAAAGCAAACGATCAGAAGCTATGTTTCACAAAGTCTGGATGAAATATGTGTTTATTATATGTATAACACTGAAAAAATTGGTTATTTCTTCATATATATGAATGAGGTTTTGCTAAATAACCATAAGTCTAATCATATGAAGCTTTCGTGTACTAGTTACTGCTCCAAGAATGAAGCAATACTAGAACTCTGACACTAGAAATTTTAATATTTTAAAGTGGAAAAAACAGATTTGCAGATGGAATTTGATTTCCACAGAACTAAGTAGGAACTTATGACTGATACAGCTACACAATGGCAAATTAAAAATTCTACTTCTTTGCAAGAGGTGAACGAAAGATGATATTTAACACCTTTATGCTTCCAAACTATATACATTTATATTTAAAAACAACTGCTGGAGTGAAGAATCAATTTTAGAATGCATCATAATCAGGATTAAGTTTTACTAATGTAATAGCATAAAATTTTACAATAACCAGATTCATAAGTTATAGTTAAACATAATCACAATGAAGTTCAAACATTACATATCAAACCTTTGGATGGATGTCATCAGGTGAAGCTTTAATAACCAAACATGCTCCTGCCATATCAAATGGACCCTTAAGAAGCTTAGAAATCTCATACTGATCTAGAATATCACTCACACCCAATGATGCTTCATATGCTTGTTTATAAAGCCCATAATCAATAGCATTCATCTCAGCCAACTGATTGATCAGCTTTGCTTCCTCTACCTGGAGGACAAACAACAAGGAATCATATCCTTTTCAAATAATAAAAAGTAAAGAAAAATAAAATAAACTAGCATGGCCTATATTATTTGTTTTAGTGGTGTTAGCAAAGTTATGTTTTGAGCCATATGACCAGGAAAGCCACAATTTTCACTTGTTAGCAAAGTTCTAGCCAACCTTAACAAAATAGTGATTTCCCAAGCTATACATATGGTTTATCATTCACCACTTTTAAGAAGTATGGTGGATCCAAGGCAGAAAGAGGTTTAACTATACAACAGAAGTTTACAGTAGCTAGAGCTTAGAGGTAATATAATTCTGATTGAATGAGAAGATGCCATGCACAAACACAAGGCCATCTTTGAGCTTTACAGAACAGCGATCTGACTAAAGATCATAATTAGAATTATGTTCTACATAGAAGTGTTCTTTGTACATTTCTTTCTTCAGTGTAATTGCTGCATTTCATTTTATTTTTCTGTCAGTGCATCAAAGTCCCCACTTACACAATTATCATTTCATACCTAGCCAATTAAATTTCTATAGAAGAGAAGATAAATAATACTGTGAAAATTCAGATGAAACTGATGGAAACAGACCATCACCTTGTATTTCATGTCCTTTAAGGAATCAACTACTTTGGCACTGTTAGCCAACTTGACAAGGACGTCATTGGACTTAGCTGGATCATCCCACATATCAAAATCACGCACCATTTCTTCCTGCTTAATCCTTGTTGCTTCTTCAATTTCCAAGGCTGTCGATGTGAATGTTTCAGCGCGAAGAACTGCATCTTCAATTTTCCTTTTTAGAGAAAATAAACCTGATCATATTTGAATGGTTATTATGACTGATGAAGATAATAAGCGAAATAAAGTACTAGTCACCTGCAGCTAATATAACAGACTATCCTATTGTGAATCATTATGTTATATCCACTTCACTTAAATGATTAGCAGAAGAGTCATTAAACTATCAAAAACCTTCAATTAGCTTAAAATTTTCTCTGAGGGTTTGGTTGGGCCGTTAAATTAAGAAGGATGAGGACAAAGAAGAAATCAAGTGAATATTTCTACATCATAATAGTCACTTTCATGGCATCAAATTTAGAAAGGTGAAAATAGATATGCAAGATCCATTAAGTATAATAGATGCAACTAGCATGAAGTATATATGATAACTACAAGGAGAAACATTCTTCAAAGTCTTAACTGAAAGAGATAACATTTATTACATACAAAGAAAACAAAATCATCCCAACGTGTTCCATGTAAGTAAATGAAGCATTACCCCTTAACCATTACCCATAGGGCATGGGTAACCAGCTATACCTTGTACATAATAAAACGTTTTTTCAGTTTCTCTGTTTTTATCATACCATGTAACCCAACAACTTAGTTATCTAAACAGGTTACATGGTAAGAGGTATCCCAGAGACATTTCCCATAATCAGATGAGTGAATCGTTTATCACATCGACACGGTTCTTAAGACCTTGTCCTCATGTTCTGTTGAAATTAGACACACAAAAAGGTATTGAACCTAACAAGCCTGAAACTCCACTATCTGTGACATTGGTTGGAATATCTATTTGAAATCACAATCATGTTATCATCATCAAAATCTTGTTCCAGACTGAAAACACAGTCCGTGAAATTCAAATTAAAGGTGATATTTTTCAAGACTTGTATCAAATAATACCTCTTCAAACCTCACTCATTGACTTTCCACCATCCCATTTCACCCCTACAAGCAAAAGGGCAATCACAAACATAAATAGTAACAAGAGCCACATCCACATTGATTGAACCACCAAAGGTACTTTATCACAGACCAAAAACAACATAAGCATTAACCAAAAGCAGTCAGAACATATTCTAATACACAAAAAAAAAAAGATAGCATTTTGAAACAGACCCACTTGATTGTAGATGTCCTTGTTGTTAGCCATAGAACTACTACAAGCTCTGATTCTGACAGAACATTGAAACAGCTGAACATGCGGCTTCTTCTTTCCCACAGAAGAGTGCCATTTAGAGCTGAAAGAAGATGCAACTTCATGAACCATTCTTGTTGGACAAGCATGTTCAGACACCATAGTTGCCATAACCATTAAGCGGATGAAGAAGCCCTTGTTTTGTTTTGTTTTCCGGTGAAGTGAAAGGTGCTATGTTCGAAAGCTCCCACGACCGTTTTGTGTTTTGTTGTGACCGAAGCAAAACTGAAACACCGAAACTTTGTTCCACATATTACCTTATCCTGAAAGCGGTAATCAATTTAAGAAATTTGATTCGCTGTGAAATAAGACAAGTGCACTACTTCACAACCACAACAGTTTCGCGTTTATGTTATATTAATCGCTTCATTTAGTTTTTAACATCAGTAATTTATCACACATCCTAGATAAAATAATTAAATTACTCACCATTCTAAATATATATATTACTACCTTTTTAATCAAACAATGTGTTTCAATGAATTAAAATATTATCTTTATCATGATCTGAAAATTTGAGATGTAATAATTGTCATATTATTTTCTATCTTTCACACGTATATAAATGAGATTGTGACAAGATTAATCTAGTGATGGTTTGAGTCAATCACTAACAAATAACTCATATATAAAGGGTCTTTGTCTATGTTCCAAGATTATAAAATTTTTCTTTACATTATGAAAGTTGACATACATAATCTTTAAACAACTTTCTAGAAGTTTGATACAAACCTTAGGTGCTCATAGATATACATGTCAATTCAAGTATGCATTTGGTGGAAAATATAAAAAAAATATTGAATTATGTATTAAAATATTTTGTAGTTTTTCAAAATAATAGGATGCATGAAAATAATGAAATAATGTTTTAAAGTTGATAAACCTACTATCAATATTTTTACAAGATTAACACCTAATTAATACATACACAACTTTAAGTGGATAAATTCACTCTCAAAATATATTTTAAAAATTTAGTTCAACAAATTTTTCTTTTTTAAAATCACATAACATATCAATAATTAGAATTGTAAAAATAAAGGATTGATTATTTAGTAAGCTAATCTAATTCGGCTTATTTATTAATGAGTTTGAGAAATTTGAGTCCATTCCAATCTAGTAGGAGTTAGTTGGTTAAATGGATTGTCCCATTCAATTAAAAAAATTAAAACCCATTCAATTAAAAAAAATATTTTTTTAATCTGACTTTTTTTTTAATATGTCAAAATCCAAAAAGTACAAATCTATTTTATTTTATTTTTTTCATTTTAGACCGTCACCCAGAAACTAAATCATAGTTCAAAATAAAATCTAAATAATTTTAATAATTTTTGTATGTTCGAGTTGGTGAGCCGGATTCTTAATGGGTCAGGTCCATTTTTGGTTCGTATTAATTTTTTTTAATTCAACCCGGCTTAGACCTGTGGTGGGCCAAGTTGACTCAAAAGTCTTAACTTAATTTAATAATTGTATCAATATTAAACAATTTAGGTTTAATTATTCATTTGAACTCTGTTTTCGTTCAAGAATATTAAGTTGATCCTCTAGTTTTTTTCAGTTTCAATTTGGTTTCCTTTTTTAAAAAATTAATACAATTTGATCATTTTCCTTAAATTTTTAATATTTCATGAAAATTGAAACTATTAATAAAGATTTCTTTTAATGGTGTAATTAACACAATTCTAATATGAAATCTGATAAAAATAAGTTAAAATCATTGATCTATTTTAAAAAATTTAACAAAATGATCAAATTGTATCATTTTTTAAAAGCTGAGATCAAACTTAGATTAAAAAAACTGAAAAATTAACTTGACATTTAAAAAAAATAAATCAAAATAATAATTAAACTAACAATTTAATAGACTTAGAAAGAAAAAAAAATATTTATGTTTAATATTTGATTATCGGCTCATCTATAAATTCGTATCATTCATATTACATTAAATTCTTGATCAATTTAATCAAAATTTATTAAATAGAAATAGGTTAACGATACAGAATATATATGATGTAAGTGTTATATGAATATTAGTCATTCTTAACTAAACAATTTGAAGTACAATCACTTTTAGCTGATTTTAAATATTCTCCGGATACCAATTTTAACTAAATCAATAATTTACAAAGAAAAAGATACAAAAAAGGTATTTAACAATGCAAACAAATGCTATTTCGAAAAACAAACTATTTACTCCAAAATTTTATGAATTTGAGCCTTTTAATATAAACTAAATAGTTTTATTATTCACCCAAATATAATGAATGTTTTACACGAAAATTTCAGACATAGACTTAACGATGGATAATATATATAACTTGAATCTCTTATAATTATCCTTTTAACTACTATAATTATCCTTTTTAACTACTATAATTTTGATAATTTAAGTAAGAAAGTTGTTAAAATTTAATATTTAAAAAATTATTTTTCTTATAATTAAGGTCCATTATTTTTTTTTTCCTTTTCCTTTGTATTACTCACTTTTTATCCCATATTTTTTTAAATATCTTTCACTGCTTCTCTGAAAACATCTACTAATCCTCCATTAATCAACTATCTTTGTTACTCCTATCATTCGTCAATTTTTCTTTTGCCAATAATATCTAATTTGAATATTTTTCCTCTTCCGACAATCTCCATCTTTAAAATAAAATGGCAATAATGAGCACAATATTAAAATATCTACAAAGCTTTTATAGATAGATCACTGGATTCCAATTTCTTGTAGTATTAATTTTTTGGAATCTTAGAACATTTTCTCAATACCTATTTGTCACTTCTTCTTTTGAAAAATGCTTCTTAAACTTACAAAAATTAATATTTAAGGTTCTTGAAAATACAACTCATAAGAAATTGCTGATTTTTTCTGGTCTTCCAGTGGAGGATTTGTGCAATCTATTCAATGCATTTTTCGGAAAACACGAGCTTCGTAATTATCCCACTTAGTTTCTTTTTTTTTTATTAGCAAAATATTTTGCTTGTAATTTATAGTTTTTGATAAATATTTTTTTAATAACTTGTAGCCTTTTTGAGAAGCTAATCGATGTAACCTTTTTAAGACGCTAACTTCTATTTTTTTCTAAACAATCCTTTTAATAACTTTTTATTTTATCTTATAAATATTTATTACATTTCTGTATTAATCTTAAATGTAAGGTAATATATATATATATATATATATATATATTTGATTTATAAAAAAATATAATAATAATAAAAAACAAAAGATATTTATATTTAAAAATAACAATTGAAACTAATTAAAAATAGTATATTTTATAACTGAAACAGTGTTATAGCAATGATACTAGTTGTTATTTCATAAATTGTATTTATTAATGAATAAATAGTTTTTGACTTACTTATTCATTTTACATTTAAATAAATTGCAAGCAAAACGTTCATGGTTAGTCACAACTCCCGTGAACTTTTTAGACATATCATAAACTCTCTCGAACTCGAACTTTTTACAATTTAATATAAAAGACAAATTCTTACAATTTAGTTATAAACTTTATAGTTAAAAATTATGTATTTAGATTTCGTGATACCATCCCAAAAACCTGTGTAATAATACCCTAATCTTAACAATGCTTAACTTAAAAAGATTATATAACACTCTTAAATGTTCAAATATTTTCTTTCCCAATTTAATCCTAATTTAATCCTGCAAACTTTTAACAATTTCATATAATACTTAAACTTATACGCCACAATAACTCCCTCTCTTTTTTTTTTAAGTGATTTAATCACAAATTATGTTAATGTTTGAGATGTCATAGTTAGAGTTTAAAATAATATTTTAGTTTTTATCACAATACCCGACCTTTGGGATTTAAAAAATATATTTTTGACTATAGAGGTTGAAAAACTCAAAATCCCCTCAAAAAATATATACATATTATTGACAAATCTAAGTTACATTATTAATGAGAAGAAAATGTTGCAAATACCTAAGTCCATCTTCAACACTAACATACCTCCAATCAAGAACTCTCAAAATCCCCACACTCACTTCTTCCACCCTCACTCCACCACTCCCACCCTTCTCTTCACACATCCCCACCTTCATATCCCCCACCAACGAACTCGCCACCGCGCCGGAGCAACACCCCGGCACCGGAAGCTCCTCCCAGAACCACCCCTCTCCGCCACCCACCAACCTCACCTTCCCCTCCCGCTCCACCATCGTGAAAACCCCTCCCCACCCCTTCAGCACCACGCTCCACGTCACCCTCATCACCTCCTCCTCTCCCTCCTTCAAAACGTTGCCACCGTCACACTCCACGCCAAACCGAAACACCCCCGCCACCTCCCTGCGCAGTTTATCACCGGCTCTCACCCCGGAAGCCACGACACCATGGCTGGTGGAGACGGAGACGGCGAAGACAAGGTCCTCGAGCGAGAGACTCGGCTTCGGGGGCCTCTGCCTGCGCCGTGCCGCAGCGGCGTGGCCCATCGCGAAAAGGCGGCGGTAGGCGACGGCGGAGGAAAGGGTGGCCAGAGAGGGGAAGTGGGCAGTCAAGACGGGCTTCCAAATGTGATCGGAGGACATGGAAGAGAACCATGACTTTGAGACGCATGAAGCTATGGTTAGGGTTTTGGGGTCAAGGTAGGTGGCTACGAGAATGAGAGCTTCCCATGGTGGTGGTGACATTCTCGTACTGTAACAAAACTTTGTTTCCGTTAAGGTTCGCTTGGGAGAGTTGTAGTGAGATGAAGATGATGATGATAACGATGGTGTGTCGTTTAAATTGTTTGGAAGCGGTTCAAACGAGGTGTGGAGGAGGCACGTGGACAAATGTTGTTCTTTGCATGGCTATGGAGTGCCACGTAAGATTGGATGGTGAAAGATGAAGTCTGGCTGTGTCAAAACACGTGCCTAGGTTTTTCATGAACACTCTCGGCACATTTCTACTTTGTTGTGAAATTAGATTGCAGAAGCACTTTATATAAGGGAAATAATGAGTTTTACTTTATATTTAAATGCGTCCAAATGTTATTCGTAATTAATATTCATTTCTTAGGATTGAGTGAATAATTCATTAATTAAACATGTCATTAATAGTAATATTTTACGCCCAAATTGGAGAAATAATGGGTATAATATAAAGCCACACTCGGTTTTTTTAATAATTTTTTTAAAAAAATTTGTATCAAGATTTTACATCACATATACATAAAAAAAAAAGGAACGAGTGAGCATTACTTTGATTTCTATGTTTTTTTTATCCTTATTGGAGAACAAGACATGGAGAACAAAGAACAAGAGTGAGTCTCGTTTTAAACTACATTTTAGTAAAAGGAAAATTTATGTTTTGGATTTATTTAAGCCATTTACGACTTCATTGTTTTTATAAATATTTTAAAAACTAAATTAGTTATTTAATGGACAGAGTTGTAAGTTGTTGAACGAATCAATGGATTAGTTCAATTGTGGACTATTAGAATTAGTGGATTAGTTGAATACTAGGAAGAAAATTATTAATTGGTGCTTCTTTTTGCACTCCATCAAATTTCTTCCTGCACCCATCACAGCCTTTCGGAATTTTTATCCGTAACGTAACCCGGAAAAGATTTTCCAAAATTAGTTTAGTGTTACGGAAAAAAATATCTGATTTGACGAGATGATTGGAGAAATTTGATGGGAGTGCAGGAAGAATGATCCTATTACCTTTATAAAAAACGTTTTGAAGTGTTTTCAGAAAACTTGTTCAGTTAAAATTTGGAAATAGTTGTTTGATGTTGCTAAAATAAGTTTATAAACTGTGTGTGTGTGTATTTTTTTAAGTTTTAAAATAATGGTATAGAAAGATAACTCAAGTAACAGATGAAGAATTTAGTTTTATATCTTTCTCATTTCAAATTAAGTTATGTCTAATTATTAATATTTTTAATTTATAAAGAGTTTTATTAATCATAAACAATTATAACTATCTTTATTATTTTTATTTAGTTGAATATATAAAAAATCTATTTAGCCCAAAAATCTTCACGAAGCCTGAAAATAATTAAAAAATAAAAATTAGATTAAGTAAATCTAAAATAATTAACATCCGAATTACTGGTCTAATAAAGTCTAATAAATGAATAATAGACAATTAAACACTAAATATCCATCAAGATTGATACATTAAAGTCAAGAATAAGAAAAAATAATGACTCATCACATCTAGTATTTGTGAATTAGATAATACATGTAACATTCCATTTAATTACTCAATTTTGTATGAGTGTGAGTGATTATTAGAGTTTAGAATACATTCCTTATATAGACATCTCTTGTATCAAGGCATAGACTAACCATACTATCATCAAGAATTTTTCTTCAAACACTTTTATCATCAACATTCCACATGTTATCTCAAAATAATTATCATCTCAAGTCTCAAGTTAAACACATTAAGTACAGGTCAAAAATAATGTCACATCATTCATGCATAGCTTCATACATCATATTTTTAACATTAACTCAGTTAATCACAAATTAAAATAAGGAATTAAAATTTTATAGAAATTTTCGCTACAACAATGAAGGTTTAATGTTCAACTTAATTAGAAGAATGAACTGTTCGGTTTAATTCATGGAATACGAAGCAGAGACTCCAGATTCAACCTTTGATTCACGGAAGGTTTTCAACTGAGTTAGAGAGGAAAAGAACAATGGCTCTGAAGGGAGTTAAGAGTTGAGAGAAAACAGAAGAGTAGAAAGCTAAAAAAAATATTTAAATTTAGAAAACAAGTGTTAGAAGAATGAACTGTTCGGTTTAATTTATGGAATACAAAGCAGAGACTCCAGATTCAACATCTGATTCACGGAAGGTTTTCAACTAAGTTAGAGAGGAAAAGAACAATGGCTCTGAAGGGAGCTAAAAAAAATTTTAATTGAGAAAACAAGGGACTGGTTTGGACCATTTGCTAAAACTGGGCCCAAAATTTTAAAATTGAAAGTGGATTTTACTGTACACATCATATGCAAATAATTAAAATACTAGTATTAAGTGTCTATTAAAATTATCAATTTAGTATCTCTTACTAATTTTATATCCAAAAATTCATAAGTATAAACTTTTTTGTCATACTTATTATTTTTTTTGGAAGGCTACAAATTTTAAAAGATAGAATTTGTAGGTACCAAAGTTTTATGAAAATAATAAGTCTGCTTTAGAGCAATAAAGAAATTGTAAGAACAAAGAGCAATAAACATTATCATCTTCTTTAGGTTTATGTGACCATACCAATCGTTTGATTTTTATTTTTATTTTTTAAAAAGCATACATACACATATTTAAAATTGAAATATTTCTCCTCTTTGTTAAATGAAAAGAGAGGAGTGGAGAGTGCAATTATGGCAGTGATGGAGCAAATGGTGTTAGTAATGGTAGCTCGGTTGTTGAAGTTAAAGTTATGTTTGAAAGGTTGATGGTTGGTCTATTTCTAACCCTTATCACTTGGTTCTTGACGAAGATGAAGGATTGTAAAAAAAGTAGGTTTTTACTTCTTGCACCCTACAATTTCTTTGTGCAGCTCCTCATATCTTGGAATGACAATTTTACTCTCCATAAAAGTAGTTTCAGAATTATATATTTATGAAACTTTCCGTAACAAGATTTTCGAAACAAATTTTTTAGAACGGTATGTGTAAAATAATATTTTCAAAACAGAATTTTCGAAATGCATGACATTTAATTTGGGATAAGTTTTTTGAAATACAATTTCCAAATATAATGCTTCCAAAATGACTTTTTTAGAACACTTCTGCATTAAATATATTCTGAAAAGAGATTTTTGAAACACAAAAAATGCGTTTTGAAAAAATTTTCCAAAACATTTTTTTTTTCCTGGAGACAGCAATGGTCTAGTAGTGAAAGGTGTTTGAGTATTTTTATTGTATTATAGAAGTGCAATTAATAATTATGGGTGCTAAAAGCAATAGTTGAAAAAAAGTGGGATGGGTTTCTCCCTGCACCCCAAACCATTTCTCGGGTGCAAACCATTTCTCCTGTACCCAAAATTTTACTTATTTCTAATTTTGCCCAAGTTAAAAGTTAAATAAAGAAAGAGAAAAAACAATAAAAAAATATTACTTGCACTGCATCCTTGCACTAGCCAGTGAATCTGCTGCAGGCCTCTGCACCCCAAAAGAATTAAAGAATCTTTGACCTAAAAACACATTTAAATGCTTCTCTTTTTTTCACTTCCTCTTGTCTCATTCTTTGCCTCCTTCTTTCCTTTCATTTTTCCATTCACCCTTGACGTTGCTGTCTTCTGTGTGGAGAAGATCATCAAGCACCAGCAAGCACCAACCAAAGAGTGGTCTGTGACGACGCTTCCAGCATTCAGAGACACCCTTTCTATGTAGTTAATCCACACACGTCTTCCAGTTAAGTTTTCTCAAATTTTTAATGTTTTTTCGTGAATGTTTTACGGTGATTGATGAACATGTATCATATATATATATATATATATATATATATATATATATATATATATATATATATATATATATATATAGCATGATTCTGTGTCAAAACGGGGTTTTGAAAATTTTTTATGTTATGAAACGGATTATAAAAGCCGTTTCATGATTTTTAGAAACGGATTACAAAAGTCGTTTCTTGCATTGTTTATATGAAACAGATTACAGTATCCGTTTCATGTTTTTTATAAACGGAGTCCGAAAGCCGTTTCGTAGATATTGCGTTTTTTTATATGAAACGGATTACGCAATCCGTTTCATTACTTCCAGAAATAGAATTTGAGATCCATTTTGTAATTTTTTGTTGTTATTTCTAAAACGGATCACGTATTTCGTTTCTGAAAAAAAAAATTTAAAATTTGTGAAACGGAATTCGAAATCCGTTTCAAAAAAGTATGAAACGGATCCCAAAAGTCGTTTCATAAAACAAAGACATGGAAACTTATGAAACGGATTTCAAAATCCGTTTCATACTTTTCTGAAACGGATTACGAATTTCGTTTCTGGAAAAAAAAATTGCTAAACAGATTTTGAAATCCATTTCGCTTTTTCTTGAAATGTATCATGAAATCTGTTTCACAGAATAAAAAGGAAAAAAAAATACAAAACTAATATTATCATTCCAACCATTCAAATTAAATTCCAAAACATTCTGGAAGAGACTAACTTGCAGAGAAGATAAGAGGAGAGCTTTCAAAAAAAAAAGAATGAATGAAACTGAACCTCGGGGAACACCTTCAAAGACAAAAAGAGAATGAAGCAGTGACAATGAGAAGAGAATAAACAAGAGAACTTTCAAAAGTAAAATTAATGAAACTGAACACACGAACCTCGGACCAGAATGAAGCAGAGAAAATTAAAATGACGGGACTAGGACCACACTTAGAATGGAACAAAGAAGAAACAAAGAGAAAGAAGGTATGGAATAATTTGGGGGTGCAGAGACAAACAAAATAGTTGTCGCAGTAAATTTTATTTACTGCTCTTCCACCCGTTTTCACCCACTGCCACCTACAAATTAATTAGAGATAAAATGGTAAATTTGGGGGTACTGAAGAAGTCTTGGAGGTGCAGGGAGAAGGAACCAAGTGGGATACCATTTATCTAAAAAAGACCCATATGTTTAAGGGCCTAGGACTTGAAAACCCAATAGTAAATAATTTGAGAGTTCTAATATAATTTTAGTAAGAGATAAAATTAGATTATTAAGTTTTATGGAGTACAAGAAGAAACTTTATTACATTATTATGAAGATGAACATAATAAAAAATAATTATTTTTCTCTATTTTTTTCATCACATCCTAATATATCATACATATATTTTTCACCACCTTGGTTTCATGTGTAGACTTGAGCTGTTCACAAAACATTTTTCAAATCAACATGAGGATATTGGGTGCAATCTGGTATCTTCCTACTTTTTAAGAATGCTTTGAAACAAATTTTGATGTGGTGGAGTGGGGATTTTGATACTATCCATTATCCACAAGCATCCAAATTTGGGATAAAACCCTAATAAAATTGTCACATACAAACAAATGCTTCTTCACGAGAACAATCAAACACAACAAATTGAATAACTCCTCTTTTTGTGTTTGGTACGTCTCACTCTCTCTTCCACTTGTCCTATGTATAGGGAATTTTCGTATAGCAAAATTAAGAAATACTTATGCATAGAATGATCCAAATCTCATTATAACACTTGTTAATTAATCCACGATGGAACTCTTACACAACCGTACAAAACTGGCGTGTAAGATGAAGTTTGTACTTCATTTATATGTGATGAATTTTTTTTATCCGACACATTCTCTCATATTAAGATATATGCATCTTGTGCACGGAACTAGAAATGAGTGGTCCGTTAGCGGTCTGATAGCGGGTGGAACAAAATGTAACAAAAAATCTTGAATATTCAAAAAATCTTGCTAGGATAGAGTTTTTTTTTTTTTTTAACTATGACCCTGATACCATGTTAGAAGTGAAGTTTTAACCCTTACTCAATCTCACAAAATCGATGTATAAAATTGTAAGATGATATTTACACCTCACTTGTACATTATGAAATTGTTTTATCTCTGATTAACGTGGACTTCCAATTATTTGTTTTATCTTATTCTTTTTTTTTAAAGAAAAGTGTTTTTTATCAATAATAGGAAATTGGGCGAACTTAAAGAAAAAGAAGAATATTGCATGAAAGGGTTCACGGGTATGGAGTGATTAGAAGGATTTGTAAAAGAGACAAGATAAAGCAATGGTGAGATGTTAGTGTATGGTGTTTCTTTCTTCTTCTATCGCTTTCTGTGTGCGTTATTAGTTACTCTCAATAACTATTCCCAACATGTGACTGCACATGTCAGAATCTATCATTCACATGCATCACACATCAAAAAATCATTTTCCTTCTCTAATCTATCTATCTCTCTTGCTTTCAATTTTCTAGTTTCATATAGTAAAATCCCCTCACTTAAAACTTTATGAAGATGATTTGTGTTTCAAAAAACAACATTATTTTTGTGAAGATGATTTGCCATATAAAAGTTTGAATATTTATACAGGGTTAATATTTTTTATACCTAAGATTTCATTAGTTTCTTATGGTTATTATGTAGTCTATAAACTACTTGATCTTGAGATCTAAAACTTGTAAAATAAAATAATTACAATCACTTAGAAAACAGTTGAAAATCTCTAATACTTGTTGAACATCTCTCTACCTTAAAAGATCTATTTTTTACTCTACAAAATAATCTTACAAAATCAGCATCTATTATATTTTATAATTCAACTAGATATCTAGTTAAAAACTAATGTAATACTTTATATTTTCTAATCTTAAAGTTGTGATTTTTAAATTTATCTCAACTTTGCTGAACCATCATTCATATATTTATATTTATCATGTAGTATAAATTTCATAGTAATATTTTTTCACTCTATATTTTAAAGGTGTCTAATCCTTCACTTTGGAACAAAATAATGAGAATAAAAAATTATATATCAGTTCCAACAGTTCTTATGTCACATAATATTCCCTAACCATTGATTCTATAAGCTATAATAATATATAAATAATTCCAAAGTTTCTCTAACACATGTCTCTCTTTCAACCACCAACATATCCATTGTTCTAATTCAATTTCCTTCATGGGGGGACACTAACATACAGTTGTAGAAGGGTTGAAAAACTTATATATATATATATATATATATATATATATATATATATATATATATATATATATTCTTAAAAATTCAAAATATTAGTACTATCCTATAGATTATAATTTCTTTTGATGAAAAAAGTACATTTTCAGAGTTTTTTGATATATTAATTAATATTTGACTATCTAACAAATTTGACTATCTTATTATTGGTATTGAGTTAGCTCCCATTCAAGCTTTGTAATTAAAAAAAATCAACAAAAAAAGAAAGCAAATTTAAAATTGAATAATTTTTAATTAAAAATTTGAAATTGTAATTTTGAAACTAAATATTTTTTCTTTAAGGAAAATTTTAAATTTTTATTCATACTATATATTAACTCTTAAGTTATATTGTAAAATTAATTTTTTTTAAAACTAATTAAAAGTTAAAACATCAGTTTTTAGTCTAAAAGTGTTAGGTTACAAGTTGAAAATTAATACATTTAGTTAAAAACATTGATAAAATTAACAAAGGCTTATTGATGGGAAACTTCAATGACATATCTGTTAGAAATGTAAAACTTGTTTTTTTTTTCTATTATATAAAAATTGGATATCAAGAAGGTGAGTAGAAAATGGAAATTAACAAATAATCTTAATTAAATATGGAAATTAAATAAAAAAAACACAAGTAAATGAAGAGAATGAAAGCCAGATTAATTAAAGAAAAAAAAGTGATGAATTATCATTCCAATATATTGTTTTTCTTGTTTTTGTTTCTTTACAATATTGTAGTTATCAAAACATCAAATATTGCACTAATTATATTAAAAAAAAATTAGATACAAATATTACAGGTTTAGTCTTTGTCCTCGTGTAGACTAAAATTAATAAGCCAATAAAAAAATAAATAAAAATGAGTTAAAAATATTCTTAAATTATTCAAACAACCAACCTGCACATAGGAACAAAGTTAGTTATGTAAATCAGGCAATAACCTTAATTAATTAAGCAATAAACTTGAAAAACAATCCTCCGTTATAGAAATTGGAACTAGATTGATAAAAGTGCATCACATGCAAAATTATTAATATTTTGTAATATATTTGATATTGTTATGCTAAGAAGCTCATATTTTACACATTGTGTAAATTTATGCTAAGTATTTTCTATTTTTGCCATTTTAATAATTTATTTTATGCTAATATATTGATAATATATAGTATATAAATATAATTCATTTTTATTTTAATGTCAACAAATATAATATGTTAAATGTCATCAATATATAAATACTTGCATTTTTAGGGACATGTTATATTAATATATTTTATTTAAACTTAATACATATTAACAATTTTTTACCATTACAAAGTTAAGAGAAAAAAAATGTTTATATTTTTGTTTCAAAATTTGTGGATTAATTTATTAATTTGAAAAATATAGGGATTACCAGTAACAAAGACAATCAGATGGGGCATGGAGATCGTAATAACATAATTACAATAAAAAAACCTTAAAAACCAAAAAAATCTAAAAATATTTTAGAAATTACTTAAAAGAATAAATAATTGTAGATATAAAATAAAAGTAAACATTTTTAGAAACTGAATAAAAAAGTTGTAAATATTTTAAACAATAAAAAATTAAACGAATTCGTAAAATTTCAAATAATAAATAAATTTTAGTCTAAATTTTATAGATAATTCTGCGTCTTAACCTCGTCTCTAATAAAGAAAAATTTACTTTATTAATCACAAATAAATAAATAAATAAATATATATATATATATATAAACCAATAAAAATATTATTTGACTAATTAAATTTAATTTTAATTAGATATATGAATATTATATATATATATATATATATATATATATATATATATTATAAATATTTATATATCTAATTAAAATTTAGTTTAATTAATAAAATGATACCGATACTTGAATTTGGTCAATAATTTACATTACAGTAAGTTCATGTTTTGTCCCTTGCTATCCTAAAAACAAACAACATAACATCATCTGTCACGGCTATAAAACAAATGTAACATCAGTGACCAGAATAACGTAGTTAGTTTTACAAACTGTCATTAGTTATAAATTATATAACATACACAAACTAAAATCTTCAATATTCACATATTAATTAACGATTTTTACTGCAAATTAGATGAAAAATAGATACATGTTTTATTTTTTTTAAAATCAAGAAATTTAACAGAACATTCTAGTAACATTAACTGTGAGAGTAAACAATGGTAGGTATGAGTAGAGACAAATATTGAGCATATGATATTGAGAATGATAACGTGTTGTGATAAGAAACAGGAGGTGTGCGAAGAGCCAATTTAATATGCGATGTTGTAGAATCTGCACTGGCAGTTTCTTCGCTATCTGAACCAATTGCCATCAACACTGTGCCACATTTCAGGTAAAAAAATGGACAAAGTCTTAACCAATTTCCCATATAAGTATCCAAACTCTACTCCACTAATTGGAAAAAACCACTCTTCACATAACACAACTTCCCTCTGTGTCTGAAGGAGTGTTCCAGTGATTCAGCAATGGCTACAAACCTAACCATCATTCTCTTCTGCCTGCTTCATATGCTTCTTCTTTTCAAGGAGACTCATGTAAGATAACATGTTCAACGTCTACCTTAACTTAATTGCTTGCATTCTTTTTTTCCACCAGACAAAATTATTATATATGTTTGTGTAGCATAAACTATAACGTTGTCATCTTCAGGCTAAGATTCTTGTTGCCACAACTGAGTCTCCAACTCCGGCACCAGCACCGGCACCCGCACCAGCACCTTATTCAAATAAGGTTAGGCTTTTTTTTAGTAAAAGAGTTTCTAACAAATGTTAATTAAATGTTAAAAATCTAATTATGAGTATAAGTTTTACGTTAAAAAAGAGTTTCTAACAAAATTAGTGTTAGGAATGTTGTGAATGTAAGTTTTACATTAAATAAATACATGGATAGTTATATCTTTTCCGATACTATACGCATAAGTTAGTTATTAGTTATTATAGTTAAAAAAGCAAGCATCTTTTATTTTTACTTTCATGTGATGATTTTGTCTTTGTTTTCTCGTGGGTCACAGCATGGCACCACCGAAGGCAGTCTTCAACCACAAGGTACGAATGAATCATGGATATATGCTTTACCGTATGACCTATCGACATCTATGCGCCGAAGACCACTTGTTACATACGAATAATTTTTTGAATTATTGATGTGATAATTTTTCCGGAATGATTTAAGGGAATTCACGACCCAAACGGCTACCGTCGTTCATTCTATTGGAATTTTGTCGACGCCCTTATAATTATGACGACAAAATTCCACTGGAATGAATGGCGGTGGCCGTTCGATCGTGAACTCCCTTAAATTATTTCAGAAAAATTGTCACATCAACAATTCAAGAAATTGTCTGTCTGTAACAGACGGCGCTGTCCGCTTATCCTTGGACTGTCTGCGCGAGAGTGTAGCTAGGGATCCAACATTGGTAGTAAAGAAAACGAATAGAATGATTTTGATGTTAAGATTATAAAAATGGTTGATGAAATTATTATTATTACAGATTGTGGTCCTCGTTGTGCGTATAGATGTTCGAACACACAGTACAAGAAGCCATGTCTGTTCTTCTGCCAGAAGTGTTGTGCGAAATGCCTGTGTGTGCCCCCTGGAACCTACGGCAACAAGGAGGTATGCCCCTGTTACAACAATTGGAAGACCAAAAGGGGAGGACCCAAATGCCCTTAAATCTTCAATCTTCAATCTTCAATCTTCACTATAGTTTTATTCATTGCTGTTACTTCAATATCTCTTCTATTATATCATCACGGAATTTAGATTTCCTTGCTTTAATCGTGTTTGGCTATGCTCATTTTCATTCTTCGTCAACTGAGAAATTGGGGAAGTTTTCCACTTAAGAAAATTTGGCAAGGTTCTAAACCGGAATCATGATGGCCTTAATTATAAGAAGTTTACGGTGACGTGTTTAGATTAAATTCCGTTCTTTATTTGTGATTTTCATTTTACAATTAAAAGTTAAAATAAGAAATAGTGGTAACATTACATCCTCAAATTTTTTCGGGAAGGAAATACAAATTTACTAATCTTGGAGTTGAAAATAGATTAATGTTACTCATTTTTACCTTCTTGTATTAGTTTGAATTTTTTTTCCTTAATAAGTTTTAACTTTCTATATTTGGTTTGGTTTTTAATTCGGGTTGAGTTTTTCTTTTATACATGGGTTTTGGTGTGGTCTTATATTCTTTTGTTTTCATTTTAATAAATATCAGTTAACTTTGTCATGAACTTAAGTGAGATATAAAAGTTTATAGTAATTATTATAAGTTTATAAGAAAAAAAGAAAAAAAACCTTACATCGTCATAATCATACTATAGCTTAACACACTCCCTTATATATAAACATAAAACGTATTATTCAAAAAAATCATATTTGGGATTTTAAAACATAAAACATGTAATCAACTGTGGTTGCTTAAATAATGTATACTTGTAGATTGTTAACTTAAGTAATGTTATATCATAATGTGTTAGTATGGTCAACACAATCATAATTAAATTGCAAGTAATAATTTACTACAATAAAAAAAAAAACATAAAATGACAAAGTTGTAAATAAAATGAAGTTTTTGACGATAGTTCTATGAAAATCGTCCTTTAAAGTTGAAAATCAATGAAAATATTAACAGTTGGCTGGAGAACCATCGTTAAAAGTAAAAAAAAAATAACGACAATTGGATGAGACCTGTGATGTGTCAAAACAAGTCAAATTGACCCGTTTTGTTATCTATAGTCAAAATGTATCAAAGTTTGGAATACACACAAATTTTAGTTTCGCTTTAAATCTAATGACAAAAAACATATTCAACTTAATATTTATTTTATCATTTAATTGTTGAGGGGTGTGACTTGAGTAATGGTTGGAACGAGTAATTACAAATGATTGATTATGTGGTTATGTAATTACAAAGAACAATTACAACTGATATTATATGAAGAATACTAACCAGTGTCATTAGGGCATTGTTTAATGAATAATAAATGTATATTGATTTTATTATTTTTACATTAAAAGTTGGAATAATTAATTCTATTAATTAAAATAATATAAATGCATATAACTAATTTTATAAAGACAAAAATATTCTTTAAAATCTTTAAGTAATAAAAATAAACATTTTGAAAACTTAATTAAATCTCAAATTGATATTTTTATTTTATTTTATTTTTTGTAAATTTTTTACATGTTTAATATTATTTTTTGTTGATTTTCTGTTAATTTTTTTTTATATTTATTATATTTTAATTTTTAATAACATTTAAATATAGTTATTTTATTATTTTTTAACTTTTATTGATAAATGATAAATAAATTATTATCTTTTAAACAACTTTACAATACTTACCGGTATTCTTATCTTTTAAATAAGATATAATTATATTAATTATGATTATGTCAGATTTCAATTAATATTACAATTAATTATGAATTTTTATAGATTTTTATGTATATTAATCATTCTTAACCAGTATCTTAAGGATACAAATTAATATTATATTAAAGAAGGAAAACACACATCCATATTAAATGCAATTAATTGCCTATATAATGAATAATAGTGAGACTTCTTAATATGGATGAATGTTTTCATCCTTCTTGTTATTATATATATATATATATATATATATATATATATATATATATATATTTTGTTTATTAAAAAAATCTAACTAAGTCTGTAAACTAATTTTCTCTTTAGTATAAAGAAAAAAAAGTAAAAAAAAGTAAAAAAAGTAAAAAACAAAATAAATAGAGAAATGAAAAATAATTAGATAGAGAAAGAATAAATTTATTTTAACTATTATTATTTTAATTGGTCACCATTATTATAATTATTAAAATAAAAATAGTCCGAATAATCAATTAGGGTACTGATAATCATAATCAATTTAAGAAGATAAGTGTAATTTTTTCTATAAATGATTTTCTTTTTTGGTAAACCTCATAATTGATATGATGACCAATAAACTGTTAAAATAGAGTTGATTATTAAATCGAAGGTGAAAGGGTGGAATTAGCTATAGTTATTGGCCTTTTTCTTCCAGGATTGGTGTAGTTAGAAGTTATGAGGTGCAGTAAGAAAAAGTCTAATTATAAGTTGGAACTATTGGTCTCATAACAAGAGCACAATTCTCGTAATCCTAGATATTCTGTTTCCATAAGAAGAACTACTTTGGAATAGTATTTTGTTCATTCTCTTCGAATTAATTTAATTTTTAGTATTAGAAATTATAATGAATATTGGTACAGTTAATTAATTAAATTTTTAATATCAGAAATTCGAATTATTAAATTAGTCTTTGAAATTTGAATTATTAGTCTTTTTTTATGACTAATAGTCTTTAAAATTTAATCAACTTCAAATTTTAATATTCAAATATAATTTTAAAATAAGTTATATTATTTTACTCTGCAGAAAATAATATTAACTTTTTTCAAACATTTGAATCAGATTGCTGATTTAACTTAAACGCTTTCAATCTATAATCTATCATTTAAATTTTAATTAGGCATTAAATTGCAAGAAAACTGAAGACTTAAAATTAAAATTTAAAATTGTTGAAAAATATTTTTTCGTTATCATCGTTTAAACCATAATTTCTGTTACATTTATTTTAATTTTAAATGTTGATATAATTCGAATCATAAAAAAAAAAATATAAATGAACTAAATTTTTAATAATTTGAAATAAAAAGTATATTTAAATATTCAAATATATCTTTAAATTCAAGATAAAATATATATATTTGAGTATGATTCAAAATATAAGCAGTTAAAATT
>Ga0209589_1005102_pt1 | contig 22438 bp, 12 predicted proteins | sample CowpeawhiteBW_FD_187525 | JGI IMG/M metagenome (GOLD analysis project Ga0209589, IMG submission 187525) | Root nodule microbial communities of legume samples collected from California USA - Cow pea white BW (SPAdes) (version 2) | ecosystem: Host-associated > Plants > Roots > Nodule | place: USA...
ACCACCAATATATGAAGAATTATTTCCAAGAAAGTATCCATTAGTCTAAGAAAGCATGACTAATATTACAAATTTTCTGTCATGCTATTCAACAAAATATAAATAAAAAAAAACTATACATTTTTTTCATGCTAATTTAGAAAAAATTGTTTATAAGACGGTTACTTGAGTAATTTACTATAAAGATTATAGTTAAAGATTAAAGTATCAACATATATATAGCTTGACAATCAAATTAATTAAACATTCAAACTATTCAAATATAATTAAGCAACATTCTAGCATTTAAAAATATGAAATTGTGAACAAATATAATAGGAGTAGTAAATAATTATTAAAAGAATTTAAAAAAATTAAAAGAAAATTTAAAAAAAATTTAAAAAAATGTAAAAAAATGTTGGTGTGTCAAGTGGGCCAACCCACCTTCAACCCGACTCGAACCCGTTTAACCCGTGGGTTAAGTGAACCGGGTTGAGTTCAACCCACTTTTGAAAAAGATGAATTTTTTTCAATCCAGCCCGACTCGAACCCGTGGTGAGCCGAGTTGGCTCACAGGTTGAAACCCATTTTGACATCTCTAGTTCTCCTCCACCAAGAGTCCCCTTAAAGCTTAGCTCCATTCAAGGTAAGGGAAGCTAGGGTTTTGCATGTTTTAAGTTATTTTGCTTGTTTTTTGTTCTATTTCGTACTCTTGATGATTGTGTGGTGGGTTTGATGGTATGAAAATAACTGCGTGTTGTTCTGGTAGAATTTCTGATTTTTGCATGGGTGAACAGTGGAGAAAACCTGGTGTTTTAACTCAGGCGAGCAAGTCTCGTCTAAGTGAGAGTATCAAATATTTTACCCAGGTTCTACTTCGAATGATCGCTAAGGCGACGAGCCTTCATTTAATATGTTATTTTATTATTTTAAAAGTTACAATTTTACAATTTATGATTTTAGAATTTTAGAATTTATTAATTTTATGAATCTTTTATTAAATAAGTGTATAATTTTATGTTGTTATCATTTTATTATTTTCTATCAAAATTGAATAAATATATAATTATGATTTTATTATTTAAATTATAATATAAAGTAATTTTTATATTTCATTAATTCTTAATAAAACCGACAAAAACATAAAATCAAAATTTTTAGTTAAAATAAAAGCCTAATAAAATTAATAAATTTTTCAATAAAATAATACAGAGTTTTTTATATCTATAAAATTTATATGAACTTTCTCAAATAATACTTTTATTTAACTAAATGGATTTCTTGTTGTTTATGAGAAAAAAAAATCTTGCGTCAAATCATTGGACAATTAAAATTTTATTATTATAATTCAAAGTTATATAATTATAAAATAATAATTTTATTATTTGAATAAAAATTGACAACAAATCATAGTTTAAAATTTAAAAAAGCATAATTTTATAGTTATACACTTTCGAATTAAAATACTAAATTTATAAAACTATAAATCATGAGGTTTTATGACTCTATTTACCACTACACTCAATCCACGTCAACCATAGTTTAGTCTACCCAACCCCACCCTAACCTATAATCCATAACTATGGCCCAACTACTCAGTTTTGTTCCAATAGGTTTACTTATATACTAGTAATCTTAATAACTTTCACCCGATGTGGGACTTCAACCTTAATGAATGATAATAAACTCATCTTCGTGGGATTTGATGTATAATTTTACTTATATACTAGTTATCTAAATCACTTCCACCCGATGTGGGACCTCATACTCATATTGAATAATAACAATCTCCTCCCCATGAGATTTGATATATAATTCTACTTATATACTAGTTATTTAAGTCACTTCCACCCGATGTGGGATTTCAAACTCACATTCAATAATAAAAATCTTTCCCCATGAGATTTGGTGAGTCGTTTTATATATAACTACTTACCTTAATCACTTTCATCCGATGTGAGATTTTAAACTTATATTAACTTATTTTACTTATTTACTAGTCACAACAACAATAACAATCACAACAACAACAACAATAATAATAATAATAGTAGTAGTAATAATAATAATATGGCTTAATTATGTTTTAAGTCCCTAATAGATTTTAAATATTTTAGTTGACTCATTGATAAATTTTTGTAGTCTATTGAGTATTCAATAATTTTTTTTTCAATTTAGTTGTCGTTGTTAACTTTTTTTATTATTGTGTGATGTTAATTTTAAGGGACTAATGTGATTATTATTTTGCCATATCACCTTGATGAGAATTCATCATATGGCATTTTATTATTTAAAAATTTATAATTTTAAAATTAATGATTATGTAATTTTAAAATTTATAAATTTTTATGAAGTTGTTATTAAATAATTGTATAATTTTATGTTTATATCATTTTATTATTTTCATTCAAAATTGAATAATTATATAATTATGATCTTATGATTTAAATTAAAATATAAAATATATCATAATTTTTATATATTATAAAGTCGTAATAAAAACTCGTGGTAGGACAAAAACATAAAATTAAAATTTCTAGTTAAAATAAAAGCCTAATAAAATTCATAAAGTTTTCAATAAAACTAATACAAAGCTTTTTATATGTAAAAATTATATGAACATTATCAAATAATACTTTTATTTAACAAAATGGATTTCTAGTTTTTTATGAGACAAAAAGAAATCTTGCATCAAATCACTAACCAATTAAAATTTTATTATTTTAATTCAAAGTTGTATAATTATAAAATAATGATTTTATTATTTGAATAAAAATTTACAACATATCATAGTTTAAAATTTCAATAAATCATAATTTTATAATTATACACTTTTTTAATTAAAATATAAAATTATACAATTATAAAATTAAAAATTATAACATAATATTATATTGAAAATAATAAAAATAGAAAACATAATAAAAATAATAAAATTAAAAATAATATAAAAAGAACTAATATAATAATAGTAATAATAACAATCTTAACCATTTCTTCTCCATGAGGTTTGATGTGTCATTTTACCATTAATCTCTACCAACGTCAACCATAGCTTTAACCTCAATCTCCTCCCCATGAGATTTGATGTGTAATTCTACTTATATACTAGTCATATAAATCACTTCTATCAGATGTGGAACTTCAAACTCATATTGAATGATAACAATCTTCTCCCATGAGATTTGATATGTCATTTTACTTATATACTAATTACCTTAATCACTTTCATTTGATGTGGGATTTCAAACTTATATTAGGTCATTTTACTTATTTTCTAGTCACAACAACAACAATAGTAAGAATAATAATAATAATAATAATAATAATAATAATAATAATAATGATAATAATAATATCAATAATAATATGGCTTAATTATGTTTAAGGTCCCTAATTGATCTAAATCCTTCCATTGACTCATTGATAAATTTTGGTAGTCTGTTGAATACTCAATAAATATATATATTTTTCAATCGAGTTCCCACTGTTAACTTTTTCTGATTATTGAATGATATTACTTTGAAGGGACTGATGTGGTTATTGTCTTGCCATATCATTTTCATGAGTTGTCACCACATGTCATTTTATTATTTTAAAATTTATTATTTTACAATTTATGATTTTATAATTTTTAAATTTTTAAATTTTATGAATTTGTTATTAAATAATTGTATAATTTTATGTTTATATCATTTTATTATTTTCATTCAAAATTTAATAATTATACAATTATGAAATTATAAAATTAAAAATTATAACATAATATTATAATGATAATAATAAAAATAGAAAAAATAATAAGAATAAAAAATAATAAATTTAATAATAATATAACAAGACTAAAATAATAATAATAATAGTAATCACTCATGAGGTTTGATCATTTGAGTTCGAGATGCGCTCTCTCACCACTTTTCTTCTCCTTTTCCATTATCATCCGAATTTAAGAATTTCTCTCTCACCATTCTCCACATATATATATATATATATATATATATATATATATATATATATATATATATATATAAACAATCTTTGTCCCTAATGAATTTAACTTACATTTTTAATTTTAGAAAAGGTTATAGGAGAACAAAACAAGAATAAGACAAAATAAAGTCCCACGGAGGAAAAATGTTCGTTGTATTTGGGCTTTTTCCTAGTATTTTATATTAATTATAGTTAAGATTTTTTTTTCATTTGATTTGTCTATTCATCCAATCAAGAATAATTCTCGTTTTTTCAGTATGTATGATCTTGAACCATAAATAATAATATTTCTTTAGAGTTTGGATACTTGATTGATTCACTTATTTTTATTATATCAATATTAATTACTATTATTATATCAATATTAATTACTACCGTTGACATTCTCGTTTTTAATTTTAGTAATAATTATGTCTTATGATAAAGAATATTTGAGAGTTTTTGTTTATACTCCTTTTGATATTTCAATGTTGAGATTAATTACTAGTTTGAATTTGTACATATATTTATAAAAGAAAATTGGTGAAAGATATATTCCCGAACACCTAATACGGAAGGGATTTATAGATCTAGAAATAACTTTTGGAATACTTGTTTTAGATTTTTTTTTTATTTCGGAATTAATGTTTCATAAGGTATTTTTAGACAAAAAAAAAAAACCCCAAACTCGAGAATATATTCAAAATACAAAAAATAATTTGCGAAACGGATATTCCAGAAGTCATTTTCAGATTCAGAAACATCTTTCAAAAGATATGTTGTAGAATTTTCTTTTTGCATTTTGGAATGATGGGTTTTTCATATTCCTAAATTTTTGTCAGATTCGAAAATATCTTCTAGATCATTCAGTTCAAAATACAAAAATAATTTTCAAAATTGGGGTTCCAAAATGTATTCTTAGATCCAAAAATGACGTTCAAATTCGAAAAATGTTTGTTATATTCCGAATTGAGTATTTTGGAATACATTTCAAATTCAAAAATACCTTCCAAAATGCTGAATTGAAATATATATATTTTTTTTATAATTACTAATTTGATATCCTAATTTTTTTGGTTAAATTAAATTTGGTTTCTATATTTGGTTTGTTCAATTTAATACCTCAATTATTTAAAAAAATTCAATTTAGGCTTCTCCGTTACGTTACGTTGGAGTTAACACTGTGTCATTTTTAATTTTTTTTTAATTTTAAAAAATATTTTTTTTTCAAAAAATTTAAAAATGGCCATGTGTCAGTTTACCATCATGTCACGTGATGGTTTACAATCATGACACCTGACAATGATTAGACTTTTATTTAAATTTTTGGTTCAATTTAATATCCCAATTTTTTAAAATGATGCAATTTCGTCATTTCCAATTTGAGACCAAATTAGTAATTAAGTTTAATTATAACTTATATATACATGTTAAAATAATTGTTTTGAATTTATACATCAAATCACTACACATAAATATTCAAATTATTTTACTTTTTTACAAGTGTAAAAATTTCATGTGTAAAAAATTACAAAGGTAAAAAATGTAAAAAATAAAATAATTTAAATATTTAGGTGAAATAATTTGATGTATATATTAGAAAAAGTTATGGTAACATGTATATATAAGTTGTAATTAAGCTTATTTACTAATTTGGTTTCAAATTGAGGAGGACGAGATTGAATCATTTTAAAAAATTGGGTACTAAATTGAACCAAATATTTAAATAGAGGATTAAATTGAAAACAATTATTATCACTGTCACGTGTCATGATTGTAAGCTGCCATGTGACACGACGGTAAACTGACACGTGACAGTTTATAAATTTTTACAAAAAAATTAAAATATTTTAAAAAAATTAAAAAAAAAATTAAAATATTATGGCTTGACATGTGGTGTTAACTCCAAGTTAACGGAAAAGACCAAATTGAATCTTTTTATATAATTGTGATACTAAATTGAACAAACAAAAAATATAGAACCAAATTGAACTTAACAAAAAATAGGATATCAAATAAGTAATTATATCTATATTTTTTTATATTTTGTAGATCGAATGATTCAGAAAGTATTTTCAAGATCCAAAAATACTTTCAGAAGACCCAATCCGAAAAATATAAAAAATAAGGAAGTGAAGAAATTTTTATAATAATTTTAATAGAGTATAGTTTGGAAATTACAAGTTTTATGAAGTGTAGGAAGAAAGATTGGGGTACTGGAAGAAAGCCCCACTTCATATGCAGGACTTTATGGGCCAATTCAGTCTTGTCACTTAGAGTCATGGGCTAAGTCTTAAGAAAGTATTGAGTAAGAAAGTACCACTGAAGTAAGGAGATTACACTTCCCATTTTCGTTTCACGATGAATTAATTTCTAGGTCAAATTTCACATATCCGATACTCAGGTGTTAGGGTTTTTCTTCCTTCTCCCTTTACTCGTCCTTTTCACTCTTTTATTCTTCGCGCAATTCTCACCCCTCTTCAATCGCACCACCATCACTCACGCCGCTCTTCACCCACACCTCACGGTGGTAACCACCCCAGAGCTCAGGTATGTCCTCTCGCTGACGAGTTTATGACTTGAATGTATCGAGTTTATGATTTGAATGTAGAGATTTTATTATTGTGTAGAAGAATGAAGGAGTTATGTTTATAACTCGTCCTTTCAACGAGCTCTGTTTAACCCACAGACTCAACAACTAACAAAAAAGAGTTACAACAAATCCTAACTGTATGAAAGAGTTATAATGAGAGGGCAGACATACATGATCCATATAATAAAATTTAAGTAACAGCAGGATGGTTTTTTCAGAAAAAGAGGGGGAAATAAGGTGAGAAACTGAGTTCAGTAGCAACAACCTATACAGATAATTTCAAATGTAATGACCAATATGTAGTATGTTCTTAAATAAATGAATCGCTACTGTTCTTATTAAAACGCATAGGAAAGATGCATTTAAGAAAAATAATTAACAAAATTTCTTATCACACTTATAACAATGGAGTAAATTTTCCCTTCCTCCAGTCCTGTATTAGGGTAAAATATATCCAAATCAATTAGTCTGATTTTTTATACAGATCCTAGTCAATAGAAAGAAGCAAAACATAAAAGCTTCAAGATATCCTTAGAAGTGATCTTTAGAGTCCATTGCAAAAAGAAAGAAGGCAAAAGTTTGATAATCATTTGAACACATGTATTTGGGTGGCTGCTAGACGTTGTTAAGGTGGCCAAGCGATAAAAATTATTACTGGGTAGTTAATAAACTAACACGTCGAAACGGAATTGAGAAAAAACGAGAAGTCCCCTTCAAATGCATTGCAATCGCTGCATAAAATGCACATACGTTGATCTTTTAGATAAAGTTTCTAGATAGCAATTCATACCTGCAAATTCCACTGCCACTGCAATGGCACTGCTGCTTAGATATCTGTAGCACATTATAGAAACAAGATAATAACATAATATGAATTGAAAATCTTCATAGTTTGAAAGTCTTCCAATCATTGCATGCCATCACTAAGCCACAAAATGGGGTAAAAAAGGTTAGAGTTGAATTTTCAATTGTTGCTTACTTAATCAATACAAGTTGTCAAGTTTGTTATTTAAAATTTGTTTTAGTATTAAGAATGCATAATAAGTTTCATAACCAATTCTATTATTAAAAGAATTGCACAATAATGTTGCAGGCGTATCAAAAATATCATTTTCAACTTATCGTTTCTTTCTTTTTTCTTTGTTTGTATTATTTTTCTAACTTTTTAATTGCCTTTCTCTAATCTCTTTCATCCTTCCCCTAAAGTTCTATAATTTATATTTTGGAATATACATTCCAAAATACAGAATTTTTATTTTGAATTATGTAATTCAGAAAGTATTTTTTATATTACATTTTGGAATGCACAATTTGAAATATTGTATTTCAGAATATATAATCCAAAGTACAACCAAAGGGGTTAGGGTTTTGACGCAATTCCTCACCACCCTCATTTACGATATCTTTGCCAGGCGTTTCTTTGCAGAGAAGTGGTTAGGCATAACAGACAGCAAGATGGGAACAAAGGCAAAGAAAGCTATGAAGAACATGAAAAAGGCTTCCTCTAACAAGCCATCTCAGGGTGCTGATTTTTTGGTATGTCGAGAATACAGATACCGTGTGCTCTCTGTTTTCAGTTTACTTTTCCTTTTATTTTTCAATATATTGTGTCAATGTGGTGCTTAATTTTGTTTCTGAATCGGTAAAGCCCTTGGAAGGTGGTCCAGCTCGCAAGCTCGCAGAACAGAAGCCACCGGAAAATACGGCCACAGTATTGTATATATCCAGGATTCCGCATGGATTCTATGAGAAGGAGATGGAAGGTGGTCATGGATTTGTTTTTCAGGTTTTTTATTGATTTTGTGGAGTATGGGCTTACTGTTGCATTTTGTAGGTTATTTTGGGCAATTTGGAACCATCAAGCGGTTGAGAGTTGCGAGAAATAAAAAGGTTAGTTGCTTGCATGTTAACTTGTCTTCTTTAATGTCCGTGCTTGTTATTATTTGCTATTGTGTGATTGTGTCAACTTGATGATAATTGTGGCATACTTTGTTTATGGTTGTATGGCGAAGAATTACTTTTCTTGTCACATGCTCTATTTGTTCATGAGTGGTCTTAATTTAAGATAATTTTCCAATGCAGAATATCAATTGTGTCGTTAATAGTTATGAGTTTCTCATAGAATTTGAAGCCTCTGTAATCAATCAATATTGTAGTAATTTTGCTTTTGTTCGGTCCGTACATTTTAAATCATAGAAGTTGAAGCCTCAATCAATATTGTAGTAATTTTGCTTTTGTTTGGTCCTTACATTTTGAAAATAACTACAGGTTTTCAACCATCAAGATATTTGTTTCATTAAATACTCTGGGGCTGCAATATATGTTTGTTGTTACCGTTTTAGGGGTGATGGATATTGGTTTTAGTTGATTGATGCCGACAATATATGTTTCTTGTTCTTTTACAGACAGGAAAATCGAGACATTTTGGGTATATAGAATTTGAATCTCCTGAGGTATTTGTTGTTTCTACAGATTAATTGATTGTTTTATGACATGACATTTTTTGTGCTATTGTGTTTATAATAAAATTAAGTTTCCTTGTTTTAATAGTGCCTTGATTTGTAGGTAGCGAAAATTGTAGCTGATACTATGCACAATTATCTCCTTTTTGAGCACCTTCTCCAAGTTCATGTTGTACCTCCGGAGCATGTTCATTCAAGATTGTAAGTTATTAATTAATTAATTAATATTTTTCCGGATCTATTTCCTTCTAAGGGTTCCATTGTATGTTTTTCATAATTGCAGACCTTAGTGTCTAGCCATTAATTTTCTTGTCATCTCCTTTCTTTACATGTGTGAAAAAGAAAGATATCTATTTAGAGTATTGAAAAAAATCACTAACAAATAGAGGATTAGGAATTTCCTCAACCATTTTGGTTGTGGACGGTTGTTTAGACTCAGACTATGATGCATGGATATGATTCATATCTGACATGGCGAGATGTTTATTTTGAAAATAAGAGGATGTGATACTAAATTGATACCTATAGTTAAGAATGTATAAAAATTCTTAAAATAATAAATGTATAACTGTTATTGTGTGGATCTAAATTGAAATCAAATTCCTTAGACATTGTCAAAATAGAATAAATTGCAAAGCGTGAGAAGACTCAAAAATAGTTTTATAACAATTTTTGTTCCATGCATGGTAAACTTCTGTCTAGTTCTTGCTTTACAGGCTCATTAGCTTAGTGACATATTTTGTTCATAGTCAAAATTATTTCGACACCCCCAAACAAATCCCTAGGACCTCCGAAGCTTCTGTGAACAGAAAGCCAAATAGTAGTCTGGAAAATTATCATATCCCAAAATGTGCATGTTTGGCTGGTTATAAAGCCTAGAACTGCCTTTCAACCAAATAACTACACAAGGCTGATACGAATTGCAATCCTGTAAAATGGCATATTATATGCCTTGATTTAAGGTTAAAAGATTAAGTTTATTCTGTTGAGTATGACCAAAGGTAACAAATGAATGTGTGGCATTTTTCATCATAGGTGGAAAGGATTCAGTTATCGTCACAAGCCATTGGATTATGTCCAAATTGAACGGAAGCGTCATGACAAGGTATCTAGTTCATTGGATAATAAAGTATACCTGCTTGATATTTATCGTCTGATTCTGAGTATTAAGTTCTGTTTATTGATGCTGTTTATTTAGGTAAGAACCTTAGAAGAGCACAAAAAATTGGTGGAGAGGATTGTAAGACATGACCAAAAACGGCGGAAAAGGATAGAGGCTGCTGGCATTGATTACGAATGCCCTGAGATTGTGAGCCTTTTGTTTTCATCATTCTGTGGTTGTTCGTTTGTTTTCACAAATAGAGAATATTATGCTTCTTGAGTTTTTCTCTCATTTTACATATATAATTGCTCTTGCAGATGGGTAACATCCAGCCTGCTCCAAAGAAAATAAAGTTTGATGACTGAGTGGGTAACCTGACTCATCTTCAAAAGATGTTTTTTCTGTATACCCTGAGAATAGAGTGCTGAACCACCATGTCACGAGTGTTCACAACACTAGAGTCTGCTGGTTTAGGATTTTTAGTATTATTATTTTTTGCTGCTTTGGTGAAACCTTGTATCCCTCAAATATTTACTGGAAGCATGGTCCATTTTATATATTCATCAACTTTTGAAGCAATTGATCAGCTTCAAGGCTCATTCCTGTTTTACTTCTTTTTCAACCTGCCTCCTCCAACTCTCCATGCCTAGCCATTTTCAAATAGCTCACTTTTTCATTAAAAGTATTGCCCTTTTTTGGTCTTCAATTGCACTCTTAATCAGAGTTTGCGCACATCTATTATTGCTTCGTTTCTTAAATTTTGTTAACATTGACAATCTGGCAAAAAATATTTCTGTTAATTTATTGACTTATCAAACTGTTCAATGGAAAGGAAAAGTGGTTTTAATTGTGTATCTTGACAATATAGACTTGGAACTGCTTATATTGCCTGTGGTTCTCATGTACAAAGTCATGTTAGGCTTCGAATTACTTTAGGTCTTCAAAATCCTTTCATATTTTTTGAAGAACTATTTTAATTTAAATTATGAAGTGATAAATTATATTAAAGATATAATTTATTATTTGATATATATGTTAAAAGAAAAATAATTATTTGACAAATATTTGGTTGACAAAATTATCAAATAGAGTAATTTTTTAATTTTTTTATGAAAGTTAAGAGAATAAAGTAATACAGTTTTAAGATTTTTTTTATTAAAAATGGTTGTTTGTCAAAAAAAAAAGTTTTTTGCCAAAAGTATATTTTTGATGTTAAAAATACTTATGTAATTATATTATCTATTTGAAAAGGTCGAGAACAATAGTTTGCATTTATTTTGAAGTCTCTCCATTTCCCTAAAAGAATAATATATATATATATATATATATATATATATATATATATATATATATATATATTTATTGCAAATCTTTTTACTGATATCTTTGTTTTTAATCTAACAAATAATATAGAACAATGGAATAAAGATCCTCTCCTATGATATGCTACCGCCATTACTTCTAAAACATTATTAATACAACTTATAAGTTATAACTATTAACATTACTTGAAATATTTTTTAAATAATTTAATTACTCAAATCTTATTCAACTTGACTGGCTAAAAATGAAAGTTAAAATAAAATTATCAGTTTTGTTATGAAAATAGAAGCTAAAAGTACTTATAAAGACGGTAATGAATAATTTCTAGGGAGATTCCGCCAATATTTTTGTTTTGGCTGTTCGGGTTTGCTTTGATTTCATGAGTACTGAAAAACATACTGTTCTGAAACTTAAATTAGTATTTGATTGAGAATAATAATAGAAGTTAAATTCAATCATTTGTACGACCCTTTTAGGACAAAAAAAGGAAGATGCACGTGAAATTTCACAATCTTAAGAGGTACCACCATTGCACAAGAAACTTTGTGCTACCCACTTGATATTTAAATACCCAGACTACCCTTTTCTCTTCACTTTCTTGATGCTCTCGTTCATGGGTGGAGGAGTGATGAGTGCGGAGGCCAAGTTCACTGCCACCGGGATCAGAGGCGTCGTGCCTCCTGTCCAGTCATCTGTTCAGAGTGCTTCTGAAGCGTCGCCGGCAGACGGCGGGGAAGACAGTACGGCGAAGGTGGTGTCAGGCAGTGCCACAACTGAACTAAAACATGCTCAACATAAGTATACATTCTCTATGCCATCATTCTTCATTTCTTTTGAGTTGCATTGCAGCTATAATAAATCTATTCTTTTATTGGTTATTTAATTATTCATATTATTAAACTCCTATAAAGAAACAAATAAATAGCTTTTGTGTGTTTTAACAGATATCTTGTATTGTGCTATCCATTATGGACCTTTTTTCACTGCAAACATCATATGAATGTGATCATATTTCAGGATTTACGTATCTTCAAACTCCACAGAATACCAAGGTTGTGCTCTTCCTAATAAAATATCTGTTCTGTCACCTTCTCATTCTGGTTTGAAGAACAAAGATAGTGTTACTGAGGCTATCTCAAACACCTCAGCGCCAAACCCAGCTTTTCAGGCTTTTCAATTGTTTAGTGAAAGCTCAGAAGCTAAGGTAGTAGTGCTTTACAACTGCATAGTTTGAACGGTCTTTACTGATCTCAAAGCTTCTTTGATGAAATCCAAAAAATAAAGTAATGCATTATGAATTGTAGTTGTATTTTGAAATACAATGTCATCTCAGGTCGCGAGAGAAAGAGAAAATTACTAAAATTTAGTTGTTAAAAAATTTGTTAACCATCAAACAGTTTTCGAAGTTGAGTTACAACAAAACTCAAATTATAAATTAACATAAAGGGTATATATAAACAAGTTTATTAATCTAGGGTGCACTTGCTGACTTAATATGATAACTTATTTTTGGCCTTAATGAACAGAGTGTTGTGGCTTCGATTGCCTCTGACCCAAATATATGGAATGCAAGGGTGCAAAATCCTAAACTACAAGATTTCTTCCATGCACAGCAGACAGGTAAATTTTGATTTTGTTTCAACCATTGCAAAACTCTTTCTAATTTGAATGGATGTTAATTAAAGAAATTTGTGCTGTAACAGTAGGTTTTGAAGAAGAGAGAACTTTTGATGAAAAAGTGGAAGACTTACCTTATTCTTATTCAGTGTATTCTCTTGTCAATTTGCTAAATATTCTCCGCAATGTAAAGTTAACCGTAGTTGAAATGATTGCAGCGTGTGAATTTACCTTCAGAATAAGTTTGAGTTCTTAATTGGTCACTCATCTTATGTGGTTATTGATTGGTGAGGAAATGCAAAAGCGAACTTATGTTGAGAAACAAGTCTCTCTGGATAAACACTCTTTATATTCAGATTTGTTGTGTTTTGAAATGAAGCACTACATGGTCCTTTTATAGGTCTTTAGACATGACCATTTAACTACATTCATTAAATATAACTACTACCTAACTCACAATTAATGAACTCTATTGCATGTTTAATCATAGCTAGACACACTCTCAACCTTTTGCAATCTCCTAGACAATGAATATAGCAACTTCCAACTACCCACATTTAAGTTTACCCAATAAAATCCCTCCCGTAAACTTAAATGCTTTTCTTGTCCTTCATTCCAAGTATTATCTTCTTGTTCTCGAAAAAAGAGGATGACAACGACTTTGTAAACATATCTGCAGCTTGTGCTCGACTTTTGAAGTGCTCCAACTCTACATTTCCTTCATTCACTTGTTCTTAGATGAAGTGAAATCGGACATCAATGTGCTTGCTTCTCTCATGATTGACCGGGTTCTTTGCCAATTCAATGGTCAACTTGTTATCAACTCGGATCACAGTCCCCTTTTCTTGCTTCAATTCCAGTTTGCTTAGAAGGTTTCTAAGCCAAACTGCATGACAGACACTTCAGGATGCTGCAACATACTCTGCTTCACATGTTGACAGTGTTACAATGGGTTGTTTCTTTGAAAGCTAGGTGAACGTCATGCTCTCCATGAAGAATACATATCCAGACGTGCTTTTTTGGTCATCAACATCTCCATACCAATCACTATCTGAGTAGCCGACTAGTCGGTAATCATTCATCCTAGTATACATCAGGCCAAGTGACATTGTTCCTCTCACGTACCTTAGAATTCTCTTTAGGGTCTTCCAATGAGTATACCTTGGTTCCTCCATATACCGACTTGCTATTCCAACACTCAACATTAAATTTGATCTGGTATTTGTAAGATACTTGAGACTTCCAATCAGACTTCGGTATTGCTCGCATCAACTCGGTCTCCATCTGCATACTTAGAAAGTTTTGTGCCCGGTTCCATAGGGGTGGAAACTGGTTTGCAACTCGCCATATTAAACTTCTTCAAGACCTTCTCAACATACCTTTCCTACGACACAAAGATATCGTCCTTCCCTTGAATGACTTCTAAACCAAGGAAATACTTCATAAGACCTAAGTCGGTCATCTCGAACTCCTTCTTCATCACTTCTTTAAATGCTTTAATCATCTCAGCATTGTTCCCCGTGAAGATAAGGTCATAAACAAAGAGGGCAATGAACATCACATCTTCTCCTTTCTTCTTTATGTAAAGAGCATGTTCATAAGGGCACTGCTCATACCCATTCTTCTTGAAATAGGTGTCAATTCTTTCATTCCATACTCGTGGAACTTGCTTTAAGCCATAAAGTGGCTTCTTCAATCTCAACACTTTCTTCTCTTCACCTCTTCGCATGTATCCGAGTGGCTGTTCAACATATACTTCCTCTTCTAAGACTCCATTCAGAAATGCTGACTTCACATCCATCTGTAAGATTGTCCATTTGTGTTGAACTGCTAAGGAAATCAACAACCTGATTGTTTCCATCCTCGTCATTGGAGCGAATACTTCGTCATAGTCTATTCCTTCCTTCTGCTTGTACCCTTTCACTACGAGCCGAACTTTATATCGCTCAACTTCTCCTTCAGCGTTTGTTTTCTTCTTGTACACCCACTTTATGCCAATAGGCCAAGCTCCTTTGGGCAGATTAGTTAGCTCCCACGTGTTGTTGTGTTCAATTGCTCTGATCTCCTCATTCATCGCCTTTTGCCATTTCTCCTCCTGCATACCCTCTTCAAAACACAAGTCTTCTGAACCTGCCAAGAAACATACAACATGTACTTCGTCAGTCTAGTTGTATATGTCTTGGAAGCTTCACGCTCTAGGCTGTAGAGGTTCATCTTCTTCATCAAAAGTCTCATGATCTCTCACTGTTGGTGGTGTATCTATTTCCAAGCTTCTAGACTCTTTCTCCGAGTTGTTCCTCTTCCACTCGCTCTCTTCATCAACTTGAACATCTCGGCTCATAATCACCTTCTTTGTTATTGTGTTGAACAACCTATACGCCTTGGTTTTTTCATTGTAATCAATAAACACGTACTTCTTGCTTCGATCTTCAAGTTTGGTCCTTTGTTGAGCTGGAACATAACCATAAGCAATGCTGCCAAACACTTTGAGGTGAGACACACTCAGCTTTCTTCCACTTTCTTTCACTCCAGACTTCTTGTAGTGTCTTCTCGTTCAACTTAGCATGTGGACATCTATTTTGCACATAGATGGCACATTGCACTGCTTCCGCCCAGAACTCCTTGGGCACGTTCTTGCTTTTTAACATTGTTCGAACCATGTCAAGTATGGTTCGATTTTTCCTCTCAGCTACTCTATTCTGTTGGGGTGAGTATGGTGTTGTCAGAAATCTCTTTATTCCTTGCTCCTCACAATACTTCATGAGCTCGGATGAGATGAACTTGCCTCATCGGTGAGACCTAACAGATTTGATAGGTATGTCGGTCTCCTTTTCAACCATTGCTTTGAACCTTTTAAACACTCGGAACACCTCAGATTTCTCCTTCAAAAAATACACCCATGTTTTTCTTGAAAAATCATCTATGAAAGAAATGAAATACCTTTCCCCACTAAAAGATTCAGGGGTAATTGGTCCACAAATGTCTGTGTGAATTAATCTGAGCACGCATTCTTCACAAAATTTCTTTCAAACTCCACAGTCGGGAGTCCTCACACCATCTCCTTTTCTACCAACAAGGCCAACCCACCAAAATGCAAGTCGCCAAACCGGAAGTGCCACATCATAGCTTCATCCTTCACATCAAGTTTCAAGCACCTCTCTTAGACTATTTTCAAGTCCAACTTGTACATCTTGTTCTTCTTCATCTCTACTCGGGCAATCAGTTGATCCAACTTGTCTTTCAAGTATAATACTCGGTCTTTCATCAGAACCAAGTAGCCTTTCTCCATCAGCTGGCCCATGCTCAATATGTTGCTCTTGAGATCGGGTACATAGTACACGTCTCTGATTTGTCCAACTCGGTTGTTCTTCTGCAGGTACCAGATTGTACCCCGGCCTTTTACTGCCACCTTTGATGCATCTCCAAATGATACATGTCCAGCGTCAACTTTGGTGAGCTCCTTAAAAAGATTTTCGTCCTCGCATATGTCGTTGCTTGCTCCTGTATCAAGGTACCAAACTGAGTTGTTAGAACAACTCGAACTTAGCTCGGCACCTGATCTCCTGGAGATCATTAATATTCCTTCTTCCTCAACATCCTTAAAAAGGAAGTTCGTTTCCTTCTTGCTTTCAGATCAGCAGTCCTTCGCGAAATGTCCAACCTTCCTACAATTCTAACATTTAACTCCTGAGTAGTAGTCTTTGGCAAAATGATCGTACTTACCACATTTGAAACACTCAACTCTTGAGTTGTTCGACTGTCCTCCTTGACCTTTACCACCACGACCTCCACCTTATCCTTGGCCACGCCAATTTTATTGGCCGATCTGTTCTTGACCTCTTTCACATCCTCCTCTACCTCTACCACCTCGGCCTTGAGTGTTCTGAGTATAAGGAACCTTCTTCTCCCTAATGGTTGCCTTTGCTTGGAGTGCTTGATCAAGGGACTCTTCCTTCTTCTTCCTTCTTCGCTGCTCATGCGCTTCAAGAAACCCGACAAGTTCTTCCACCGAGAGCATTGTCAAGTCCTTGGATTCCTCTATTGCGCAAAATATATTCTCGAAGTCGTCGGTTAACGACCTCAAGATTTTCTCCATCACTCGGTAAGCGAGTAGCGTCTCTCCATTTCTACCAAGCTGATTCACTACGGTCTCAACTCGGGAGACGTACTCGATAACCCATTTATCTTCCTTCATCCTCATCCATTCAAGCTTGCCTCTGAGAGTTTGAAGCCAAACTTGCTTCACACGGTTATCCCCTTTGTATGCCTTCTCTAGAATATCCCACGCTTCTTTTGAAGACATAACATTTGCTATCTTCTCAAAACCGGACTCATCAACAACTCGGTACAACACGTACAAAGCCGTTTTATCCTTTGCTCGTGTTACTTTTAACGTAGCAAGCTGGGCAATCGCCATTTCTCCAATGTCATCTGGTTCTTGGTGCCTATTTTTGACTACCTCCCATACTTCTTGGGAACCAAGGAAAGCCTTCATCTGCAGGCTCCAGTTATCATAGCTGACGCCTTTTGATAACTTCGGTAGGGGCATGTTGTTAGCTAAGCTGACCATCTCGATCAAACTCTCTAACTCACTCTAACACTCAAGCTCTGATGCTAATTTGTTGAAAAACAAGTCTCTCTGGATAAACACTCTTTGTATTCAGATTTGTTGTGTTTTGAAATGAAGCACTACATGGTCCTTTTATAGGCCTTTGGACATGACCCTTCAACTACATTCATTAAATATAATCACTATCTAACTCACAATTAATGAACTCTATTGCATGCTTAATCATAGCTAGACCCACTCTCAACCTTTTGAAATCTCCTAGACAATTAATATAGCAACTTCTAACTACCCACATTTAAACATTTAAGTTTACCCAACAACTTGAAGGAACTTTTATATATGATGTTGGAAGTGTGATAAATGTTAAACCGAGCTTTAAAGTTGTATGCAAAAATGAGTGAAAATACACTTTGTTGAGCTGTATTTACTATGATTATCAAATTCTCTACTAATTTTGTTGGATATTGTCCTCTGCTGAGCATTAAAAATGCATTGTATTGGTATTTTAAATATCTTTTTAATATATTTTAAAATGTTAAAATTAATGGTAATCAATATGTTATAATGACACAGTAAAAGAACAACATAAAAAATCCAGTAGAGAATCGAAATTCTTTTCACTAACTCTCTTATTCTCAAAAGTTATTTATAAGATATTATGTGTTTTTTCGTTTGGTGTCTCCACCATTATCGTGGATCTCTATTACTGTTTTTCAATGGAATTTAGTGATGTCCCGGGAAAATATTAAGTCGTTTAAATCCCCCATGTATTTATGATTAGGTATTTTATGCTATTTTTTATTATTTTTAATTTATAAGAATAAATACATTAAATTAGATATTAGGTTAGTTACTAGTTTATTTGACTAACTTTTTCTTAATCTAATCATGTTCAATTGAGTTTTTATTTTTATTTTTTACAATTTTCGTAAATATATGATAAAGAATATTCAGTTGATAATTTTATATATTAAGTAATTAGTTGATAATGGTTGCATAAGATGAAATGTATCATATGAAACTTTTCAACTTAAATGATTTGCTTGTATAAAATTGTTCTTATTGTGCGTGTTCTTTAAAAGACTCATCTTCTAAGCTAGTATATATAAAAATAGAAATACATGAGGAAAAGAAAATACATACCGTATATTTATATTGGTTCGTGGTTTAATTTTCAATCAACTAATTGAGTTCAATTAACTAGAGTAATGTTATAAAGTACACTATGAGTATTCTTTGGACTCATAGACACTTCTTGTTAGCCCTTTGAGTATGTTTGGGTTCGTAGGTACTCATGCCCAATCCTTTGAGTGCTTTATCAAACAAGTCATTCCTATTCAGTCAAGTATATTTTTTCACAAGCCATTCCTAAATCAACTAAGTATTCTTTTAGAAATCACTTATGGCTTAACCTAAATATTCTTTTAGCTCTTGGCTACTAGTCCCGTTTAAGTATTATTTTTATAAGTCATTTCCAACTTTACCAAATATTATTTAACAAGTCACTTCTAGCTCAAGTAAGTACTCTTTGAACATAAGTCACTCATGGATAATAACTGAGTATTATTTGTCAAACAATCATTCATGGCTAAGATATAGAACTGTCAAAATGAGTCATTCGGTCCGATTCATCACGGGTTGGTCACTTAATGAGCCAACCCAACCCGACTCACTTATTAGTGAACTTAAAAAATTTGAGTCTAGCGTGACCCATCACAGGTTGGTAGGTTAAATGACTTGCCTCAATTAAAAAAAATTAAAACATTTTCTTTCTTCAATCTAACAATTTTTGTTAATATATAACCAAGATCCAAAAATTCGAAACCTATTTTAAAGTTTTGTTTTTTCTTATTTTAAACAATAAATGAATCATTCATCCTAAAACCTAAATCATAATTCTAAATTATACCTTACTACCTTAGGAAAAGAAAATGACTAATGAGAAACAAAGGTAGAGAGTGAATGAAGTGTAATGACGTGAGTTTCTCTCCTCCAAAATTTCAAAAATAAAAGTTTGCTTGTATTTTGAGTTGAATTGTTAAGTTAAGAGTGATGTAGATTTTTTATTTTTATTTTTTTTATATTCGGGTTCAACCTGTGGTGGGCCGGATGGTTCATGAGTTTAACCAATTTTGACAACTATACTAAGATATATAATTGGTATGATTAGTGTTCACACATCAAACTTTAGCTCATTAGAGAGGTTGATAATTTGTTGACGTATGTAAGATTGATATTCTCCTCTAACACAAACAATGTTATTCTCTGAAGCTTAGAAATTGTAGCAACATTTTGGCACTATACAACATGGTCTCTCACTTTCTTCTTTTTCTTGCGTAACTTTATATAGACTTGGAAGAAAGTAGGTATTGTGAAACCTTTGCGGCCATTAAGCATCTTTAGCTCCTTTTGAGTGCATTATTTTGTTTCTAAGGGTTTGATAATGATGAATGCATCAAATGCATTATTAAATGAATTCTATGCAACTATAAATGTTCTTTTCTCCTTTAATCAACATCCCAATAATTGAATGTACTTATCTTCTTCTTTGACAACATGCTTTGTTTGTCTTAAACAATAGTGTTGTGTCAAGTCGACAATTCTCCCTCTGACATATGTTTAGTTTAAGAATTTGGTGAAGAAAAACAACTTTTTCTCTTTATTCAATAGATTTTCTTACGTGACTTGTCTTTCTTCTAACAAATCTCTTTTGACCACGAAAGTGGTAAACTTCCTTACATTATAACTAAGCACTTGTGTGTTTTCATATAATACAAGGTTAGCTTATTTTTACATGTTTATCATCTAAAAGTTTCTATGTTATGAGATGTCAAACATAAAATAAGCTTCCACAATATTATATCATCAGTTAGATTAACATGTGTATCTTTCATGATTTGTTATTTACATAAACCATTTAAAGCACAATCATGCTTTCATGCTTAATTGTTATTAGCACTTACTAAAAATTATAGAATGTTGAACTTTTTCACTAACACGAATAAGTACTCCAAAGTAAGTTTAATATAGGAGTTTCTAACTTAAGCTTATAACTTCTAACTTATTTAATTATTTTTTATTATTACTTCTTATATATTTTATTACATTTCTTATTATTCTTATTTTCCTTTTACCTATTATTATTATTTTCATTTTATACAAATATAATTAATTATTACACTATTTTTGTTATTTGTTGGATTCTTTTCAAATTTTTATGTAGTTTAAATAAAAAAGAAATTTACATTATCATTGAAGTTATTAATGTTTCATTACATCATACTATATGAAAATTGTAAAAAATAAATTTAATGTATCACTAGTTTGAGTTATGAGAGTGATAAATGAAAAATACTTGTGAATATGGATAACAGTGGAGCGGGGCGGTGATGAGTTTTGGAATCTCATACCCATCTCACACCCATCTTCATAGAAAAAATTCAATCCCATCTCCATACCCAAATCCAACGAGTATCAAATTTTTGTCACATCATCATCCTCATCAGGTAACGGGTATATACTCGTATTTATATTATACCCGCTTTCTTATTGTTTCAATATTAATTAATTAATTTTTATAAAATAATATAAATTACGATAAAGAAAACATAATATTATCAAATATTCAATATTAAATGGATGTTGTTTCTTCAATATCAAATATTTAGAAAGAAATTATAATTGTATACATTTCAAATTAGAATACCAATTAAAATTCCATGAAAACCAAAACATTTATTAAATTTGCAAATATTAATGAAACCTAGTTGATAAAATTTAAAAATATTTGAAGCAAATATAAAAGGAAAACAAATAGTCAAATTAAAGTATATTTTAAATGTCAGTTTACTTCATTTTTTAAATTCTAATGATTCTATTTTTTTACACTAAAAGAAGTTATAATACAAGACTTGATCAAAATCATACAAAGAATAAAAATTAAACTAATAATAATAAAATTTTAACATAAATCTTGTATATTTTGAACTTCAATATATGTTGGATGGTGATAAAAAAAATCATAACAATTATAGAAATTTTTATATTACAGTAAATAAAATATATTTATACAATTATAGTGATAAAATTATAGTTTGATATTGAGTTAGAAAAAAAAACTTATATAAAATATATCAAAATATTATTCTACATGATAACAATAAACAACAAATAAAAATATTAAAAAATTATCAAATATGTGTCTTCGAAACAATTTGAGAGATTATTGAATGAAATCTCACAAAGAAAAACAAATATATAATTAAGGGTGTGATAAGATGAAAAATACTTTAGAGATTTAAGAAAACTTTTCAAATATCAACATAGTCAATGATTGAAAAATAATGAAAATTGTTTTAGCAAAACAAAAAGAGTTCTTCAAATGATATAAAAATTAATAATAATAGACTAAAAAAGATAATTTTTTTATATTACCTAATAAATGAAAAAGTTTATATTATTAAACACTTGAATTGAGAGTGTTAAACATTTTCATGCGAAAGAAAAATATACAAAAAATAAAAATATTAAAAAAGAATAGAAATATTCAAATGTGAGACATAAAAAAAATTTAATTAACACGATTCAATTGAACATAATTGGATAAAGGTTATGATATGATAAAAAATATATTGAAGATGCCAATGAATTTCATGAAAAATAAACAATTAGAAGAATTAAAAAATAAAAAGTGTGTGATAATATATATATATATATATATATATATATATATATATATATATATATATATATATATATATATATATATATATAAGGTTACTAAATTGACTATGAATATTTTAATAATTTAAGCCGGGACGGAG
>Ga0209589_1005103_pt1 | contig 22435 bp, 12 predicted proteins | sample CowpeawhiteBW_FD_187525 | JGI IMG/M metagenome (GOLD analysis project Ga0209589, IMG submission 187525) | Root nodule microbial communities of legume samples collected from California USA - Cow pea white BW (SPAdes) (version 2) | ecosystem: Host-associated > Plants > Roots > Nodule | place: USA...
TTTTCAACATTATTTATTGTACTTCTTTCTTTTGTCAATATCACCTTCTCTCTGTTATAAATTTCTTGATAATAACATTGACTTAAAATGTGATTTTTTATATACATGTTCTTCTTAGATATCAAATATCTCTAATAAATATCTGTTTTCTTTTGATTTTGATATTTTTCTATATCTTCTTTACTTATAGTCAATAAAAAAATCTGTATTACTTTTATTGTATATGCGTATATTATAGATATTGATTTCAAAATCATTTTTAACAATATGAAGTAAAAAATTACTTTGGATCACTTTGTTTTCTCTCATTATTTCTTTATGTTATTCTACTTGTAATACATGTATCACCTCTATTTTAGGAGCGAGAAGTTACGAAGAACCTTTTGTATTTTTCAATGAAGTAATAAAAATTTCATAGTCTAAAATCTAATTTTTTTTATCCAATAATTTTATTTTATTAGCAATATCTAACAATTTGTTTGAATATTTTTCAATTGGCTCAATTATATTTTTTTCATCATTTATAGTTCAAACTCCCTTATCAAATTCAACACTTATATACTTTGTTCCCATTTCCTTCATTTTATTCTTTTAAATAATTTCAAAATTCTTTTGATGATTTTAGGATCATCGTTATGGCAAGATCATCTATAAAACACCAACAACAAAAAAAAAACATGATTTTACTTGTCTTCTTTGTCCTCTTTTTCCCTTTTTGCATATTGATTTAGGCCATGGTAGGATTTTTAAGTTGAGTATCAATAATGTAATCTTCTTTCATATATAGAGTCCATAAACTATAACTTTTTCCATGAGTGTTATAATGAATTGTCAATTTTTTTCTCATGTTATATAGATACAACAATAATGATAACTCGTGATACCTTTGATAGTATTTTAGAATTTTTAAAAATACAAATAAATAAAAAAAATATTAAACAGATATTTTCAATAATATTTGTCTTAGATAAACCTTCATAAAAGAGGATCTCCTTTTCAAACATTGCTAAAAAAAACCCTAATCTGCTGTATTGTTATTGGATGGATCCCTAATCTAATTACAAGTAACTAACTGTGCCACTGAACTTCTTTCAGCATTCTCTTCTTACACTCTTCTTGTCGCTTTCTTTTTTCTTATTTTGGGCTGCCCAATGGTTTTCAGCCCATACAAATTTCATCCACATTTATTGCTTTTCTCATTCAAAGGTTGGTTTTTGATTTGGAAGGCACCAATTGTGTCATTGTAAGGTAAGATAAGGACACCATGACAAGGAAAACTTCCTAATCATCTACCTTTTTCTCAAATTTATATTCCATCTTTTCATTCATTATTTAATGTACATTATTTTGAATTGCAAGTTGTTATGGATGCATTATTTGGATTTAATTTATATTAGACCACTTTTTTTCTAAATTTAGTTTTTTTTTTAATTTTAAATAATTAAATAAATATATTGGAAGCTTTTGGAAAAAAATTGTGTGATTTTAATAGTTATTTTATAATGGACTATAGTTTTTGAATACTTTTACCAAATATAAACAAGAAAACAAAATTTAAAATTTAAACATACTTTTATACTGAATTGTAATCAAACTTATTAAGACAAGAGTATTTCAGGTAAGGTTATAAAAAAACAAAAAGAAACATGTCAAGGCCTACTTCCTAGTTCATATCACTATCATGCTTTTATTATGCTTAGGAATTGAAATATATATAATGTGTTTTTTTTTTTATTTTGGTTTTTGTAAAAAAATATATTTTAGAGTGGCATAAAAAATAGTGTTCCAAAATACTAGTTAAAAATTATAATAGTAATTACTTTTATATTATGTATTTATTATTCTTATATCTTATATTTTATCCTAGTTAAAAAAAAAAATAGTCATTTTTCTCTCTTCATATTAGGAAACAAGTTCACCATATTCTGTTGAATTTATTTTCAGTTTCTTAAATAAAGCCATGACTTGCTCTTTCAACTCCACCATGAATATCAATTAAACTCTATGATTTAACATAAAACATAATATTCAATCACTCAACCACCGAATTAAATATTTAGTCATAAAAATCTCTATCTTTGTGCACACCACAACTCAATCATCTACACCATTATATTTTTCCTCAACATACCAAAAAAAAAACATATGTGGGTAGAGAAGAAATATGAAATGTTTTACCTAAAAACACTCCATAAGATTTTTTCACAATCATGAAAGTCCAGAAAGAGAGTGAGTTCGCATGTGTATATCCATGTACCATATGCATAAAAAAATAAGTACAATAAGCATTTTAGAAGTCTCATATTAATTAAAGACAAGATCAATTCATAATATATAATTGGGTGCGATCTTCATCTTACAAACTGGTTGAGTTAGACTTAAAACTCAGTTTTAACAAAACATTCAGTAAAATGTGAAATTAATGAATTAAATTATATCATTTATGTAAAATTTTAATGAGAAATATATTAGCCATTCCAGAAGTAAATTAACTTTTCATTTAAAATAAAATATTTGTAAGAACTATATTCACATAGACCTTATGTTATTTTGTGAATGTTATAGACTTAAACTCATATTTATATTATAATTATAATATAGTCTCTCTCAAGATGAGTTTTTTGAAATAACTGATAATTTTTTATTTTGTAAAAATTAATCAAGAAATATTAAATAAATATGTTCTAAGTTCAATCTACATAGCAAATCAATATTATCTTAACTAAAAATTTCAAAACAATAGAGTTATGTTTTTTTTTTCTCTTACATATTGTTTAATTTTATCATTTTAATTCAATGTAAAATTTGAACATCCACTTAAATTATTTTTAACACATTTAATCAAATTGAGTATATAAAACAAAATTAACTATATATTAGTTGAAATTATGGAAGTGAAACTATATTTAATAAATTAATATACTTTTAAAATTGACTTAAAATTTTGTATCTGATAGTAAATTTCATATTTTGCCTTTGAGACGTACATGTAGAAAGGATGGACACACGTTAAAGACATTGTGTTGTGTGATAAGCAACCACCATCTTTCTCATATATTAAGTAAATCAACCAATGGACATCTAAATTAATATACGTCCACGGTGAAACTTCTTTTTTGGTGTAGCAGAGGTCCAGACTCTAATAGAGACATTAACTAGGACCAAAAAATTCAGGTCTTTTGCTAATTATATAAAGTCTTTTTGCTACAGACAAAAATATTTAGGTCTATTAAATGACTTGTGCCTCAAAGTTTGGCACCTGTCAAAATCTTCCATCTTTTCTGTTAAATGATGTTTATCTTATATTAATATCACTTTGGATCTTATAGCAAAAGGAACTGCATTTTTCTTTTATCTCATTATAAATAACTTGTTTTAATGCTTTTTTATACCTATCTGATCAATATTTTGACCAATAAACTATTAATGTATTCTTTTAGTACGGTATATATAATTAATCCTTCTATAGTCATATTAAAATTTATTAAATTTTCGTTTATATTTTTCTCCCGAGTTAAATTATATCTTAATTTCTATAACACAACTGATCTGGAAACAATATTTAATGGGTCCGAACCGGTCAGAAAGGGACCAATAATGTACGGATTTAAGAACCAAAGTCGAGGTTGCAGTGATGCTATGTCTTCAACTTTGGTTCACACAATGGAAGTTCAATGGGTGCAAAAAGTTATCCATTATATTAGGATGTATTTATTCAGATGAATATGAGAGAAAAAAAAGTGAATATAAAATTATTTGGACTAAAAAATATATAATTTGTGTAGATTTGAAATAATAGGATAAGTATGATAGATTAAAATATTTTAATAAATAAAATTAGATATATGTTTGAAAGATGTACTTTTTTTTTTGCTTTTCTTATTCTGGATGTGAAAATGACAAATTTCTCCCATTCACATTTGTTTATCATCACGGATGACTTAAATCAAATATGCATGGCAATTGCATTTTTTTCTTCATCTACATGAAATATAACACATTAGTTCGGGATGAGAAGTACCTCAAAGCAATGTCAATACAATGGGTTTAAAAGCTTGTTTGATATCATAAAAAAGACAAGATTTATTATAAAAATAATAATCTTTGAAAAAGTTAAGGAATATTAACTGTTAATATATATATTTTTAATATTTGTGAACTTAAAAAGATTCATAAATATATTATTCTACAAAAAAACAAATTATCTCAATATTTCTATTAAAATATTATCTTATCTATTCTTACTAATTTGACTGTTAAAAATTCTTAAACTTTCTTTTTATCCATCAATAAGCTTATACTATAATAGAAATCCCATAATTGAAGTTCTTTTATCCACGTCACATGTCCCTCTTCAAATTTTCGATAAAAACACTAAAACAAGTTTTTTTTTTTTTAATTATACATAAAAGCAAGTACTCATGTAATAGTGATTTTTCACAATATATCTGTTCACCGGTTATGTAAGAGTATTTTGTTCTAAGGATAAGAACTAAATTTGTGTCCAACGACCACCAATAATTGTCTATTTCCGGTGTACCAAAATATGAACTAGTTTTTTCATAAAGCCAGTTGCTCCCTTATCCAAAACGTACGTTTGAGATATCTCCTTTGAAAATTTTAAAAAATAAAGACAGAGAGGCATTTCGAATTTTTCTTGGCCAAATTAAATGATAATTTTCAATTGAACCAAAATAAATTACAGATATACTTTTGTACGTATTTTTCACTATCTCCCTCTCGGATATACTTTTGGTTTTCTTTTCTCTCATTTTAATTTTTTACTTATTTTATTTTATATTTTTCTCCTTCATTAATTGATTAACATTCTTCCACTGTCTACATTTCTTTATCTAACGAATTAGGGCTGAATTAATTTGATTTTGGCGGCGGCGCATGGAAAAAAAAAACACGGTATGAGGCACATGGTTTGATGAAGGAATTCACCTGTTTGGTTAGTATTGTATTAATTGTCCAGTAGAATACAAAATCACATATGAGTTGTTTGAAAAAAAGGACAAAACAAAGCCTCATCCATTTCATCCTGAAGAAGTGGATGACACGGATTTTCACCATCATTACTAGGTCGGCACATTATCTGCCAAAACTATTTTCCAAATCATAATCTATTTAAATGAAATATTTAAATAACTTGCATCATACGGTTACGTATTTTATTATTCTGTATAATATTCTAGGTATATCGAGTAGTTATTTTCCGCAAAAAGCGTACACGATATCCGATAAGATGCAATGGGTGTGTAGAAAGATTAGTGCGACGTGGTTGAGTCAAAACACCGGAACCAAACCTGTCGGTGGGTTGCAATAATTAAACGTCAAATGAGGTTGAAAAGTTTAGTTTGTTCTCCCGAGTTAAAATTACATTGCCACGACAGGTTTCAACAAATATCTGAGCCCGCACTATATATACCACACATTGTAAAAGGTAGAGAGACAATGAAGCAGAGCAATGGATGTTCTAACAATAGCCTCAACCCTCAGCATTTCCAAACCATTTCAAACGCTTTCACTTCCAAACACACTCCAAACACCACGTCCTCCTCAAACGCGTTTCTCAGTCTCATGCAGAGCCACAAAGCAGCAGCAACAGGTACGAGGTGTGGAAGACAACTTGTACAAGATTCTAAGTTTGAGTCCGAACAGCGCCACCACCGACGACATAAAGAAAGCGTACAGATCAATGGCGCGTCAGTACCACCCCGATGTGTGCCACGATAGTTCGAGGAAAGAGGAGTTGACGAGGATGTTTGTGCAACTCAACGCGGCTTACACCACCTTGTCCAATCCGAGGCTTCGCGCGGAGTACGACTACGAATTGGGTTTGAGAAGCAGAATTAGCGTTGGTGACGAGAGTTGGAGAATGAGATGGGTGGAGCAACTCGCCGAGTTGAAGAGAAGATCTCACAGGCGTACGCAACGAAATCGTGGATCCTGGGGCACCAGAGTCAGAGCACAAACCATGAACTCAAATTAGTGTATTTTTCATCTCGTCTTCATATTTTAGGATTTTTTTCTTCTTCTTTAGTTTATTCAAGAACAGTACTACGTTGTTGTTATACTATTGTACATTATCCATATCTATTGCTTCCGAATTATCCCAATCGAGACACAGAGAAAATAATAACCTACCTTGTGTAGACGACCGAGTCAGGTTCACTTTTCACAAACCTCTGTTTTTTTTTTTTTGCTTTCAATTTTTTAGTCTCCGTTGCCATACATTATCCATACCTTTTTTTTTTTATATATAGTTTAAATAATTCACTTTTGGATTCAGATAAACTGGAAACTTTACTAAACAGGTCCTTATCTTTGGGGGCCACTACGTTGGTCCTATAAGTTCTAACATTTTCCCATTAAATAATAGTTATCTGATGCATGGAACAACAAAATAACAAAAACTTAGCTGATTTTCATAAATATGTTTTTTTTTACTCATAGTTATATTAACCCTACTCGGAGAATGAGAAGTGGCGTTTGCAGAAGCAGTTTTGGAGAGTGTTGAGTTCATAATTGAATTGGGCCCAATTTGTCCCATCTTTGCGAAGTAATATGTTACAGCACCGATCCAATGAAGGATAATTCCTAAGTATTTGATAGATTGTTCCATTTTTAAAAGTGGGAACATTTGGTTTACACTTTATAAGTGATATTGCGTGTCAGATTTTGGAGGATTCCAATTGAGAAACGGCAGTGTAAGTATGGCACATGGAGTGTGGGCCCATAATTTATTTTGTGGTGAGCTGGACTTTGATATCGTATGTGCTGTGTGGAGATTGGCCCATCCATTTAAGTCCATAAGTGTGTGTCCATTCAAATTCTATTTTTCTTTTTTCCAACCCCTATTTCTGCTTAAGACAATCACCTTACATGGGTCGGTTTGTAATTCCATATCTAAATTCTTCTTTTTTTTCGCATCCATTTACTTAATAATAATTTATCTAAATCATTAAATGTTGTATAACTAATGCAAAAAATCAGATTAAATTTTGAATTCAATTAGACTTGGTTTGGTAGTATAGATTGTAGGTAATTCACGGAGTATGTAGACCATGAAATCAAATATAAAAAGCTGATTAAAAAATCTGTCATCCATATGATCCTCATTCACATAAATTGGGAATTATAAGTGGCCAGTATACTTTAAAAACAAGAGTATTCCTAAATAAATCATTATAGTAAGAAACCTTTTTTTAATTAAAATAAGAGAAACTAAATTTAGTGATAAACAACGTCTGAAAACTGTGGATTACGTAAATTAAGTATAAGAAACTCACATTTAAAAGTTTTAAAACATTATAAAATTAAAAAATCACGTACGTTATCTATTATATATATGATCATTGTTCTATATGTGAAAAAAAATATTATTTTTGATAATTATAATCGACATACTCACCACATCTATAACTAGTTTGAGTAATATATTATTATGTGTTAAAAATGTATTGAATGGTATGATAATTTGAGATGAATGGAAAACTACTGATACTTGAGATGATAATCTGTTGGGAATGTAAACGGATTGGATCGAACATGGATCATTTTTATTTTTTATTTAATTTATAATAAAAAATTTTATCTGATATTTATCGAATATGTGTTTGAAAATTTTTATAGGAAACTCATGGATGTCTATGAATATTTATAAATATTTAATAAAATATAAATGAAATTTTAATTTTAATTTTTTAGTTTATATGTAAATTCAAAAATATGTCATCCATACGATCCGCATTCACATAAATTTTGAATTATAAGTGGTCAGTATACTTTTAAAAAAATATCAAATTATGTATGTGAATCTTGAAAAGATTCCTAAATAATTCATCATAGCAAAAGACCTTTTTTCAATTAAAATACGATAAATTAAATTTAGTGATAAACAATGTGCAAAATCTATGGATCACGTAAATTAAGTATAAAAAACTCATATGTACTCGTCTCATGTATATTTGAGTAATTTATTTATTATGTGTTGTATAATATTTTACGATAATATATTGCATGGTGTGATAACTTTAGAAGAATGAGAAATTATTGATCCTTTAACGTGGTTAGAAAGTTTGCAACCAATTTTATATTATAAATCGATCTTGCCTATAATTTATGTGAGACTTCCGACACATCCTCTCATGTCAAGGTATATACATCTCACGTATTGGACTACACATGGTTGATCTGATAATGACCCGATAACAGGTGGAACAATATATCTAACAAATATCAATTTCACTAGGATAAGCTCTAAATTAGAGTTTTGATATTATATTAAGAATTAGACATTAAATCTATCTCAACTCAATCACATAAAATCACCTGGTAAGGTGAGATTTATACGTATGTATATATTATAAATTTAGTTTATCTCTAATTGAGATGAAACTTCCAACAATTTGTAATGTTGAGTATTAGAGCACATTGTTCATTAATAAAATGAGATGCCTTGATTTTAATCATAATCTAAAAACCATACTAATATATGTCTTTTGGAGTCCATTGGTCACCACGTGTGAATCTTTTTAATATTATGAAGATAAAGTAATAAAGTAACTTGTAGATGTATGTGAAATATTAAAATATCTTACTCCTCTATAATATATATGTATATATAATATAATATATAGATATATATATTATATATTATATTATAATATATATAATATATATAATATAATATAATATATATATATATATATATATATATATATATATATATATATATATATATATATATATATATATATATATCCTTTGGTGGATCTTGATCAAAAAGTTTGAACACACACACACACAAATTTAGTGTTGAAATTTTTGTATGTTTTTCTTTACACAAATTATAGTTTTTGAAATTGTATTTGATATAAACTCATTTTAAATTAGTTTTTTATTTTATTTTAATCTCTTGTTTTGTATATTTTCACATTTGAGCATGTTTTCTTATAATGAGTTTCAAAAAATTAATATGAAACATTATGCCTATAATTCAAAAGAATTAATATGAAACTTCCCACTTATAATTATTTGAATTTTAAGAAATGATTATCTAATTTAACAATTGAATTCTTAGTATCATGCTTGAAAATAGGTGAAGAAGTAAATTTGTATTGTTTTAAATCTTCAAGGATATCTTCCCTTTTATCACTTTACACAAAATAAATCTATTATTTTATTTTTCATCAATATACTTATTAAAAAAATATGATAATCAAGTTACATTTAAGAAATGGTTATGAAAAAATATATAATACATAACTTTTCTTTTTATATTCATTAAAAAGTAAATATACAAAAAAACTAATAAGATAAAAAAAAAATAAAGATCAAACTAATATTTCTTATCAAGAGAAAATGAGAGAGTTATTTTTTTTTTATCTTAAAAGAGAACGAATGAGAACTAAGAGCAAGAGAATGAATTTATATATAACTTTCTATTTCTTTTTTAGAACAAAAAACAAAAAAAGAAATGTAAGAGTAATAAATAAATACAATATGCGAGAAACTTATAATGGGAGAGAAAAAAAATCAATAAATTTTATTATATTTAATTATTTATTTATTTATTAATATTAAATATTATTTTATAAAAAAAACAAAAATCAATTTTAAAAAATTTTAAATTTAAAAAAAATTAAAAAATATTGGGGGGGACATGACCCCCTTCCGACCTTCTAAGGTCTGCCATTGCATACATCCATTATGTGTTGTGAGTTATTGAATCAATGTTAAGTTACTTGACATTGTGCTCACTTGTAAAGATGTACTCTTTAGAGAAATTAGGGAGGCATGATTTAAGGGTGACAAACTTCTTCACTTGTTGGTATTTGAGTGCGAGAGAAAGAAAGGAATTGAGGTGTTCTTTGATCTTTCCATATCCCCTCACATAGACTTATCTAAAGGTGATTACCGATAAAATATAATTATAACCTCAACTTATTACTACTTTTTATTCATGTGTATGTGTATCGTTTATTTTAAAATTATGCTTAGAACAATAATTAATACTCCATGTTTACCAAAAAAAAATTCAATATGTAAATATATTATATTTGTATTTTTTTTTTCCAACTCATTCATTTAAATAGTTTTTATAAAATAAATTTAACTTATCTAATCATAATTTTTTATTACTTTCAACTTCAAAGACAATTTAATAATTTTACTTTTTTTCAATTAGACTTGATTTTTAGTTTATCACATTAATGAAATCACTCATAAATTTTATCTATAAACTCACTCATCGCTTTAAAATCCCTTAAAAATAAACACAAATTTTACACTCAAATCCATTTAAATTTATCATCAAAATGGAATGTTGTGTTTTATGATGACTATAATTATATTTGACATAAAAATTAACAAACACTTTTAGGTTAATGATAATTATATAAAAAAATACAATTTAATTAGCTTATGTGTGAGAAAACGTGACAAGAAAACCAAGAAACGATTTTAACTATGAACTTAAATCACATTTGAAACAGATTAACTAATGAGTTGAAGAGTGAAAGAATTGTATAGATATCTGTAAGGAATAATAGTTGTAAGTTATGGAAAATATTTTGCTGTCTAGAACGTGGTTACGTGGATAAAGGTGTTAAAAATGATATTGTTTTCTCACAATTATTTAAGATCTAGAAACTTAAAACAAAAAGTTGCAGAAATAGTGTTGTCGTCGTCACTATTATTTAACCATTTTTCTATTTATTACGTAAAGGAATTGTCAAAAGAACTAGAAACAGTGACAAAAGGAAGCTATCAAGTTCAATTTTTCTTCTCATTCTTTATTCCTATCCAACACCACCTCCACACATTCTCTTTTAATTCTTCAACATAACAATAATAACTGGTGGACCAGGTGGGCTCCACAATTTCACACCTCAATTTTCGAATTTTCTTATTAAATATATAAACTTTTCACTTTTTATTATTTTTAAACTTGTGTATTAATCTTATTATTAAATGACAGACTCGTACATTTATTATTTAAATAAACTGTTTCAGTTAGTCATGAGTGTCGGGTCCACTGTGCCTAATTATATATAAAATATTGATTAAAAATATTCCTGGGTTGGTCAAGTAGTGAAATGGACTAATGTGTATATAAAAAAATTAGATTCTTTTTGTTTATGATTACTAATTTTGTATTGTGTTCTAGAAGTCTAAGGCAACTTGGCATGGCGTGTGAGATTCTGGAATGGATGAATTCAGTAATTTATTCATGCAAGTTATGATAGTTCGTGACGTGAAAAAACTTCGTTTCATCGATATTCGCAGATAAAATTTACGATAAAAATAAATATTAAAAATAAATATCTATTATTTATAAATATGAATATTTTTAATTATTAAATTTTGATAATTTTTTTTGATAATTTTAAGTATTATTTTTTAAATAAATTTTCGTTTTTTCATTTTTTTAATTTTAATATTTTAAAACCACTTAAAAAATAATATTTTATTATAAAAAAATTTGTTAAAATTTAGTAGTCAAAATATAATTATCCGTAATATAATCTCATTAATAAAATTAATAGTAAAGGAGACATCGTACCACAACAAAACTTATCACCAATTCGTTTATTATAAACACGAAACAGATTTGAGATCATAAATAACTGGAGACATGGGAATTGTCTCATTGACCTTGTGAGTACAAACCACTCAACTACCATAAAATATACACTTAAAACTAATCAAGAATAATAATAATGTTTTGAGTTAAGATTGTTTTTTATATAAATAAATTAAAATTAAATAGAAGAGCTTTTACTTAATTAATTTTTTCATGAATCATGATACTAATATTTAATTGTTAAATCGAAGGAGCTATTTATTTAAATTTAAAAAATAACAGGTAAAAAATCATATTAATAATCTAAAATTTGATTCAAATAATTTCAAAATTATACTTTTTCACAAAAAAAAATATAAAAAAATTTCAATACTAAATATATAGTTTTCTTATATTAATAGCGATAATTAAATATACAGATTTTAAATTATTTTGTTTTAGTCGCTCCAGAATTAAATATTGTCACTCTTAATAACATCACTTAGTTTTGTTAATTTTGTTAATGTGAGAATAGATATAATATATTTGGGACGTTCAATGAAATTGTTATAATTTTTTCTTATGAGTTTTTTTTATATATATTAACAATAAACAAAATACATCGTATATTTTCTTATTTTAAAATATTGTAAAATTATATCTTGATCATTGACCTATAGTCAATAATAAATACGTTAACGATGAGAAATTAAATAATGTATCATTAATATTAAAAGTGATTTTAGAAAACAAATAAATTTTTAATGAAATTACTATATCACTAACTACGAAGAATTGGAACAATTTTATCCCATCCGATTTATTTTAATTTTGAAGCTGTTGAGGATTCATATCCTTTTTACACTGCCATCTCACTCTGCAAATCAGAATCTTCCTTCATTTTCAACTTTTCAACCCTAATTTTTCTTCACGCGCTCCTTCCAGAATTTAATCCTTTCTCATTACAAAAATAAATACGACGCGGTGCAGATATAAACCCAACCGTTAAAATAACATTACTTAATGGATCAGATTTAAAATTAATAGTATTTTAATGGAATACATTTTCGCAGTTCTGCTACTGAATGCAGAGGATCCAAACCTCTACAAAAACTATGGAATAAACTCTGACGTCAATAAGCATTTTTTGACTACTGACTGCTGCAGGTTAACGGAGAAGAAAGACAAAGATAAATAAAAAATATATATATATATATATATATATATTTTTTTTTTTCATCACATTTTTAATTTAAATTTTATTCCTCAATTAAAAAAAACTTATAATTTTTATCTAATTTTTATTTTTTAATTTTAATTAGTTAAACTGTTTTTTAACATGTTAAATCTATAATTCGATCGTATCAGAATAAAGTATGTAAATTTGTAATGTTTCAAGTATATAGAGATTAAAATGAAGAAAAGAAAAGAAAAATAAGATAGTGATTCTAGAATCATAGAGAATAGTATAATTAATGTAAAGAGAAATTTATATAGGTGAGTAATTGCTTGTTGAAAATTGACGGAAGTTAAAGACGAAGATGATGCCATGATCAAACAGTTACTTGGTTTTTCGTAAGTTTTCTTGTCTAGAGAGAGCAATTTTTTCTCCTGCTTTTCTTTGTTTCTTTCTTCATGTGATGTAACAAAAACAGAAGATTCGGCTTGGACTGAAGACCATTCCTTAATGCGTGTTCGGAAAATAATCCCTTATACTTTTTTATACTATTTTTTTTTCGTTAATTTTAATGTCGAAATAAGACCTACAAATTAAATATATAATATTTTTTAATTCATAAAAATGGAACACTAACCTAAAAAATTATATAATAAATCGTATTATTCAATCAATTAAATTAGATAAATATAAAAAGATGTACAACGAGTTGAAAAAGTTTGGCATATATATGGTATATGATATTGCTTCTTTTCGTTACACGTGTTATGCATATCCGAATAAGAGAGTATCAAACAATTTTATTTAATTAAAATAAAGCTAAAAGAAAACATAGATTTGAAAATAACACCTTTTCTATATTACCTTTGAATTGAATCTACCTCACTCATTCCCTACTCGTGTTCAGAGGTCCCTCCTACTCCCTCCAATTCAGACTTTTATTTGTATTTTTCTTCTCTTTTTCGCATTTGGCGTTTCATGTGGATTTTATTTTTAACCGTTAGCTTTTAAAGTTGCTATTTAATATATATATTTCACATTTAAGAAATATGTTAACTTAACTTTTTACTGTTATTTATTATAATTATTGCTACTATTATTAAATCAACGGTATTGAAAGGCTAATTTTTTTAGATCAAATAGGAAACACAAAAGGTTTAGAAATTTATAACTAAGCCAATTTTAAATTATGAAAAAGGTTCTCAGATTAAATGAACCTCTCATCTTTTGTCTAGAAGTTATACTAAAATATGCCTGAGTTATTTTTAAAATAAAAATACGCCGAATTGGGTCATAAATATCATTATTATATCACCAGACTGCTTTAGTTTTGGCAAAAAGAAGAGTAAACAAAAAAGAAAACGTGTAGGAGTAATTAAATAATACATTTGTTTCTTGAAAGAAAATCTAATATTAATGAGTGTAATATTTCAAATGGTGATTCTAGAAATGTCGAAGCTCTTTCTTGCACACTTATAAATATGTACCCCACATACTGAAAAGCAAACCACACAATTAGATTCAGAGCAATGGATGTTCTCAGATTCACCTCAAACCTTAGCACCACTCAGATGCTTCCACTGTCAAAAAAACACCAAACACAACCACCTCGTACAAAGTTTTCCGTTTCATGCAGAGCCACAAAACAGAAACCATGTGCGGTGGAGGAGAACTTGTACAAGGTACTGAGTCTGAGTCCCATGAGTGCAACCACAGATGACATAAAGAAAGCGTACAGATCAATGGCTCTTCAGTACCACCCTGACGTGTGCCATGACGGTTCCAAGAAAGAGGAGTTGACGAGGATGTTTGTGCAACTCAACGAAGCCTACACCACGTTGTCGAACCCAGAGCTTCGAGCAGATTATGATTATGAGTTGGGTTTGAGAAGCAAGAAAAGTGTGGGTGATGAGAGTTGGAGATGTAGGTGGCAGGAGCAGGTGGTTGAGTTGAAGAGAAGGTCTCACACTCGTATGGCACAGAGGGAGGGATCGTGGGGCTCTAGAGTCAGAGCACGAAACATGAATTCAAATGAAACATATGAATGAACGAACCACTTCAAATACTATGAGATCAGCTTGTGTTTTTACTTGGATGAATATCTCTGTATGCTCTGTCTGTAATATGTAGTTCAGTTTTTCAATACTACAGATTACGCAGGATTAGTTCTACTGCAGTGGTTGATATACTGTATAATAATTTTATTTTTTCTGAACTAAGAGTTATCAGGATGAAAATCATTCACTACTTAATAGGTATTCGAAGCTATTCACACTCGTGTAGAACTAATCTTCCACATTATACAAAAGAATTAATTTTATTATTCGGAATTGCCCAGAAATTTGCACCATCTAAATCAAAATATCGAATGAGTTATGAGATGCTTCATATCAGAAAAATGGATCGCAATCATACCATACAAATATATAATTGCTGTTTGGAGAAAAGAGAATATTTCACCAGAAACAGACATACTTTGCTATTAAAAGCACAAACCAAAACCATATCCTTAGACTACCATTTCTGCATTTCAAAAGCCACGCACAACAGTTCAAAATACCACCGTCAACTTGGGCATAAGAAGATTCTGATACAACTCAGTCCATCATAATATTCTAAAAAAGTTTATATTTCAATAATTTCTTGATGGTCATTGAAGTATACGATACTGTTCTTAATCTTGTGGTGTGCGTTGGTCATCAATCAGGTATAGCAAAAACTCTGAAACATTTTTATTTGCGACATTTCATTTATTTAGACATTCATCATATATAATCAACTGTATCCATCAAATCATGAAATCAATTTTCTCTCTTCTTCTGCAACTATTGAGCGTATGAATATCATTACGGATATATTAATATTCCCACAAATTAAGATATAGGCACATGGCACATTTTATATTTCCTTTTCCTTTTATACATCAACCTATAAAACATAAAATAATAGAAGATAACCAAGCAGAGCTATCGAAGACACCTGCATAACTCCCTGCTCAGAAACATTCTAATGAGCACTTCGAACAATTAATTCCCACCCTCTGGACTTCAACGGTTGAATTGAAGCTATATTTATTTAATTTCTTCATAATAATTCTTCACCATTTGAACCAAAAGTTGAAACAACATCAGCCACTGTTGGAAATATGTTATTTTCTCCAATGACATCTGTTAACTTAGATGCACGGAGTTTCTGTATCACAATTGGTCCTGGGTTAGCCAAGATAAGCTGTAAAAACACAAAAGAAATGAACGTCTTCACAATCAGTACAAGTTCTTTTTTACTGTATTACAATAATAATATCATTATTGATTTTATTGTTTGCACGCAAGCAACTCAATTAATAAATTTGTCTCCTGAAATGAAAGAAAAGACCATTTAATTATTCATAAAGTATATGTATCTTCGTGAAGCAAATATGGTACAGGACATGGACCTTCGAATTCCTTACCAATTTTGGCAAATTTTATCAGCACAAGACAAAACAAAATCTGTACCTAGAGACTTTTTCAAAAGAATTTCTACAGAAATTAGAAATGACTAACAATGTAGAAAAGGTTAAATTCTATGATTATTTAGTTATTCATTTATTACCTGCACTCTTCTTTTCTGAAGACTCTTGTATAACTCTTCACAAGCATGGATGCCACTTGTGTCAATATCAGTAACAGCTGCAAGAAGAATATGGTTGCGTGAATAGTTTATCAAAATTAATCTAGAAAAACAGGATGAAAGGATTTCTTAGAAATCCTTACGTGACATCTCAACAGTGAGATATTCTATTCTGGACAATCCACTTGTTATCCTTTGGGTTTCTTCATCAGTCAGCCATCTCAAAATTCTGCAAATTAATTGCGATGGAATTATTCACCAGCCTAATCAGTAAACCAATACTTAGATTTTCTTAACCTAGACCTGAGAGTGTCTGCAAACTTAATAGTATTATTATATACCTAAAGGTCATGGTACCAATAAAACTTATCCATAAATCATTAACCTTAATTTTTAACCCCATTCCAAACTGACCCTCGGTGTGAAACACTATACCAAAAGGTTCCCACCTCTCACTTCCTAGTGATAATAGTTTCCAAGTTTCAACAAACAGTTAAAGGTTCCTAAATTATCATAATAGCCACTTGTAGCTTCCATTTTAAATTACGTGAGTGTTACAATCGTACTAATTATTAGGAATAAAATTCGTCATTTACCTGTCCTTGATATAGTTGGAGTTTGAGAAGTAGATTGCAGAGTCAACCCTGACAATCAGCATGCCATCAATTTGGATTGCTTTGGGGTATTGCCAGACGTTCCTATAAACAGTAGTTCCAGGAAGCTTCCCTAATATTGCTGTCCTTGGTCTTGTCACTTGTAAAAGGATTTTGGAAAAAGATATAGCCACCTGCATAAAATGTTAAACAGATATAACAGTGAACTGTCCAAATTGAATATGAAAGAAATGAAAAACACCTTTCTGAATTTTGTCTTGATTTTTCAATTACCGCAATTAGAAGGCCAATCTCAACATTTATGAACACCACACCAAAGAGGGCTCCCATGCAAGCAACAAAATCGAACTTGTCAATCTTCCATAAAAGAATAATAGCTTCAATGTTCACAAGCCCAAGCACAGCAGCTATTATAATAGAAGCAAGCACCGCATTTGGAGTGTACTTAAATAGCGGCGTAATAAGTAGCAGAGTCAATAACACAACCATCGACATAACGATGTTCGATACTGCAGTTTTACAACCGGCCATGTTGTTCACTGCTGTGCGAGAAAAACCGCCTACATCATAAACAACTCTTGTTAATGTGACGGTGATAGGTGCAAGAAGTTGGTATGAGGAGGTTAAACATGATTGAATAATTGTACCAGTAGACACATAACAAGATGTTAAAGAACCAATGATGTTCATTGCTCCTATTGCCATCATTTCTTGGTTGCCATCAAGTGGATAGTCTTTCATGGCAGCAAATGTTCTCCCAATCGCTACAGCTTCCTAATATTTAAGGAATTAATCAATAAGAGAAATGAAAGAAAAATGAATTTGCTCCACTAATGTGGATAAGGATGATTCTCAAGAAAATAAAACATTTACTTACCGTGAGTGCTACCATACCAGCTATTACACCAACACGAATACCAGGACCCAGGTATTTTCCACTGAAAAAAATCTCTCCAGCAGATGATGAATTCACACCCTTCTTGACATGTTTAAGCTGAAATAACACACTTTCAGTTTCACTGTGCTTAATTTTGTTTCACCTACTTCATCAATTTTACGCTACTTACAATTGCCACGCCTTTCTTGTCTGCTCTGGTTATATAGACACAAAAGGTTGACACTATGACAGATATCATAGGGGAAATTGCAGCCACCCAAAAGAGCTTCTTATTCTTTTTACCCTGTCCATCACAACAGAAATGTTATGATAATTAAATCCCCAATAGAAAGGTGGAGAAAAGGAGGAACTTGATTTTGACATTCTTACAATATACTTGGCTACAAGAAGGAAAACCAAGAATGCTAATCCGATGACTATTGTCTCCCAATTCCACTGCAAGCCAAGGTTTGAAGCAAATAAACACAAGCTCCATTTTAAAGTGAATTTCAAGGCAAAATGAAACCTTACCCCATGGTGTGCTGAACTGAAAACCGAGCGCATGACAGAAACAATATCAGTTTTCTTAGTGAAATTTTTTATGCCAAGCAAACCCTTAAGCTGTTGCAGTGCAATTGTAATGGCAGATCCAGTCATGAATCCCACAACGGCAGCATGAGAAAGAAAGTCAATCAAGAAACCAAGTCTACAAAATTCACGTCAGACAATAAGTTAACACACAAAAAGAATAGTTTAAACGAGGCAAGAAAAAACAGCGAACGAAAGAGAATTCTTTCCTATATATACCTGAGAACACCAAGTGCCATTTGAGTGACTCCTGCGAAGAAGGTGGCAGTAAACGCAAGGCGCAGGTATTCGTGACTTTTGATGTCGCTGATTTCATCGGACAGTGTAGTCCCAAGCAAGAGGGACACAACAGATACGGGTCCAATGGCAATATCTCTTGAGCTTCCCATGAAAGCATATACAAGAGGGGTAACAAAACTAGTGTCTGCACAGAGTGAAAGAAAGCCAAGTCATGAAACTGAAGAACTAAGATGTCCAAGTTATATTCTTAAAACAAAACCAAGACACTCACATAGTGCATATTGGGGATCCAAATTTGCAAGTTTTGCGTATGCAATGTCCTGCCATGCATGCATTCATGTGTTAAAGAAGACAATAACATAAAAAAGACATAACAATCGACAATATCAACGTAATTTTTGACATTTTCTTTTCAACCCATTCCTTTTATTAGTTTGAGATGAGACCCACGACAAATAAAGTTTATATATTTAGTGCGATCCACGTGAATCTCATGTAATAAGAAAATGTGAAAAAAAAAAGTGCGTTTTTAACATTTTTAGAGGTGTTTATATTAACCTATGCGCAGCACATATACTCACATGGACAGTGGACACGAATACCGACACTATATATATAGTCTCTCGTAAGACAGGGATACGGATCTATATATTAAATCTATTTAATTTAACGATCAATATTTATAAAATAATTAATTAATAAAGTTAGTGAAATATAATAATTTAAACATATTCTCATTGAATCTAATCTATCTCTCCGATATCTAAAAAGTGAAAAAAAGTTTACGAAATTTCAGAAAAAATTTCAAATCGGACATTTCACATATAAGCGTCGTGCGATACTTGTCGGACACTGCGAGACACGATTTGGAAGGCGTTTACGAGCGTCTTATTAACTCCAAAGTAATCTTGTGTTAAGATTATATTGTAGGACGGCACAGTTATGGAGTGTATAAGAAATAATTGAGAGTGAGACTTACTTGAGGGATGCAAAGACTTGCAATGGTGAGTCCAGAAATGAAATCACCTCTGAAGTTTTTAAGATTGTAGTCTCTGCCCCATTCGAAAATGGGGAAGAAAGATTGCAGGGCCAATACAAAGACTCTAAAGCCGGTTTGGTTTTTAAATTTGTTTAAGGGTTTGTCTGGGAAGAAAGTCTCAACCACAGAATGTTTGATTTCTTGGAGAAGTGTCTGCTTAGGAGGAGATTCCACCTTGTGAAAGTGTGAAAAAGTATCTCCATGCCCACTTCTTATTTCCTCCATTTTCTTTCTCACACCCTCGTCACTCACGCGTTGACTCATTTAGCGTCTCACCTGCAAATCACACCGTTCTATTTTCTGTGTGAGGCCATTGCTTATATAGGATCAGAAATTAGAGGTTATGGGAAATGTCAACTTTAAGCGAGGCTCAACTTCAATTATACAAATTGTAGTTGTATTTATTAATACCAACTTGGTGTTTTAAGATTTCATAGACAACAACAGTTCTATGTTTTTTTTATATATATAAATGAAACCAAGATAAGGCTAATGATTGCAATTGACCATAGTTATCAATTAATGGTTCGCTTTCTTCTGGGATGTTACATGTTGGCTTGATTCATTGAATGTTGTAGAGTTGTAGTTAGGTAGAAAATAGTCACCCAGCTGAGTGAAAAATGACTGAACCTAAGAACAAAGGTGAGTTTTACTGGGCTTTTCATAATAGATTTAACTAGACATAGAACTGCGGAGAATCCAAATTCCCTGCCATGTTCTCCAAGAAATTAAATTAAATTAAATTATTTTTATTTTGTTCCGTTAGAAAGAAAAGTTTATTTTGCTCACGGGATTGCAGGTACTTGCTTTCTGATTATGGTACAGAAAATAACCTTATTATGGGGATTTTTCTATAACGGTGAAAGGAAGGTACAATCTTTCTATAAATATAAATATATTTTACAAATAAACAGTAATACGAGAATGAGAAGGAATAGTTAAATACATGTATATGCTGTTCATATAATAATCATAAAAATAATTTTGGTGCTATTCTCCATTTGAAACGGTAAACTTAGAAAGAGTGGTTGCAGATTCTTCTGTTGTTGTGTTTTGTTTTTAATTGAACAGTCGGTTTTGATGTCTGATTATTTTCATATTTATTCTGTCTATTCAATTTATTCCATATCAGAATATATAAGAACTCCTAACTCAAAGGTCATGGTTCATTACTTTAAGAAAAAACTTAAATTATAAATATGAAATTTATTTTGTAGATAGAAAGGGAAGGAGGGGAATAGAGATTTAATTGTATTGGTTTGATTTGGAAAAAGGACCGGGAGGGAATTAATTTAAAAAAAATGTGATTTATTATTTTCATTTTTTTTATTAAATCAACTAAACTACATAATATTTAAGTTTTTTCTCACATATTTGTACTTTTTAAATAACTAAACAATAATAAAAAATTTATCTATATTTTCTTAACCTATTTCTTTTATCAAAATCAAACATATACTTTGAAGAATTCGGACCTGGGCACTGTGAAGAGTGCAGTTTTAATCTAATGCCCACTTTTTGTTCTTATATAAGGGTTATGATTAAAAATGTCCTTTTTCTCTATAACTACAATGAATCCCAATCTAAATAATTCAAACCTGGATTCACTGTAGTAGCATTTTCCACATACACACATGATGTAATGACTATTTTTTTTTATAAAGTCTGTAATATTTTTATATAGTTATAAATTTAAACAAAGGATAAATATTGAAAATGAAAATTTGGTTTATTATGCTGTGGTATGTTTGATATTTCCTCAGCAAGTCAGACAAAAAAAAAAAAAACTGAACGAGGGAATGTTGGAATCCATCTACATGTAGTTAGAATGTCATGTCAAGTTAGATTTCAAAATTAATAAAAGAAGAGAGCCCTTTTGTATGTTCACATTTACCCGCTAATACCTTTTCCAAAAAGTATTATTTTTAATAAAAAATATATATATCAAAGCTACTCTTTAAATACTAATTTAAATAAAATTTAAATTCTGGAGTATATATATATATATATATATATATATATATATATATATATATATATATATATATATATATATATATATATATATATATATATAATCAATTAGAGCTGTATGATTTTACTATCTAATTACCAGCTCAAATTTTAGGTGGTTTGAAATCACACATCCTAACTTACTCCTAATGTAATTAGTACAGGTAGATTTACATATATTTGGGAAGAAAAATAAATCAATAATTTTGTATTGATTTCAATTAGTTCAGATTTTTTTAACCTTATGTTTGGATGGAGCATTTCAACAATGCTTAGAAATTGAAATGCTTTGTATTTGAATTGCTTGTAATTAAATTCCATTCATTTTTCAAATAACTTGTTTGGATAAGGAAATTAAAATACCTTACATTTCAATTTCTTGTTTGAAAAAAAAAATTAAATTTATTGTAAGATAAAATTTAATTTTAACAATATTTATTTTACGCTTAATTATGTTTTGAGTTCATGATAAATTTAGAAATATGCTCGACAACCTAGATGGGTCGGGCAGACCGAACTACGCAACCGGATTGGTTAGATCCAATGACCCACCCAAACTGGACCGACTGGGAAGAGCAGATAGGTTGGGTGGCCCAATGATCTAGAGGCCTAACGGCCCATACTGCACGATTGTATCGTCAAGTTCATCAACATGGCCTGGTTCAGCCTGTCTAGGTCATTGGCCTAATGCTCCAAATGGGTT
>Ga0209589_1005107_pt1 | contig 22420 bp, 10 predicted proteins | sample CowpeawhiteBW_FD_187525 | JGI IMG/M metagenome (GOLD analysis project Ga0209589, IMG submission 187525) | Root nodule microbial communities of legume samples collected from California USA - Cow pea white BW (SPAdes) (version 2) | ecosystem: Host-associated > Plants > Roots > Nodule | place: USA...
TATATATATATATATATATATATATATATATATATATATATATATATATATATATATATATTATTTATTTATCGGCAAGAAAAATAATTAATATTATAGAAGAAAGAATGCCCTTAAACCCTTATATATACAACGTTAATAAAATGTTAAAAAGTTGTTGATGATACAAATTTTATATAATTTAGAAGTTACCAACATAAGAAATGCTTTGTTTGAAAATAATTCGTAATTACCAGCTAAAAAAATATTTAAAACAAACTATACATAATTTGTAACTAATTATAAAAAAACTGTGTGTTATATACATACTTCTTTGACTAAAAGTATTATCAATATTTCAAAAATTAAATCGGGTTAAGCAATAAGAGTCAAAAAGCAAAACATACAATAATACTGTGACCCAGAGAATTTTGTTATATTTAATATTTTTTTTTCCATTTCATCATTCATCATAGTATATTTATTAAGAGATTAAAATAAAATGAAATAATTTGTGTATTTCATTTTAATTGCGATGTAATTATGAATAATATACCTAAATTATTTTTACACTGTAGTTATTATTTCCACCAAGTCCTTGTAAGTCTTCTTTTCAATAATGAGTGTATTGAAAGAGAATTTGCATATGTGCTTCAAAATCCGATTTCTAATGAGTGTGGTTTAGTCCTAATCAGTCAATAAATTCGTTTCCATACTTCAAATGTATCTCAGCCTATGCTTCCATCAACTTTGCATTTATATTAATCAATAATTAATCTATGATTAATCGTGCTGATTGTTGAGGTTAAGAAGAAAAAAATGCTATCCAAGTATACGTGTGCAACATTGTTTCCATTTATAACTTTTTCTTTTTCATACCTCTTTCTCTCTCTCTCTCGCACGTGTTAAATCAAAAAGCTCACGAGGGAAATATGCAGCTTTTAACACGCATATTTATTTGTAGTCAGTCATGCATGACCCATCAATATAATAAGATCCACCAAGAAAGAGAAGAAAGTAGCCACTTTTTTTAATGGAAAAGTATTTTCAGAATTTTATAATACTCAAATCTTTTTTTAAATGATAAACTTGTAGAAAATTATTGGTTGAAAAAGTAACACCCCCACATCCTAAAACACTAAACTTATATTTTTTAAGCTATTAAATTTGAAATATTACGAAAATAAACTCAATTTCCTTTTAGTTATATTACAAAAATACCTTTACATATTAAAATTATTTAAAAATTCAATTTTATATGAAAAAAAAAACAAGACTCGGATTGTTTTCATAAATTCCTTTTAAGCCAAATTTAAGTTTTAAAAAATAATCTATACATCTAATGGTCCAATTGAACGAGTATAGATTGAAAAAATTGTGATTTGACTGACACACAACGGCACGACCCAAACATATATCTTGAAGAGAAGAGGAAAATGATGTTGTTTATTAATTTTTAAAAGGGAAAAAGTTATTGATAATATTTTCATATATAATAATCATTTTTTTTTGCGAAATCAATTTTAATGGCTGAGACATTGACAACACTCAAAAACCAGTGAAATAAAATAAAATAAGTTGTGTGTTGGTCAAGATTGTGAATAAATAGAAGAGGGCAATTTGCCTTCACTTTCTCCGATTCCAATCAATTTCACGTCAATAATAGACGGTGCCTACTTTTGGACCCATGCATCCATCTTTGTGCTGCCGTGTTCAACACTAAACTAACCTCAAAATTCAAGCACCATGGAAAAAGGAACCTTATGCTCGGAATTTCCACAATGCTTCATTCATTCATTATTACTATTATTGTGTATATATATGGGTCACACTCCAATGCATCTTCGTCCATCGTAATATCGTGGACCACCACCTCTTTTGTCATCTTCAATGTCATGACTTTGACTATCCCTTCACAATCACAACTTGGTCCCACTTCCATGCACGTATACCCTAACATTGTGCTAGCCAACCCATAAAAGAACATGCAAACAAAGCAATTTGCTTCTTCATTCGCACCACTTTGTTGTTTTCTTCTTTTTCCTTGGTGTAGGAATGTTTATGATCTTCTCCTAGGTTTATTTTTTGTCCTCATGTTTTGTAACTCGTAAAATAATGCAAAACAACTTATTATATAGATTTTAATTTTAACACGTAACTATTTTTAAATATTAAAATTAACCTTTCTTATTATTCAAAATAATAAGTAATTAAAGCTTTGTCTATATCTAAATACTACAATAAATTTATATTTATCAATAGATTTTTTGGATTTTTGGTAATTGTTGACAGATTTTTTGATCTATTAATAAAATTTATCGACGAATTTTTTGTCATTGATAAACTTAAATTACTAACAAAGTTTTGTTATTACAGGCATATTTTGTTCATCAGTAATTAGTGATTTTCTTGAAGTGAAATTATAATTGAAACTCGATACAATATTAAGTTTACCGGAAAGAGATTTAAGAATCCTTACCTACACTACTAAAAAAAACTTATATTTTTGTTAATTTTGTTTTGAATTTTTTTGTTTTTGTAAAAAATACTTATAAATTTTGTTATGAAAATAAAATTGCAAGAAATTGCTGCCTATTTTTTTCAAAATATTTTGTATAAAACACTTTTCGCAACAAATTTTGTAGAAAATACTTGCAAATTTTATAATTTTGTAGGAAATAATTATTCCGAAGAGATTACCTGTCAATTAAAATTCTTAAAAAAAATAGTAAGAAAAAGTCTTTTTTTGTAAATTTTTTTAACAAATTTGTAAGAATATTTTCATATAATATGAGAATTTTTAGTAGTGATACTTCTTCATCAAGAATTTATTTTATAATCTTTGATCTCTTAATTTTATTTTCAAAATTAGTAGTAAGTATTTTTATTTTTTAAATATCAAGTCAATACTAATTTTGGATACCTAGTGTAATAATTCCCTAATTCATGTCAATAGACTTGGGTTGGTTTTTCTAACAAATGTTAATTATACACTAGTGGAAAAAAAAAAGTTCTATGTTAACTATACAGGTTAGAAAATAAAATAGGGATAAAAAATAAAAGTGTGTGGCCTTTCTTTTTATTTCACATGGTTGATACTAATGATAGTCGTAGGCAGACCGAAGCACCCATGACATGTGCATAGTACTGGTGTTGGTTTGGCCCTCCATGATTATTTTGGTGCATCATCATGGAGGAGCAACATAGAGTCTTGCAGTCATGGTTCCTTACAAAAGATGGAGAAGCAATTTATTGAAAGATGAGTCAGATCCGATAATCCTTGAAGTAAAAGTTCGATGAGAAGTTTGAATTCCTAACTTTTTCTCAACAATAGTCTCAAGGAACACCTTACATAGTTCTTGAGATTGAGTTAGCACTAAAGGAATCTGACTACAAATCCCTAATAAATCATACTCACATTTATGTGACAAACTACTGTGTGCTATATGTTGAAGATAATCGTCATGTCTAGTGCCAATTGAACGAAGTATAGGATGGGTTAACCATCCATGGTGTCTCTTTACAACATGGGTTGCTTGAGTGTCTCTACTCAATACAGAGGTTCAACTTGTGAGAGAAGCTTTAAACACATTTTTGGCTTGGACAAGACATTTGGTCATGCCACTCTCATCATAGACAAATGTATTACATTTCTTTTTTGTTTATTTTTTTTATTTTTATAATTCTATCAATGTTCAACTAACTTCTATCTTCCGTTTAGGATTTTGTTCTTCATGAAGCAAGTTAAAGAACCTATTATCATTGATGATGATGAGATGAAAATTTTAACATAAATGTTGATTGTTCGCATACTTAATTAAGACCATATACATTAGGGTTAATTCATCCAACATACAAACATCCATATATTTATTGGTGCTTCAATTTGACATAGTGATAAGTGCATTTTTATGCACTCTTAGAACATTTAATTTTAGTTTTCTTGAAGAATAATTATGTTTAAATACATTGTTTTTTAACTTTCTGAATGAAAATATGTACTAAAATTAGTTTTGAAAGCCACGTTAAGTGATAATTATTTTGGGTAAACGAAATGTATTAGACATTCTAGCTAGAGGAGTCTAATTAGGGAATCTCATATGATGAAAACCACTAGCAACTAGATAAATCATCTATAAATAGAGTTTTGATGATGTTATATAATTACGTAGATTAATCATTTTAATGTGTGTTTTGTGTAGCTAAAATGCAAGGAAGGTCATATATAGTCTATAGATGATATATAGAAGAATTGTCTAATGTCTTATAAACAATGAAATCATGACTAACTTGAAGAATTTCTAGTGGCCATGAAGGAGCTAAGATTGAAAGCTTACCGAAGAAAATGAAGTGTTGTTGAAGATGAAGAAAGAAAATGACAAAGGACAAATCATCTATGTATCACTAAAGTTGTCTAGTCAAGGTATCGTTTGCTCAATGTGTTGCTAAAGTCATCTAGCCAAAATATTTTTGTATTCTTCAAGTACGTTTTGTTAGATTCATCTACTTAATGCTTTGCCAAACTCATCTTATGATATCATCTAATAGGTATATTGTCTTATGAGCTCATCTACGGAACATTCATCTTATTTAGAGGACCTTGTCTACACCTATCGTCTAATGTGTTGGAGACATTTTTGCACACAAAAGTTATTGCTTTGATTATCATTTTGAGCTATGTATTTGAGAGACTTTTTGATCCATAAAAATATTGTTATTCACATTGAATATTCAATGAATAAAGTTGATTTAATTCCTTGAATTTCTATCAAATTTGCCAATGTAGAGAGACAAACAACCTGAAATGAGAGCCTCAGCATATACAGTAAATAATTACATGAGATAATCGTTATAGTTAGACGAGTTATATTTATTTAATTACACTAATGACAATAATCATATAAATATTTTTTTTATACTTAAAACATTTTATTTTATTTTCTTACTTCTTCCGCACAAATTTGGCAGAGACAGGACAATGGGATGGAATATGTGTTAAAGGAGACAATGGTTTAAATGGAAAAAACCACAACTCATAGAACTATAGATAAAATTATCCACAACAACTAACAAAAGAAAGAGATGATACATGGCTATAGGGTGGGGAAGATGACGATTGTTACACTGGTCAAGATGCATACAAGAAATTGAATGACAAAGGCAATAGGGAAGAAACTATGATTTATAAAGAACTATGGGCCATAAAGATAATACCATAAGCTTAATGTCTAGCATAGAGGGTCATTCTAAATAAAATACCTACTAAGGAACAACTAAAAGGGGTTGTAGATTTGAGAATGAACTATGTTCATTGTGTGGGGAGAGTGAGGAAACAACCAGCCATTTATTTTTTGGATGTAGGATAGCAACTAAAGTATGGCAAATGTGTGATATTCGGGTAGGTGTTAGTAATGTACACCATAATGAGGTAAAAATAACTTCAATCATTTTCACCTAACTGAACTAAACAAAAACGGAAATATCATTTGAAGGGAATGTGGGTAGCAATCATTTGGAGTATATGGAATCAAAGAAATAATGTTGTGTTTAGAAAAATAAAGGTGGATGAAGAAGAAATTTTATGTTTGGCCCAGTTGAGGATTTGGGCATGGATAAGAAGCAAAAAAAAAAAGTATCATTTTGATATTCTTACTGGTATTTATGTCATGTGCATTATGTAACATCCCGTCAGGATATTACGAATTTTAATAAAATAAAGAATACAACTAATTACACTGCATTTAATAATACCTTATTTCCCAAAAATGTGGAAAATTAAAATATTTTTATTAATTCCAAATATAACCAAAGTTGATAAATCATAAGAAATGAATATAATAATAAAGCCTCTCATCAAAGTTTACAAAATATTTCAAAACAAAATATGTAAAACTCTCAGACTATCCCCTATCCGCAGCTAGACCTCACTAGTTCCACCTGCAATATCATTTGTTCACGTGTACCCATACACGATCATCGCCAAACACAAGCAGATAGGGTGAGCTAAAATAATAACACATAAATGTACACCAAACATATATATAATAATATACATCAAAATCAAAATCAAAATCAAATCTCTTCTTTTATTCTGCATGGCCACCACCATGTATGATATCATTCATCGTCAAGGAACCCCCTCGTTCTTTATCACATGGCCACAACCATGTAACATCAACACACATCAAGGAAGACTCGTTACCTTCTTTCCACATGGCCATAACCATGCTAGCAATGTTATACATCTTCTAATGAGTATCTCAAGGCGCCTTGTTGTCACACCTATCGGCCACAACCAATAGAGCATGTGTGGGAACCATGCTACGGATCACACACCTTAACGCCAGGTGGAGTTCCCAAATACGAACATAGTCCGTAACGTCCCAGGACTACCAAACTCGTCAGCAAATCAATGAGGAGGGCAATCCATCTGGACCCATCCGTACTGGCCACAACCAGCACACTCACACCAGCAACACTCGCCAACCCGAGTCACAACTCAAAGGTTCCTTGTGTTCATCCGCTATCCCGAGCCACAACTCAAGGGAAGTCATTCTGGGACACAACCCATAGAATGCCACGTGCTTCACCCCTATCCTGAGCCTCAACCCGAGGATACGTTCCGGGCCACAACCCATGGAACAACCAGCAAACCCACCATTGAGATATCTTAGAAGCATTGTAGACAACACAACTCGTTTTCAGCATCACTAATTTGATACTGCACTATCAGATTTCCTTGAAGTATGTCCCTGCATTTCGCTTTGCTTAGACCAAAAGCCTTAGTTCTGTATCCCAAACCAGTTCGCTCAAGCTAGACTCACGAGCCTGAGCGAGTCTTAGTACAATAGCAATCCCACGAAGTCTCACCTAAGCGAGTTCCTTCTCGCTTGGGTGAGCCCATCCTTCGCTCACAGCTAAGATACCTCGCCTAGGCGACGAACCTCAAACGGACCACATCAGTTTCTCGAACTCTCGTTGAGGCGAGAGGCTCTCGCTTGAGCGAGACGCACTTTCGTCCAAAACAGTAAAATCCGCCTGCGCGAGATGTACAACCAAACCACTCATCACACCCACGGGTTCTCGCTTAGGTGAGACACATTTGCCTAAGCGAGTTGGTCTGTCGCCCAAAACCAAGTTACCCCGCCTGAGCGAGATGCTCGAGCAGCAACATGATCTGAGTCTCTACTATTCTCGCCTAGGCGAGCCGGGCTCGCATGAGTGAGAAATGTAGACTCTAGCATTGTAACACAACAGACAACCACCCAAAACATGCACAAATTCGCATACCCATTATATCAGTCAATTGGAAACATTGTACCAAACATTGGAGCATGAAATTGACAAAATATATACCCAAAACCCAAGTTTGCACAGTAGCAGCATAATCAGCACAGTAACCCATTCATGTTCATGCAATTAGGTAAGAGTCTCAATGAGCAGTACCCAAACCACCCCAAACCCCCAAATTCATCTCATATTCAACACGAAATTCATCACATAAAATCGGTACACTCAACAATATGACCAAAAGCATACAAATTCGGTTCAAATCCCCTAACCTGGATCCTTTGGCTTAGTAGTGGATTACTTGAAAGCTTCCAAAAACACCAATAGCCCCCTTCTTTGCCTATCGCTCAATTCAGTACCAAAACCTCCCTCAATCTACCAAAACACTAAAACTTGTGCTCTCTATTCTGGGAGAAATTTCAGCTTGCCAAAAACCCTCGATTTCACCCCAAATTTGATCTTTTATATGAAGCTTTAATGTGGTTAAATAAAAAAAATGAAAACTGGTTTTTATTTCTATTCAAGGCCCATTACTAGATGGTTTTTCAGCCCCTTGGCTGCCCTAAGGTCTTCTTCACCTTTTCACATTCAAGCCAACCCATTTATTAATAAAAAGTGAGTTAAATTTGAGTCCTCCAAGGTTCAAACCCACCCCATGCCAAAGCCAAATCAATACCAAACCATTAGGCCAACTCATGTTTCTTACTAACATGCACCATTCAAGTATTATAATACACGAAACATGCTCCACATAATGCTAAAACACTAAAAATTAAATAACACACAATTTGGCACACATAAGACTCAAACCCAAGTACGTTCACACAAACAAGTACTCTTAACCATTTAAGCTAGTACTTTTCCACGTCATACCTATCAAAATTTAATGTCATAAATACACTACCTACCCGCATTTATTAATTAAGTATTTATTTAATTAATTAAAATTCTACGGATCTTACAGATTGCATTAGAACTTTGCAATAATATGCATATACATGCAATTACGTATAAATAATTATGAGGCATATATACAATAGGACATTTTGTAGCTAACAGAACTCAGACAATATAGTCTAAAGAATCTTTTTGTAGGGAAATGATTTGCAATAGAAGGCTGACCATGTGGAAAATATGATAAATCATTTTTATGATAAATTATTCTGAAACAAAAACAGATCAATCTTAAAGGGAGAACACAAAACCAAAGGAAGGAGGTTTGTCCTTATGTGACAAATGAAGATTCCCAAGAGTTAGCTGAAATATGAGTGGTGGTGTGAAGATATCAACGACTTCTATTGGATTAACAATATAGCACTAGATATGGGGTGAGGTTTATGAGTAAGCACGTACACAATGAATCCATCACATCCTATTAACTTTAAATTAATTGTTGTGTTGTGGTGCCTCTGTCTTTTTGTTGAAGGCACATAGAGGCAATCAAATGCTTGGTCCAAATCATTTGAAATTTTCACATACACATACATTTGTAATAGTAGTCTTGTTATTAAGATGGAAAACAGAGGATGACACAATAATAGGATGTAGAAATTAACTCTTGGTAGAATATCAATATAACACGGCTAAAGTAATTCAGAAACAATGCATCAATGTATATAAATTGTGTATAAGGGTTGGAGTACCCAAATGCTCCTATTTAAATACATATTTATACTTGCCAATTAAAAAAATGTTGATTTTTTACATGACATAATTTTGACCTTGAAATCAATAAAAACGTTTTTTTTCTATAATAATGATATCACTATGTAACTAATCTTCAAACTGGAGGAAAAATGAACTTGATATATAATATATTAAAAGAAAAAGAAACAAATGGTTGAAATACTTTGTTCTTAAATATGACGTTAACGGTTTTTTAACTCTTCCCATCCTTGCACATATTAGAAAGGCACAAGATCTTGGTTAATAAATTTGGAAGAACCAAAATAATATACTCAAAATTTATATTTTTAATTATTTCTACTAATACAATAAAAATAAATACATAATTTAGTATAACTGTAACTAGAAAACAAATCACACATATCAAAAGTATTATTCTTTCAAATTCTTGAGCTTATCAATAATTAAATCAGAACTAAAATTTTAAGTTATTTTTTTCAAACTTAAACATGAAAACATTTCCATAGAATTAATACGAAATTTCTCACCTGTAATTCGCTGAACATTAAGAAAAACCTAATCTAGTTGAACGATATGATCATTAGTATTATATTTCAGAAGATGCAAAGAAGTTGAATTTGTCTTCTTTTCATATACACAAGTAGTTTCCCTTTTATCACTTTCAAAATGAATCTATTATTTTATTTTTCATCAATATTTATCACAATCTAATAAAAAATTGAGAGTTCCTAAAAAAAGTTTAAAATAAAAAAAATAAGTTATCACAATTTAATCAAAAATAGAGAGTTCCTAGAAAAAATCTATCATAATCAAGCAACAATTAAAAGTCTGTTATGAGAAAACACATACTACATTACTTTTACGTCTATAGTCATAAAAAAGGAATATAAGACTCATGAGATAAAAAAATATGCTAACTATTAAATAAATATTCCATGATTAAGTGAGACAGTGGAATTTCCTTTTTGTTCTTCAATAATAAAAAAGAACAAATGAAAAGAAAGATAAAATAATGAGTTTGTGTTCAACTGTTTTTTCTTTTAAAAAGCAAAAAGAAAACAAGTGAAAGTGAGAGAAAACCCAAAAAAAAAAGATAATAAAAAAGAAAATAAAATATATTTTAATAAATAATTTTATTCTTTATTATATTTGATTTTATGTTTTACTATTCATCATTATTAAATGTTATGCTTTATAAAAAAAATACCTAATTTAATAACCATCAATTTTGAATATAAATCGCATATAAAAGTTTTGAAAAAAAATAAAAAATTCCTAAATTACATAAAATATGTACATGAATTTTATTTGTTATTAAAACTGTATTGCACATATCAAGGTAAAGTATCAATTTAAAATTATTATCAATATTTCAAAACTTTTACCGATCTATTAAACGTGTAATGAAATACCAACATGTTGGAAAAACAACTTTTAAACAATTATGTACAATATTTTTTATGACGCCTCACTACATCGTTCAACATTTAATGAATCAAAAACCGATGCAAAAAACAAAAAAAAACAATTGTACAATACATGAAATGTTTTCAGTCATGAAGTTCAAAAAAGGAATAATATATACCAATTCATTTTACTTTTGATTTCTTAATTTGTGGAGGCTTTGTTACCCTTTTCCTTTTTGTATGGTATTCTTTAATGAGTTAAAGAAGTAAGAATGAAAATAGAAGAAAAGAAGAAAGGATATTGTCCATTTCCATAATCTTTTCCATTTATGAAAGTGACATGTCATATAATTAACCTTAAGAAAATACACTAAAAGACATTGTTGATAATGTGTACATACACTATGTTAGGTGTTATCTACTACACCTATGCTATCTTTCCTCATTATGTCAGACAGATGGAATTTTATTTTCAAACACTTTGAAAAGTCGTCTTTGTTTCTGTTTTTTATTGCTTCTATTGCACATGCTCTATTTCAATTGTCCCTACCATCAACCCCTAACTCATAGAACCACTCTCGTGAATTAATCATTTGTTCATTTTACTATACACTCATAATATTCCCATTGTTCTAAATCCAAGAATATATAATTTATTTGCATTCTTTGATTTACATGCTTATTTATGATAAGATTATAATGAAGCCAAATTTATACATGATATGAGATATCAAAGTGGATACAATTCCTATGGGTACTATTTATTAGTGGATTTCCTTTCTTAACATTTATGATATTCATGGTTATATCTCATTATTAGAATTTTTAATATTTGGTGAGATTTTTCTTGTAAAAGTTATTATAAAATTTTAAAAAATATTTTTTTTTGTTATTTCTTTTACGAATTTTAATTACCAAGTACTTTTTTCGTGGGTAATTATTTTTTATAAAATTATAAAATTCAAAAATATTTCTTACAAATATTTTTTTAAAATATTTTGTTGCAAAATATTTTTCAAAAAATTTGGTAACAAATTCTTGGGAACTATTATTCATAGTAAAATTTGTAAGTATTTTCTAAGAAAACAATTTTAAAAAAAATGACAGAAAATATGTATTTTTTTAGTAGTTTATATCTATGAATAATTTATATTTTTCTAATTTTAAATAAAACTATTAAGAATACTTCTTTAAAGTATAAGTTTAAGTAAGAAAATCAATCTTGAAAGTATAATATAAATAACATTTCATAATAAATGTAAATAATTTGAGTGAAGACAAATTTAGATAAATTACATCACAAAATATAAATTTTAAAGAATATTTTTAATTTCTAAAATAGAAAAAATAAATAAAATAATTAAGTTACAAATATTTTAAATTTTGCATGTTTTTATTAAAATTTATTGTTTTTGAAATATACAAATAAAAATCACAAATAACAAGTAACAAGTGATAAATATGTTATCATGGTGTTTGTATTTGTCTTTGTTAATTAAGTGAAGTAATTAAAATATTCATACCCAATAATCGTATTCCTCTCCATTAAAAAAAAACCCATTTAGTATTAATTACAAATTTTACCCACATCTAATGCAAAGATTTTTCATCTTACGATGTTTAAAAAACTTATGGTAGTTAAAACATTAACGTGTTAGAAATTAACGTATACCAAAACTTCGCACATGGCTAACGTCAACTATAAATTGATGCACTTTTCTGATACAATAAAGACAGAACTGAGTTCACACTTAGAAATGGGAATAACTTGTAGCAAAGAATACAGTGATTAATTAATTGTTGAAATGGATTACTAGTTCTAGATATGATTGACGATGGGTTTATGAAATCTTAAGAAATTCTAAGTTAATAAGTTAAAAGAAAGTGATGAGAGACTAAATAAACACTGGAAATATTCCATTACTAGAAAAGTAAAAGATAAGAATATGAATTATGGTCTTAAAGCAGTGAAACTATAGTACGTTGGCTATGTTTGAAATCTTGTTTTGTGGCCGCAATTGTTGTAGTGTGTTGCGTATAATACACACCAATTTTTCTTTTTACGCATTCTTTGTTCTTTGTTGTTCAATATATTAACAAAGCAAATACGGAACTGTGGGGTTTTACCAATTCTGGATTCAAATAACTTATGCTTCTTTTGTCTTCTCTTTTTTCTTGTTCCTCTAATCAATAAATCATATTTCACCACAAAAATAGCATAATAACAAACAAGAGAATGTGATATTTTAAACCGCGCGTGACATTTGTTTATGCAAGAAATAGGGTTAGGTAACATTTGAATACCTCATATGCTATATATTCCTGGTTAATTATATGTAAGTTAAATTTATAATATTTACGTGAAAGGTTACAAGTTGATTTTAAAAAAATAAAATAAATTTAAATTTATTTTTCACTATAATATTAAAATTTATTTTAACCATAATTGTTATATATATGGTGTTATTTATTATTAGAATACTATTAAGTCACCTCTAAAACCTATACTTGAAATATCTATATTTAATCAGCGTAAAAAAAATGATAAAATCAAAATTAAAGTGTATAAATAAAAATAAATTTTACTTTTAACATGTATACGGTATAGCTTTATCGTAATATGAAAATTTAACCTACTATACCGGTTGCAGTGAATAATTAGTATATAGTTAATTACATTTTCAAATTAAAATAATTGAATATTCAACCGCGTTGCATTTTTATATCGGTTATAGATACGATCAATATAAAATATCTCGCATTATTTATAAGATTATCATCGTTTATCTCTTTATACCTGAACCCATATAATATGTCATTATAGAAAATCTATTTTACACCGGTGAGAAAAGCAATAACACACACCAAAACTGTTTAAAATTTTGGTTTCTATGTGCTTTTTATTATCATTATTTCAATTTCATAATCGATACAAGTTCACTTTTTCTTCTTATTGTCTATTAGCTATGCATATATACCTCATTCTTTGTGTACCTATATATAGCTATGCATACATAGGTGGTACTTTTAGGAATTTATCTTTTCAAATATTTTTAGAATTTCATATATATATATATAACAGATTTAATTATTAAAGTTAAAAGTTGAAATGATCAGAAATAATACTTTCACTATTATATTTTACCTATATGTAAAAGTGTGGACTGATGATTTTTTTCCCCTTTAACTATTCATCTAATTGATATCACTAGAAGAGACTGAGATATAAAGAGAGTTATGATTAACTATGTAAGATATACATCAAAATGTAAGAATAACGTTATTAGAGACGAAAAATGAGGCACATCACCTAAAGGCTTCAAAGGTTGAATGATTGGTGCATATCATTGATATTATATAGCCGCAATTTTTATGGCACAAGGTCAAAGTGCCATTGTTGCTGTAAAGTATATACAAATTTCTTAACTTTCCCCTACCTTCACTAAAGGGCAACCTCATTTTCAGTCATAAGATTTAATTCATATGACAACTAATAACATACACTTTAACATAATCTAACATTGATTGAAATTCATTAAAAATTATAAAATCTAAAGAAAAAATTATCAATTTTTTTTATAATTTCTAATTAATGAACTTTACACGAAGAATCGAAAGAGTGCATTACAAAAAAATATAAAAGAACGTGTTTTAGCATTTCTCCTTTAATTTTTTTTTTTCAAAGTTCTTGTTCCTATAGCTATTATTGCTATTAAGAATGTTCTTTGTTTCTTCATTTACAATTATCCAATCAAACAACCCGCCTCAATTCTTGAATATAGCTTCACATGCATCGTCATGTTTTTTCATTCCAAACACTCAAGGTCCACACAATTTTTCTCTCCCTTTTTCTTGCTTTTTGTTTCTTATAATAAATGAAAATGTGAAATATCCACAAACTCTATTTAAAAACCCTAGCTATTTTCTAACAAAATGTGATGGTTTTGTAAAAACCTTTGGGTATGTGCTGGTTTAGAATAGTTTTTCTACAATTAAAAACAATTATTAGTTTCGCAACCTTTTTAGACAGTTTACAAACATAGTTTTTTAAAAATAAAAATAAAAATAATAATTCTTCTAAGTTCCCACACTATTTGGATGCTTAAAGGTAGGCTTTTTACTATTCAAAGAATGTTGAAGTAATTTTAAAGTATTAATTAGACCAGGTAAGTATTATCAACGGCGTTAATTGTAATTAATGAACCTTTATGGTAATGATAAATATCCCGAATTTCCAACATGTATTTAATAATAATTACTATTTTTTTTGTAACATATAAATATTTTAGAACTAAAAAAAAATGTAGACATAGATAAATAGATAAGACTTTGTCTCTTATAAAACGGCATCACCATATTCTATGAGAAAATTATATTGTATCTTTTCTGTTGTGTAATTTTGTCTTATGATGATGTCGGTATGAGTTTGGCGATTAGATCGCTATGAGGGCATTATAACGATAAATTTATAATAATATTTGATTAGATAATAGTCTATATTAAGTTGATATATACATATAAATAAACCTAATAAATGGGTTTTAAATTTAGAACCGCATCTAAATAAAGTTTGGCGCACCGATTTTGTTTTTATGTAATAATTCATTCTTAAAAATATGGACTTCCTAGGTTGTGGTTATGATTTTCAAACATCTTTAATAACTTGAAAATAGATGGTTGAATATATTATTGAGGAAAGAAATTTTTTGCAATTATAGTGTGAAAAAAATAAATTCATGAAATAATTATCATAAACCAATAACATTGAACATTAAATGAGTGTAGTTGCTAAATTTAAAATTTAATCCTTAAAAGAATTCCTAAACGTCATCATATTTGAGTAATCACTAGGTGAAATGTTTGAATGGTATGTATGAAATTGCAAGTTTGATTTTCAGTACCTTATCTTTTTATATTAAAAAACAAAGATTAAGTAGATAATCACTATACAAAACCACTTCAATTTCTTTCTCAAATTGCGTGTATGCTTTAGTATAGAAGAGTAGGTAGGGTGTGTTTGAGGTCTAACACAATGAGCTTATCTTCAATTAATAATTTTGACATTGTGAATGCATAGATTTCAATCTGCTACTGAGTATCGCTTTCAATACAGCTATGTACGTAAGATATTACTTCCATAGCTTACGGGTACTAACTATGTTATAATTAGCCTATACCAAAATAAAGTGAGTGAAGTAATTTAGAGGAAGTTAGATGAAAATTTGATTTTGAGATGATAAGAAGTAGAAGAAGTAGACTCAATTTGGCCTAACCAGTACAAAAGAGATTCAAATTGTGTTTTCTTGAAGTCATTGTAAAGATGTTTGTAAGTTGTACCTTGGTAGGAACATATGAGGGACAAATGATGATAGCTGTTACTTCATTATGAATAAATGACAATCAACTTTAATATATTTTGTTCTTTCATGAAAAACTAGATTATGAGCAATACGCAATGTTGATTGACTATTATAATACAATAGCCTCCCTTTAGAATATTAACTCCTAATTCACCAAGTAACTATTTGAGCCATTTTAACTCACATATAATCGCCACCGTAGAGCGATATTTAGCCTTTTCAGAAAAGCGAGAAACGATTAATTATTTCTTAGTTTTGCAAGATACTGGAGAAGAACCAAGAAACACCACTCAACTAGTCAAAGAATGTCTTGTAAGTGGGCAACCTGCCAAATCTGAATCACACCATCCTTGTAGTTCCAATTTACTGTTAGATCAATATCTTGTCCTTGATGTTTCTTCAAATATGTAATAACCCTTATGGCTACCTCCCAATGCTTTTCACGAGGATTCTACATAAATTTAGATAAAATGTGGATGTAGTAAGCAAGATCAAGTCTAGTCATAGACAAATAGATTAATCGTCCAATCAATCTTTGAATAGGGTTCTAGATCTTTAAGTGGTGTACCAGAAGCCAATGCTAGCATATGGTGTTATTCCATTGGAAAATCCACAAGCTTGGCACCTAATAAACATGTGTCTTCATGATTTCTAATGCATATTTTCTTCGACAAAGATAAAACCCCTCTAGATTACAGGCTACCTCTAACTCCAAAAAATATTTTAAGACTCTTAAGTCCTTTATATGAAAACAAGAACTTAAGTAAGCTTTAAATTTTTTTTTTTTGGCTAAAATATTATTTCCTACAATAATTAAATCATCCATATAGGCTAGCACATAGAGTTGTATTTCTCCCCTGTTCAATATAAACATCGAGTAATCTAAATGTGATTGAACAAAGCCATAGTGCTTCAATGTCCTAGCTAACTTAGCAAACCAACAACGAGGAGTTTGTTTTAAGTCATACAACGAATTTTTCAAACTACAAACCAAATTTGGATCAGAGTTTTGAAAACTTTGAGGAAATTTCATGTAGACCTCCTCACCAAATCACCATGGAGAAACATGTTATGAACTTCTCACTTTTTAATTGTTCCCACTGCTAAGAAGGTATATACAATCACCATTTTTGCCATCGAGGCAAATGTTTCATCATAGTCTATGCCCTTTCTTTGATGATGTCCAAATATGACAAGTCTCGCTTTCAAACGTTTTATGTTCTAGTGTGAGTGATATTTTATTTTGTATACTCATTCACTTCGAAGAGCTTTCATTCCAGGAGATAGTTTATGCAAAATCCATGTCTCATTCTCTTCCAAGGCTCGTATCTCATCGGCCATTGTAACACATGAACCAGAATCCTTTACGTCTTCCTTAAAAATTGTAAGTTATTTCCCTATTGTTAGAGCTGCAAAAGAATTTTCAATGTTTAGCAAAAAACGTTCATTATATACAAAGTGAGTAATAAGGTAAGGAGTACTTGAGATATGTTTTTGAGCAAATGAACTTTCCGAGAACTTTACTTTTCTAATAACATGAGTGAAAAAATCCTTATATTTTTTCTATGGAATTTTGTTTCTCATCCCTCTTTCCATCCTTGTCTCCATATTTTCTTCTTGCACTACCATAGCATCATCCCCATCAACTTCATGTGGAGACATTACCTCACTATCCATACAACTTATACTTTCTCCCTCATTTTCATTACAGTCTCCACACAACCCCCTTGAAGTTGTAATTGCTCTTCTCCTTGCAAGGCCAAAGATGTACCACCCTTTATAGAGGCAATTCATCATAAATATCCCATCCAATATCATTATCAACATACTCAATATTAAAATTAATGTGAGGAGTATAAATAACATTGTTTGGTGAGCCAATAAAAAGAATTCATGTTTGTAAAATTTCCTTCTGAAGAGACAAAGTATTCAAAGGATTCCAAATCATACAATTTCCATTCATTTTTCCTATAGGAGAACCTCACAAATATACACTTTCGACTTCTACTGAAAAATTAGTATCTATCATGACATTGATGATGAGCATAACATAAACAACAAAAAACTTTCATGTTAGTGAAATTACGTGGTTTACCAAATAACTTTTCATAATGTGTCAAATATTTAAGCACTTTAGATGGCGTGCAATTAAATAAATGACTTGTTGCTAACACACATTCACCCCTAAACTAACTGTATTGGTAAATTACCTTGAAATCTGAGTGTGTGTGCCGCCACATTCATGATATGTTGATATTTTTTTTCACTCTCCTATTTTGTTTTAGAATACCCACATAAGATGGACCAGACCCAATGGGTATGTTCGTTAGCCCGTCTAAAAAAGATGGATCGGTTTAAAGTTTTTAACCCGCCAACCCGCCCTAGCCAAACCCGTGAACCCGTCGGGTCAACCTGGAGGTTAAGGCGCGCCACCCCACCCCGCGACCCATTATCAAATTAAAAAAGGAACATGTTTTACTTTTTATTGTTGGACACAATGGCTTGCTCAAGTTATTTCTGCCATCTCTTATCTCTCGAAGCTTTCCCTCACATCACACCATCACTACCAGTGGTCCACCATAACGAGTGAACACGCAGCCATCGCACCACCTAGAGTGCACGACACATCCACTCACTCTCATTCTTAGTCAGAAGCGAAACCTTCCAACCAGTTTCTTCCCCAAATTGTCACCCATCAGAGGCGAAACCATCAAACCAAGTTCTTCTTCCCCAAATCGCCATCCATTAGAGGTGAAACCTGTAACATCCCAAGGGAATATTACTTAAAAATAAATAATAAAAGAAACAATTATATTAATAGTCATCTTTATAAAAACCCTAATGCAGGAAAATTTCAATTTATTAAAATAGCGCGCCAAAACTCATAACTGAATTCATAAAATGTTACAAGTTCCCAAAATTTGCATTTAAAACGTAAAATACATATGAGCAAAACCCTAGCTCTAATCCCATGCTAGCCCTCACTCCGCCATCTGAACATCCTCAGCACCACCTGTATCAACATCTGCTCCCGTGTAACGAATTACACGATCATCGCCAAACACAAACAGAAAGGGTGAGCTAAGAAAAATAAAATAACAAGCATAAACAAAGCGAGATGAATCATATACCCGTCCTATTCATTATATAAAATTCTTAGCCAAGACCTTAACCCCAAGACTTATCAGTCTTCAAATCATACAATTTGTTAGCCTTGGACTCGGTAATCTGATGCTCACACGAACCTGCCCGCTCGTGGTCCTGCCTCTACGAACCTCCCCGCTCGTAGTCCTGCTCTACGAACCTCCCCGCTCGTAGTCCTACTCTACGGACCTGCCCGTCCGTACTCCAACACATGTGATCCACCAGCCCCCGTACCTCCCCGCACGTGACATCTCTCAACGTGAGCACGGAACATACGAACCTACCTCGCTCGTATCCCCACGTGAGAGTAACTTGATATGGACCTCCCCGCCCATATCATCACATGTCAACACCATCCATGAACCTACCCGCTCATGGCACAGCATCTCCCGGTCCAAGCAAAGCATCATTGTCAGTTAAAAACAACACACTCAAAAGCAAAGAACAACAACATTTCCGCCTGGCTCGGCCCACACGTCGCTAGGCGAAACTGTTCCAGACCGCCTGGCGGTATTCACTCACCGCCAGGCGCCAGCGTCCCCCCAGACCCACTGTTTTCTCGTTACCGCCTTCGGACACACCATGCCGCCAGGCGCCAAACAATACAGGGGCCCCTGGCGCTAGTCTCATCGCCTGGCGCACCTACCCGTGCCGCCAGGCGCTGTATCAATAGCAGAACCCCTCTGATTTTTTTTTTAAATCTCAATCAGTCTATTTTGCTACGTGACTCAGTTTCCAAGCGCTTAAATAAAGACTCCTCTATGGAACGTACATTATGGTTAGTCTCACAACTATCAGAAGTATCAAGCACTTAAACTTTACCATGGCCAAACCATCAATTCAAGTTTTCACAGTAATTGAGCATTAACATATTAAAGCAACTTCATTCATATCTACGAACACAGTCAAAAGTTCAACACCTTCTTTCACGCTACCATGTACACTACACTGTAATAGCCAAAGCTTTACTCCCAGCATCATTAGAATACTTTCCCCATAATTCCTCATGCATAATCATACCCAATCACATTTTTCTCTAGTGCCTATAACTCTAATCGCATGAAATTTATAACCTGACCAATTGTCATCCCCTAGTACATGTATCCTCAATTGTTACCTAACATCAGTAAGTCATATTCAGTACCTATCCGGTTACACGTAAACGAATACTATGCTTCCAAAACAGAATCTCTTAACTAAAATTTTCCCCTCTCCCTTTCTTCCCTTGATAATCCATCCAACATCATAAACTACCATCCTCACGGTTATTCATCATAGTATTTCGTCCCTTTCTACATTACCAAATTATCGTAAACCTCACACACTCCAAATTCTCCCTCAGTTTCTATTTCCAAAATCTCGCAGAACTGCCCCTGACCGCGCTATCGCCTGGCGGCGCTTTGCTTGCCGCCAGGCGGAGCATCAGTACCTGCGCAAACCATGCTTATTCATACCTACGACAGAGTCCATCCTTTTTCCAGTACTCATTCCCATCACTTATATTCTCCAAGCTATAACAATACATATATAATTGACTAGTTTCCTGCCCTTAATTCAATTCATATAGGCCGCTCGATCTTTACCCTCTTGAATAACCTGATTCAATTCATGCACGAGTATACCTAGGACTTTACCATTCCCCCGAATTTCAACTGATTTCAGACCAACAAGGTATCCAATGAAAGCTATATGAATCAATTTCAGAACCCATAATAGTTCTCATACATACAGTATCAAAACCACGAAAATAGAACGCGAACAGTGTCGCGCCGCCTGGCAGAAATTCATCGCCGCCAGGCGCATCATGCCAAAACAAGAACAGCGCAACAAACCTGATGTGCCGCCTGGCGGTAGGGAATGAACCGCCAGGCGGTTTCTGGAAAAATCCAGAAAACTCAAATCAAACAGTGCAGAAACAGATGGCAAAGGTTGCAGTTTCAATCAAACAAGGCACAACGCAATATACATATATCTAAAACATCAATGACAACTCTCCTTACCTGGATTCCTTGCTAAATTCGAGTTGATATGCTTATCCCTTCACCAAAACCTCCCTAGCCTTTGCTTTCCACTCCAACCTTTATGATTTCAGCCTCACTACCTTACTCTATCAGCCCCAATCCTCTGGAAAACCTTTTCTTATGACTAACACGAACCCCCCAATGCTATTTTCTCCTTTTTAACCTTCTCCCTCACTATAACTCTCCCTTAATTGCTCCCTTAGTGGCTTACCCGAATTTTAAATAAAAAAAATGATATTAAGGCTCACCAAGTGTTTAATTAATCCCTTTGTTTTCCAGCCCTTAGGTTACCTCTCCCTTGGAGATGATAGGTTTCTACCTTTCCACATTCATTCACAAGGAAAATTTGACAAAAAGACATTATTTAGTTCTCACCAAGGTTTGAACCCACACTCATGCACATACCAATCCAAGACCAAACCATTCAACCAATCCAGATTTCATGATAACTCCTACAATTCTAAGAGTTTATCATGACGCCAAGCATTCAATATATAATTACATAAAAATGCATAATTTAATAACATCCAAGTGACACACATAGGACTCGAACCCAAGTCCTCACACATAATAAAAGTGCTCTCAACCACTTGAGCTAACACTCTTCCACGTCATAATCCCTCACATTTATTGCTTTAAATGTTATCACTACCCGTCCTAATTAAATAATTAATTAAATAACTATTTAATTTTCCCGGTTCTTACAAAACCCAAAACTTCCAACTGTCGCGCATAATTCTTCCACCATTGGCTATCCCCCTTCACTGCCAAACCCATCATCGTGCATCCTCTGCCTTGGCTCAACCTTGGACCTCTTCGCCAGTGTAGCCCACATCTCATTGTCGTCCTACGATATTTGAACCCTTGGCCACCACTGCAAGTTTTTGCGAGAGCTTCACTCTCTATTGTTCCCCCAAGTCAAATCAAAGCTGCAACGAAATGTGTTCATCCTCACTCTAACCTCAATTTGTAATCTGGGTCTACATCTAAAGCAAAATAAAAAAAACTCAAATTTTGGCCTTAAGGTGTAAATTAGAGAAAAAAAAAATTCAAAATTAGCAAGCTAACCCATTTACAGGTCAGGTTGTAAGTTGTAACCCGTTTTCAATTGGTGGGCCAGCCTGACTCGACCCATTTTTCATGGTCCAATACTGGAATGGGCTCAAACGAGACATGTTGGTCCATTTTGCCACCCCTAACAAGATGTCTCAAACATAATTCCATTTTTTAAAGAAAAATCACACAAACTATTAAATTTAGTATTGCTGCCACTTCGTATATTTTTTTCATATCAAATTGTCTCTCAATGAAGGCAACAAAGTTTATAAACATAGACATGGCTTCAATTTTGTTGCATAGCAAATAAACCCAAATTGCATGGGAATAATCATCAAGAATTGTTAGGTAATAGAGCACCCCACAAGATGAAATAGTGCGATAATGTCCACATAAATCACAATGGACTAATTCAAGTAAACTACTTGTAGTATGCTCACTTACTGAAAAATGATTCCTATGTTGTTTAGAAAGGGGGGCATATATCACAAATTTTACTATTATTGCTTCTACTAAA